>Ga0126339_10004151_pt1 | contig 10651 bp, 24 predicted proteins | sample OrbTmetagenome_2_FD_92532 | JGI IMG/M metagenome (GOLD analysis project Ga0126339, IMG submission 92532) | Coral microbial communities from Petempiche,Puerto Morelos, Mexico - Orbicella T R C metagenome | ecosystem: Host-associated > Invertebrates > Cnidaria > Coral | place: Petempiche,Puerto...
CCGTGAACAGATGGTATATCTGTTGGAACCACCGTTGGTTGAATTAATGCAAAGTTTAGACCCACAAGAAGTGTTCAAGTCACTTTTGAAATAATCAGCCAATATTCTCTTGTCAAAAAAAAATATAAACAGGCCTCGAGCAATCAGCTTTTTTTTGCTCCAGTGGTGTTACCGTCATGCGTGACGTTGCGTGAAAGACCAACAAAGGGGGTGCTCGGTGCCTATTGGTTTGCCTAGCCCCGGATAGGACTTTGCCCGCTGCTGACAAGGTGGCTGTCGTTCCCATTTAACCACTGGGACAGAACTTTGAGATCCCGAGGGATCTCTGAGCACCCCTGTTGTCAGTAGGGCCAGAGCGGGTTCACCTGGGGGTACCGTCTACTGGAAGACATCCCCCACTACTCCTAAGTGCCTGCACGTGACCTACTTGGAATCACAGGTGGCCACCCTAAAGCACCGCCATTTGCGTCGCTAACAATTGGTTATGGAAATTACATATTTATAAGGCTTGGTCAGTCTTTCTGCATACTTGTGGTACTTTCTCTCTCATTCGCTGCCTATGCGCAGACATAATTGTTGCCGGGTATTAATTAGCTGCTTCAAAAAAGGCATCGATGACTTCGCGTGTACTATCACGCACATTTTTTTGCCACTCTGGCGTGAAATATTCTTTCACAAGAAACGCAATCAAGTGTTAACAGACGATCATGTTTTTATAATATGCAAATGGCATAGTGTGTTTTCAAATGTCAGTTCGAAGCGGCGGGGTTGGTTATTTTTTTCTATGAATTCGGCTTCAACTTTGCCGCGGATCTCTTTCTCTAGTTTGCCAGCATCGACAATCTTTCCGCTCGAAGGTTGGCGAAGCAGCTTGGCTCGGACTTGGTCCTTCAGAACGTTGTACTCAGAAAGAATTATGTCAAACTCGTTGGCAGATATGGCATTGTTATTCAAAGCCTTGGACTGTGTTGACTGTGTCACATTTGGCGATGGCGAGCGTGGTAATCTCTCGATGATTTTTAATTTTCGCCTCAAGTTTTCTGCTAGCGATTATCAGCCCTGAAGAAACGAGAGCAAAACATCCCCCGACGCCACCTAACGGAACTGTGGCCGGCAGGCCAACCACAGACAGAGCAAAGCCGAGGCTCATACTTGAAAACGCTGCAGAGAGAACACTCGAGCCCGCAGCACTCCACTCTCGTTTGTATTTTTTTGCAACGAGGCGATAGTGTCTGACTTCTTGGCCCAAAGTGTTGGCCATCTCGTCGATCTTTTGCAATTGGAAATTTTCGGCAGGCGCCGTCAGTACGGGATAGAGAGGCTCCTCATGAGGAGCGTAAGGCAGAACGTTCGCAGCCGACATGGTATATAAAGCTTTAATTAATTTCTAATTCAAATTCCAGAGGCATGCCTTTGAAATCAAAGAGCTCGCCATGTTCATCTTTGACGCTGACAGTGATGCTAGTTACATTGGCGTCTGTGGAACAGTCATGCAACACCTGTGGTGGGGTAGAATCGTAGCTTACTTTTGCATAAGGCAAGCCTTTCATGTCAAATCTAGCCAAAACGTGTGATCTCTCTCCATTTAAAAAGTTTGTGGTTTTGTCGAGCAGATCGCAATGAATGAAACAGGTGCTTGGGCTGTTTAGCTTTTTGACATATGTAATATGGTTTAATGTCACCCGATGCCAAGCAACCTAGTCAAAGGGTACCTAACTGAAATTTGTTCTGTTGAGACTGTTTCCCTTCTTGTTATTTTTAGAAGAGTTAGGTTTATTCATTTCTACTTCAATTTTTCCATCGTTCTTATATTTTTTGAAACTTTCTGTCAGCTCTTTTGCAAGGCTCTCAACATTATAATGACCCTGAGGCAAAGAGGCAAGCAACATACCGGAACTTTTGAAAGATATTATCCCCACTTTTTCAAGATTATGCCAGCTATTGTACAAACTGCAAGAGAGTCTGATGAAATGTACCTTCGGGAGCGGCTCCTCAAAGTACACACTTTCTCCGTTGTTTTGCACGACAATCGTAAACACAACCATTACATTGTACAAATATAACATATTCAAAATGGATTGCGCTGCGTTCAAGGACTTCCAAAAATGGGTGCAAAGGCGATACGAAAGCCAAAGAAGCCACGGCCCAGACAAACGCGTGGGCTGCATTCACAAAACAGTTCCCGAATGCGAATAAAACCGATTTGTGGCGCAAATCAACATCGATGAAAAGTGCAACATTACGGCAGAAATGTTATTCAAGGCAGGGGAAGGTTCTCTCCAAAGCGTGTTTGGTTCAGACAGGCGCTACTGGAGTCAGAAAATTAAATCTGCTCTTGGTTTGGCAAGCACGGCAGGCTTCCCTTATCAATTGTCGCCGATGAAAACCAAAAAAGTGCTGCCCATCCCCCCCGTAAATTTTGAAAATGCCCGAAAGCCTGTGAAAAATCTTTAACTAACCCATAAACATCTACGTGACCCCAGATGTCTTCTTCGTGACAAAATTCGGGGAAATCTTTCAACCAACCATGGTAACGCACAGCACGGCAGCCCAAGCCAAGCGGTGGCTGGGCAATCCTCTTATGCAATATTGGGCACAGCAAATCAACTTTGCTGTGTTTTGTGCGACACAGGTGTGCCGAATTTCACGAGAAATCTTTCACAGCGGCATGACACTGTTGCCGCAAATAAGAGCGTTTTATAAATTCCACGTGTATTTCACGGTAAGATGAATTTTGTACCAGCTTGGTGGAATTCAGAGCATCAGCGCTTTGCCGGGTGACCCAACATCCAACACATCTACCAACCATTACGATGTAGCTTCATACAAAAGGATCTGCGACGAGCTCGGCATAGATCCATCGAGCGATTTTCGCTTCACACAAGGGGCAAGCCATGGGTTGGGATAAATATACTTTTGTGTCAGGCCGCGGAATGAAAACAAAAAACATGTACCCTGGCTACTATAAATTCAGTGATGAAGGCGGGAAAGGCATCGAAGGCAACCTGATTTATTACATCGAGTCGGAGGGTGTGCCGCAGTTTGACTGGTTCGCCCCCAACACAGCCTCTGGGTTGACGCAGGCAGGTCTGGCACGCGTAAACCAGTCAATCGAAGCGTTCGTGTATTGTATCTTGGGCGTGCAGGTCAATGTGCGAAGCAGTGTTCTTGGCCAAGGCGGCCGGGCGAAAGAAGGCCAGAGTGAGTTCTTGGTGCTGATGGAAGACGAGATCAGACAACCCGACTTGGCCCAGAGCGTGCAAAGGTACCAGCTGGCGGTAGATGAGGCCAAGGTAAGGCTCAACTTGACGGTCTGCCCAGGCGCGTGGCTGACGCCTGCGAGAAGATCATCAACACAAAAAGCACGGTGAGGTACAACAACAAGCCGAAACAGGCCGTTGCTGGAATGAAGCTGGCGGTCAACAACGAGGTAAACCCGGGTACAAAAAAAGCCGCGCTCAAACTCGTGGAAGGCGGCCCATCAAAAATAAACCCGCCCAACAGCCGCCCATCTAACCCGATCCACAAAGCAACCATGGCCGCCCAAACAGGCAAGCCGCAGCCAAAAAAAAGAAAAGACCGCAGGACAAGAGGAGCCCACGTCTTGCTCGACAAGTGAGTCCAATGCAACCAGCCAACACGAAATCAACAAAACAGCTGTGATAATAGGAGGCGTAGGGGTTGTGGCCTTGATCTTAATAGCCTTGCGTTAGGCCCGTTTTTTGACACAATTTTTGAAAATAAAGAAAACAGCCGCCAAAATCTGAAGCCAGGTGTGCTCGGCGAGATAGCCAACCACCTGCCCGGCCATTTTGAAAAGAAAGCTCGCGAACTGGCCGATCAGCCCGGGTAGCAGGGACCCCGGCTTCGTGCCGATTTCCTTGAGGCCAGCCCCCAAAGCTTTGCTCGTGGCTTTCAAAGCATTTGTAACCGTGCCCACAATAGCCTCGATTGTGATGCCGGCCGCCAAGAGGACAGACGTAACCGTGACGCCATATTTTTTAAAAATTTCTTTGATTCTTTTGCGGAGAGGCAGAGCCCTTTCTCTTTCCTCAATCTGGGTCTGGAAACGCGGTAGCTCTTTGTTTCTTTCTGCCACACGAGCCTCTGCGGCTTCTCTCTTGGAGGGTGAGGTGTTTTCATCTTGGATGACGGCCCGGTCTTCTTCGTTTTGGTGCGGCACCTCGCTCTCTTACTCTTTCAAATCGTCCAAAGTCTTAGTGCTGTTCAACCTCTCTTCCACATTTCTTTCACTTTCTTTCGCTGAGAGTCTTGCTCTCAGTCTGTCGACCTTTGCCTGGGCTTTTTCTTTGTTTTTTTGTTTGTTTTTCAAGCACAGCGACTTCTTTTTTTGCGTTTTCAAAATCGGTTTGATATATTTTTTTGCTTTAGCCTTTGGATTTCTGCTTCATTTTCAACATTGGTGCCCTGTTCTGATTGAAGAGCATCGATCCAGGCCTAGGTTTGCTCGGTTTTTTGGTGAAGCTCTTTCATTTGAAGTTCTTCTTTTTCTCTTTTTGCGGCGAGGTCCTCTGCCTGTTTTAGTTGAGTTTTAGCTTCCTTAAGTCTTTGGCGTTGTTCTCGGATGGTGTTGCGGTCTTCAGCTATGATTTCTTCAGCTCTTGGCCCAAGTACATCTTTAAAGTTGTCTAAAAAGCTTTTCATGAAACCTGACTCGTCTTCTTTTAGAATCTTGTACTCGCCCTTTTTGGATCCTACAGCAACAATTTTCCCCACATTATTCCCGGTGCTTCTTCAGATTTTAATTTTTTCAAAGTTTGCATTGGGAATTTACTTTTTATCAAGTCTACAGACTTTTTGAGTTTTTGTCTCAAAGCGCTTTCGTTTTGAAGGTCGGTGATTGAACCGGTTCTTTCAAGCAAAGGGGTTGTTTCATCTTCATTATAAGAAGTGTCAGACAGTCCGCTCTTCTCGTGTTGCCTCATTTGCATTTCGATTTTTTCACCTCCGTGGTAGGGAGTAGACGCCATTCCCGGCTGAAAGGGTTACGTTCTGTTGACTTCTTGTTCGTCGTCATCATCATCGTTGTCAGTCTGATAGTCAAGGTCCGGGTCATCGCAACCGAAATCGCCACCGCCTTCTGCCATCGCAATATATATTTCCATGTATGTTATTTTTAAATTAGAAAATAATCAAGGATTAATATACCATGTCGGTAGCTCCTCCTGGTGAAATCCCTGATGTGCTGCTTCCAACATACATGGTGAAATCTTTGGGGGCCATGAAGGCACCGCATGCTGTCAAACGCATCACCTTCGATAAATCTGATGCCAACCCCGGTGAGACCCTGTACATTTCGGTACCCAAGCTAAACGACGAGGTGCTGGTGCCCGGCTCGCTAGCGCTGCACTTTGACATCGACCTGGAGGGTGGGCACGTCAACAACTCTCCTCATTCAAGACGTTACGCGGGCGCTTGTCAACAAGCTGGTTGTAAAGTATGCGGACACCACTTTGCAAGACACGGTGAATTATGACATCTACAAAACGTTCGAAGACCTGTTCCTCCTGGTCGAAAACAGGACAACATGGTGCAGGAGGGTATCCAGAGCGAAGACTTGTGCAAGATACGCTCCAAAGCCGGGGACAAGAAAACGTCGGGCGTCGAGGCTGAAAACAAGCTGAAAGAGATCTTCGGAACCAAGTACTGCATCAGGCTCAAACACCAGATCTTGACCGACCACGGCATTTTCTAACCCCAGGTCCTGTACAACGACTCCGTTTCCGAAGTGATGCTCGCCCCTGCTACACAGGTGTTCAGAGGCTCAGACCCCATTAAGCTGAAATACAAGCTGACCAACATCCAGCTCGAATACGAAATTATACGCAGTACGTTTCTCGGGGCCTAGGTGCTTAGAGTGTACGAGGTCGGCAAAGAGTTCGCTTATGACCACGTGATGCGTCACAAAATCGTGCCCTTTAAAAAAGGCACGGATTTGCGGCTGAACGTCAAAGTCGACACTCAGAAACGCTCCCTGAAAGGGATCCTATTGCTTTTCATGGAGCCCTATGCTGCAGGCACCCACGACTTGAAAAAATACATCTTCCCGGGACATCACCAAAGTCAGAGTCACAATCAACGGCTCGCCAAATATGCTGTATAACGAGGCCATCGAAAGGAGGGACATGTGGAAAGAGGCCAGCTGCTTCTGGAAGCTGGAAAAGTTCTACACTGGTGACCGGTTCGGGCTGCTGATCGACCTGCGCTCCATGGCCTACCAAATGATGCACGACAGCGGCACGCGGCTTGTGAACACCACCGACAGAGTCCAGCTAGAAATCGAGCGGAAGACCACCGGCTGGGGCGTTGTGAATTGCCATATTTTCTTGATCGCCGACTCTCAGTTTAACATCATGGGAAGACAGCTTAAATCTGTACTGCACTGATTGGACAAAAATCTGAAATATAAAATGGACCCCGGCAACATCCCCTTTAACGCGCTCATCGTGAGCCCTACCAACTCAGGCAAAACGCAGTCTCTCGTGAACTAGCTCTGTGCCCTTTTCGCGACAAATTCGATTTCATCGTGCTCATCTGCATGACGTTCGCCCATAACAAGACACTTTTTTACTTTGCTGAAAGAGATCCGCGGCTTTTTGTGGTCATCTGCAAGCAGCACAAAGTGGAACTTTGGCTGAAAATGGTGAGTTTCGTTTTTGAAGGTGCCAACACGCTGATTGTCCTTGATGACTGCACGGCCTCCAAAGATTTGAAAGGGCGCACCGGCGAGCTCGTTACACTCAGCTTTTCTGCCCGCCACGTGAACATCAGCGTGTGGGTGCTGACCCAGCAGCTCTCCAGCATCGCAAAACCGTTCCGTGAAAATGTGGCGGCTATCGTGCTGTTCTACACCCCTTCGGCCAAGACTATAAAGGCGATTTTTGAAGAATATGCGGGAGATCTTTCGCAGGATGACCTCAAGCAGCTGATTGCAAGGCTGAAAGAGAGAAAGTTCTCTCACCTTGTTTTCTCTCTTCGCCACCTGTACGAGATTAAATTTTTGAATTAAAAAAGAAAAAACGACAAATAAATGGCGGCCATTACAGATGGCAAAATGAAAGTTATGGAAGTCGCTCAGATGCTCGAAACCGAGCCCTCGGGTGGTGGCAACGCTGCTCAGCCGGACATACCGGCCCTCGGTGAACAGTTAGCGATTCTGGTTTCTACAGGTAAATCAAAGGAAGCCATCGGAGTGCAGCTGACACAAGATCAGGTAAAGCGATTGGAACCTAAAGATGGTGAAAAGTACTACAAAAGGTACAACACTTATGTGGGCACCAAGACCACTGAAACCTTTGTCGATAGCCTAGTCTCGATTTACACCAAGGGGATTGGTATGTTTTTGCCGATTAGACGTTGAAGCTCTGCAGAATGATCTCAAAAAAGATTACTTTATCACCAAAGAGTTGTCCACACTTGTTGGAAGTCTTGCTTTGAAATGTGGGCGGCTGCTTATGGTAGTCAACACGGCACTTATGACAACGAAACATATTGATTTCAGTCCAGCACACGAGGCACCGGGCTCTACAGTTGTCGAGCAAACTGCTGAATAATTGGTAAGCATTGCTGAATAATTAGTAAGCATTGCCCAGACATTGCTCAATTAAATATTTTTGTTGACTAAAAATAATGGCAGATTGAGAAACCACTCAAGTCGACAAACGGGAGCAGGTAACTTCAAAAATACCAACCACACAGCCTGCGAAAATCCCGAAGGTGGCTGTGGGCAAAGCTGTTGCTGAGAGAACAAAACAGTCGCGCGAAACACAAAAAAAGCCACAGACGCCACCGTAGCTGCGGCATCGTTTCTCCAGGAGACGCGGGCCTCGTTTGTCCCAGCAAAAACCAGCAAAGCGTTCATGAGATGCCCAAGGAAGACACGAAAAACGTTGCTGAGGCACCCAAGGAAGACGTTGTTGAGACGCCTAAGGAAGACATGAAAAACATTATCAACACAACTCAGTGGATCGGTATAATCAGCATCGTGGTTTCCGTCATTGGAATTTACTACAAACGCAAAGATATAAAAAAGGTTTTCAATCGACAGCCTGCTATGCCTCAACCAGCTGCCGAGATGCAAGCGCCTGTTGATACGCAGGTGCCTCGACCGGTCCAAAGAAGACAGCTCCGGCATGTGGATTGATATTTGAAAATCAAAAAGACGCACATTATACAATGTCAGACAACAAGCTCGTTAATACGATCATGGATGCAGCCGTTCTCACCGGCTTAACCGCCGCCATCGGCTGGATTACGAAAAAAGTGGTGAAAGAGAACTTTACCTCTGAGCCCAGCAGCAGCGCCATGAACTATGCAAAATTCACAGCTGTCCTGGCAGGTAGCATCGCACTCAAAAAAATACCTTGAAGACCAAACAATTCTTCCAACTTCGGTTTAGAAAAAAGAATGTTGTCATAATACCAATGGCACGTTCTTATTTCTACCTCAAAGCCCTCTCAACTGTTGCTGTGTTACATTTTGTAGACACAATATCTTATTATTCCGCTGAGGCCTTAAATTTTATTTGGTTGGATGTTATCGATGATTCCAATTACGAAGACTCTGATTTTGAGGATCTCGATACTGAACACTTTCCATTACCGGACAAATGCCCTATGCCTCCTCCAGACGAACCCCCACCGTCATACTATCATTGAAAAAAGATTTACACATATAATGGCGAGCATTGCGATGATGATTGGGGGCACGATTCTTAACACCGCGGCTTTTTCCGGCGGCAACTATCTTGCCAAATATCTTTCTGGAGACAACGAGAAGGCCGCGTTGGCGGAGAAAACGCAACACGACAAAGCCCTTGAAGCTTATTAAACCGCTATGGCCAAATACACGCTCGACTGCATCAAGCTTCTTGATTGGATCGAAACCAACAGAGAAATCAAAGAACAGGCGAAGCAGAACTTCACGAACACCAATTACGCGTTCAAACTCTATAACCAGGCCCACCCAGACAAGCAGATCACAATCGAAGAGCCTCGCTTTGCTGACTTTTACATGGTTCATACAGGTTTGATGACCTTTTATGAGCTTCTTTTTGTGGGTGGCAGCGCGCTCGCTCTCGGCTATGTGGCTTTCCGTTTTCTTCGAACATGAAGGTGTAATAAATGAATGGACGCTAAGCTTTCCAAAGTCTACTACAGCCCTCAGGGCTACTGGAGAGGCATCGCTGCCATCAAAAAGTTAGTGGACGCTGCGAAAGTCCCTGAAGAAACCACCAAGCAGTGGCTCGTCAAACAAGCCCTTTGGCAGATCTATCTTCCCGCGCCGCAATATATTCCACGACCCAAATTCGACGTATCGTTGCCTAACGCGGTCCACCAGACAGACCTTCTTTATCTGCCTCATGACAAGCTCCCTCGAGGCCGCAAAGTTTAGAAACGTCGCCAGCCATTACAAAGAGGCTGAACCTCTGACCTCCAATGACTCTGCGGAGGTTGCGAAAGCTTTTCAGTCGATTAACAAGTGCAGCCCTTTGATGTGGCCTCAGCTGCTGCAGGTCGACCCTGGGCGTGAGTTCATGGGAAGTGTGACCAAAGAAATGGAAAACCACAAAACCGTTATTGGATCTGCTATCCACTGCTTTGTGTCGAACGCCGACAGCGATACCTTCTCTACGCGCATTCCATATATCTCGTGGCGCTCGCTTCACAAGATGTTCATACCGTGACAGAACTGCTTTCTCTCAAACAGCGCCTCTTTGTACTGCTCATGCTGGATCTCTTTTTTTACCACAATTTTTTTACTCCTTTCGCTTTTTTGATGTTTTCTTTTTCTTCTACTATCGAGAACATTTTCGGCCATATCGCCACTGCTTCAGCCATCACCCTCCCCGCACACTCGTCTTTCATTTTGCCCAATGTCTTCCGACATGTCTCTGTATATGTCGTCCGTCTCGATCTCCATTAGCAGGCTGTCCGTGTCTGTGTAGATCAGCTCGCATTTCTCCCCATACCGAGCTTTCATCTGATTGTAAAAGAAGTCATACATCAGGATCTTGCTGTTCTCTAAGATCGTCATGCCGGTGTAGATCGGCTTGTACACGTACAGTTGCGTTTTATACATGTGGATGCCTCCCATGTCGTTTCCGAATATCTCGTGGCTTGCATACGAGGGGCTGGCCACCAGGCGGCGGATCTTGTTGGTCTCCCAGCTTCGGACGATTTTCACGTCAACGCGGTTTCTCAAGTTTTCCATAGTTTTGCCGAACACCGAGTTGTTCATCAACTTGTAGAAGTTGGTCTTGAAATCGCTCTTGGCCTCTTTCCTGAACTCTGTGTTCATCCGGATGTAGGGCTCCATCCACCGCTCCTGGTCAAACTCGAGTACCCAATGGACCTTTTTCAGACGCATGCCTTGTTTCAAGTATAGCTGCAGGTTCCTGTAATGGACGATGTACTTGCTTTTGTCCTTCAGCGTAAGACCCAGTTTCTCGCTTTTCAGAAAGTCGAACCCCAGATCTTCCATCATTCTTTTTTGGTATCCCGACATCTGCTCCACCCCGATCGCCTTTTTCTCTGGCGCGAGCGGGTAGCTGTTGTGGGATTTGTGGAGCTCCTCCGGGTACTCCAAATCCACCTCTAAGATCCAGCCTATCCGGGAGTTTTCTTTCAGC
>Ga0126339_10004152_pt1 | contig 10650 bp, 10 predicted proteins | sample OrbTmetagenome_2_FD_92532 | JGI IMG/M metagenome (GOLD analysis project Ga0126339, IMG submission 92532) | Coral microbial communities from Petempiche,Puerto Morelos, Mexico - Orbicella T R C metagenome | ecosystem: Host-associated > Invertebrates > Cnidaria > Coral | place: Petempiche,Puerto...
AATCCGCGTGGATATATGACGTCAGGATGGCGCAATTTGTTCTAAAAATAGAAAAATTGTCCCATATCATAGGTGCGCGCGAATCCCGAGACTTACGGTCTCCGTCCCCGATTATGGCTCCTGTCGACGGTAAACCTGAAACCTGCCATGTTCTGACAGACTGAAGTATAAAGTCAAATGGGAACATTCACATTAGCTATAGTCAGAGCACGTGGTGCGAGTTTTATTAACCAATCACAAGGCTCGTAAGAAACTGTCCTGATATTATAATGGAAAATGGACAGCTGCAGCCTCAAGCTGTATAGGTAAAAGGACGAGGAGAAATAAGGGAATACATAAAGATAACATGTATCTCTCACCGATATAAAAATTGTGTTCAACGCGTTGTACCTCGGAGAGTAACGAGCGCACAGCCATTGAGCTCAGCTCATAAAATATATAAAATAATTAACAACATAATTTTTTTAGTATTTTAAGATATTCATTTACTCAGTTTATATCCGATTTCCTTTGACTAAAACAGCCCAGGTTAACACTGTCTACAGTTGTACATAAGGCCTTTGTGGACTGCAATGACGACACTGAATCATCGTGTAGTATAGCCGGCCGGTGCAAGTGATGCGCGATCTCTGAACCAAGACATGTTCTGCAATATGTTTATAACAGCGCATCGAATGTGTCTCATCGTCCAGCAGTAAATTACAGGATTCAAAGATGAATTCAGATAGACGATTGTCATGAAGGAAAAATAAAGTTTCTTCAAAGTAATACTCGAGCCTACTATCTCAAAAACGGCCAAACCGATAACGTAAGGTAAATAACAAATAAGAAACGCAAGATATACATAAAATATACCGATCGCAGATTTCATGAGGCTGGCAAAATTTGCTATTTCGTTAGCCTGTGTTACTTGCTGTACTTGCAGGACCTGAATCTGATTCTTGTGTCGTAGTGCGGCTAAATAAATCCTGATGTAAATCATTGTTGTAACAACAAGACCAGCAACTGCAATAGATGCTATGATAAGTGAGTAAATATCGAGTGGAACCCAAAACAATAAAAAAGAAACAAATACGCTTAACACCCATATTGAAATCACCACAGCAACAACACGCTTGTGAGTCACAAGTTCCTGATATCTGAGATGAAGATGAATAGCTAAGAACCTGTCTACACTTACAGCCAAAACACCCAAGAAGGAAGCCAAGGAAATTAAATGTCCAATGAAGTAAAAAGCCTTATACGTGTCACAACCAGGGGTGTTTTCTTGTGACAACTTGATCAGAAGTGAGATGTAAAATGGCTGGACCAATAAACCAACACTAACATCAGAAACAGCAAGACTCAGGAGCAATGTTTTTAAAGTCTTTGGCAACGACGACGTTTTTCTAATTGCGTGGATTGATACAATGTTCAACATGATGGCGGTATAAGACAGAAAACTGTTGAAGACACAATTAGCGATGGAAGTAGAAACGAAGTCCTCAACTTCGGAGATTCTTGGGAAGTAATCCAGCAGCAACTCACAAAGTGATTACTTCATTTTAGTTGACTCAAGTTTCCTTAAACTACTCAGTAAGCGTGTGACATACAAACTGTTTTCAGCTGTTTTCTTTCTCGTCGCTGTGGACCACCTGCCTCACCAACTACTGTAGATCACGTTGGCCAAAATGAGTTCTTAATATTACTTACTACAATGATAATCCTCGGCAAACGAAGGTAGTATTTCAGAGGTAGCCCTTTCAGGCGTTTTTTTTTTTTTTTGAACAAGAAATATATAGTTCAAATTTATACGTGTGTCATGAATTCAGCCTATTACTAATTAGAATAAAACCAGGAACTAAATGCAACTGGTCAGTGTGTCAGGTTCATTAATTAAACGGGCCATGTGTTTGTAAAAACCTTACAGACGAAGTAAGTCGACGACAAATCCAATGAAGATCTTAAGACATGTATACACGCTTTATGAAAAATTCATTGGAACCAACATTCACAACAAAATTTTCTAGATCCAAACGAAAATTAAAAATGCCTTTTACGGGTAGATCGTTTAGCATGCTAATGGATTGTGCGCCTGCAAACTGCTGGAAGGTTCGTGTGCGAGGACGGCTAAAACGCCAAAAGTGTGTCATGCGCCGAGCGCGGATGGAAATTATAAAGCGCCTGATTTCAGTTGTTGCTGGTAGTTTTGTCTGTAATAGGACTCAAACGCTTGAAAATGTTAGAATGTAATACGAATGTGTTATGTCAAAATGAGGATCACATGCTGTAAAAGACACGAAGTCCAATTACTAATTATTTGTATCACTGAGTAACATATCTCGAGGTTAACAACTCTTTGGAAGGAATAAGTGAGTGATATTCCATCAGTTTTACCAACAGCTCGGGCGGAGGTTGCAAGAACGGACGCAGGTCTTCAGGTAAGATGTCATAATTTAATTAAGATAAAGACAGACGTCACTGGCTCGAGTGTCAATCATGTCAGTATTTGTAAACACAACATAAGCTCTTTCAGCTTTCGATATTGCACATGAAATATCGCTAAAAATACCGGTAAGATAACATAGGTTAAGATACCAGTAAAATATAGTAAGATGTAAAATGGCTGACACAATAAACCAACATTAACATCAGAAACAGCAAGACTCAGGAGCAATGTTTTTAAAGTCTTTTAAAGGCGTGGATTGTTACAATGTTCAACACGGTGGTGTTATAGGACAGAAAAATGTTGAAGACAAAATTAGTGGTGGTAGTCGAATAGAGCTCCTCAACTTCGGAGTTTCTTGGGAAGTAATCCAGTAATATTTCACAAAATGATTCCTTCATGATATTGACTCACGACTGTTTAAGGAACCGAGCGCTCGACATAGAAATTGTTTCACGAAGTCAAGAGAGTTTCCTTTCCCGGCGCCACGGACCAAGTGGATCACTTTCGCTAAAATGTTTCTTTTACGACTTTTTGAAAATTCAAATTACTGACTGAAGAGATGATCCGTAGGAAACGAAAACAGTACAGCATTCCAAAACTCGTCCCTCTGTTGTAGATTATTGTTTCATGTCTACATGAAATATAAAATTCAAATTTATACACGAGTCTTATTAACCTTCTACTAACTGATTAAAGTGAAAACAGGATGCAAACGACACTGTTGCGAGTGTCAGGTGTATTAATCAGACCATAAGTTTGCAAAAAAAAAAAACCTTAATTCGAGATTTCAGACGAAGAAAAACAATGAAGTAGGCACAAGCTTGATAAAAAAAATTAGTTAGCACATTCATATAATAATTTCATGGATATTAAACGGAAGAAGACTATCTTTAACAGGTCGGTTAGTTTGCTAATGGGTAGTACACCTGCAAACTGGTGAAAGTTCTAGTTTCGTGCGCTGAGCGAGGCTGAAAACGCTAAACGTTCTCCGTTTCAGTTGTTGCTAGTGGTTTTGCCAGCAAAAAGATCGCTTGGTAACGATTGGACTACAGCCATATACGATTAAATAAAGTATTTTGGGCATTAATCGAAAATAAGTTATTAGCAGCTTAGGAAATTTAAATATTCATCATTTATTTATTTCATTGACTTAAAAATATATATATATATACATTAATAGCAAGAAATTCGTCAAGGTTGGTTAGATCTATTGGTTCGTATTAATAATTGGCCTGGGCAAGTCAAAATGACGAGCGCACTTTGTCACGACACCAGGTCCAATTAGAAGTATCCTAGAACTAAGATATTTTTTGAGTGAAAAAGTGAATGGCATATTCCATCAGTTTTGCTCACAACACGGGCGGAAGTTGTAAGAGAGAACGGAGGTCCTCAGTAAATGTGTCATAAATAAAAAAAGAACAAGACAGACGTCACTGGCTGTAGTGTCAGTCATGTCAGTATTTGTAAACACAACCTGAAAAGCTCTTTCAAATTTCAAATGAGATACCGCTAAGAATACCGCTAAGATAACGCAAGTTAAAATACCAGTAAGATAAAGTTTGTAAGACACTGATAAACTATAGATACTACTAAATGAAGATCCTTAGGAGAGGCGTAATGAAGATTTTTCAAACGCCGGGCAGGGGTGCAATCCTACTGTGTCAATATGAGGGTACTCACCAGATTGTCATGGCGTTTTCGCAACCTGTTGTAGGTTGTTTGCTCAAAAAAGGCTTACAAAAGAGGGTCACAGGCAACCCAGGACTCTCCTTAGCTACGCCCTTGCCCCTGTATGCTTCATCAACAATACGTTAGCACTTGCAGATAAATATTTCATGGTTGTCCTTTAACACTTACAAACAATAAGGCGAAATAAGTCTTTTAAATGTCCATTAGTATGCGAATAGAGGATGCAGCTGTAAGCTGTTAGAAGTTTCGTCTGCAGTGTGCCGAGTGTGACTGAAAACGCCGAAAGAAATGCTGGTCAGTGGTTTTGCGAATAATAAGAATTGGAAAGGTTGATAATGCTGCCAGCCGTATATGATGTCATAGTCGTCATCTTCATCATAATCATAGTCGTCGTCGTCATCATCATCATCATCATCATTTGTTTCCTCAATGTCTCGTCTTTCCACATCAATACACGTGTAAGGCCAACTCTTTGTCAACTCAGTCTTCTCTTTTCCGCGCCGCCGTTGATCACTGAGTATTCCAACTCGGCTACCATGCCTTTCTTTCTCGACTGTCCTTCACCTAGTGGTTTGCGGTTTCGCTTTCGCCCTCTTACTTTTGAAGTATTGCCAGTCGCTTTTTACGAATAATATACGACGTCGTTGTCATTATCGTGAACTCTTCTTTTCACGCCAGTAGGCCCTCTCTTTCGCGCCACCGTTGAACATAGTTCCAACTTGTTCACCCTGCTCTTCTTTCTTGACAGTTCTTCAACAACTAGATTGCGCTTTTGCTTTCACCCTTTGACCTTCTTACGTCTACCCAGCACGTTCATAGTGTTAAACAGTCGTTGTCACAAACTTTCATTCAAAAACTCATTAATAATTCAGGAGCCTAACAACCTATCACGTCCACTAAAATCAGTCACGTGCAGGTGTTTTATACCTCGGCAAAACATTGTCTGACTAAAAAGCCTGGGGGCGGCATTTGATTTCAGTCCCAGGGGAGAGAGGGGCTGATTGTATTTTGCTTCACGGGTATTCTTTATATATAGAGTACTAATATAAAGTAACTACACGAGACTGTCAAATCCTTCATTTCAGCCTCTACAACCCGTCTAAATGAGTTCAACATGCAACATATTACACAAACATCAGACAAAACTTCTACTAACAGTCCGGGAGAACGCAAACGAAATTTAAAACAACTACCACCTGTACTCATTCTCGTCTATTATCCTCACTGTATCAGTGCCATTTGTCTCTTCCAGAATGCCCTGAATTCCACACACAATGCTGTATAGCGACCAGGGAGGACACCTTTCACAATTCTCTTTGCACAACTTGTTCGACAAATTTGTTTGGCATTTTTAGAATTCCGAAAAGCTCTGGAACAAGACGCCATGTCCTCTTCGGTCAGTAGAAGAAAAGTTCAAAACACATGTGAGATTTGATTTTCTTGCATAATAATTTCCTACCTAATATTTTTTTCGTATGCTAATTTCCAAAGTTCACAAAAGCATCAATGTTATCATCTCTATTGGGACACGCTTTTCTAGGAATGTCATTGAAGACGTTCAATAAACTCAAAGTCACGTGCTTTATCGGGTCTAAAATTTTAAACCAGATAAAATACTGCTGCTCGTCAAGAGATTATCAAGGTAAGAGAGTGAATCCCCATATAGGTAGTACCCAGTCCTTCCGAGGATGTTACTCGCGCGATGCGTAGACAGTCGAAACGACTTTCTCGAAAGTACCTGGGGCGAAATGATGCAGGGAACGTCATTTTATATGTTTTGATTTCGTTTCATAGCAGAGATGTTTCCTGCACTCTCAGCCGTCTTTTTGTTCGGCCGGGCTTTCGTTTGTTTTGTGCTCGTTTGGCTGCTCATTATTTGGGCGTTTATTCGGTTTTAGGGAGTTTAATTCAACAAGCTTTAACCGGCGGCAACGAATACAATGGCTCTGTAAGCCTGCGTTATAATTCTTTGTTCATTTCTTTGCCGTTGTTTACAAAAGATCACAAAACAACAACGTTAAATAGCTACATTCTGCATATTCGAGAGAACGTGAACTATACGACGGCCAATTTTTAAAATTTCTTTTTCGAATTTTGACGCTGTCTTACATATTCTGTTTGGGATATTTCCGACCGTATAGACGAAATGTAAAAAACATGTCTAGAGCCGAAGCTCCTTGGCTTTTAATCATGATATCAAAGGCATCCCCACAGCGTTGGAGTTTTTCCTTTGCTTTGAAACGAAAAGAAACGACATAAACAGATCCTCCACGAAAACATCCACGCAACGCGTGAGTAATATCCGCGGAAGAACTGGGTACAATGTCTAAAAATATCTTGAGAGGGATTACCTTGGATATAAGGCCTATATAGGATTCACTCTCTTACCTTGATAATCTCGTGTGCTCGTTTATTAAGGCCTACTCTGGGAACTTAAGTCGCCTAAAGTCGCCTTAAGTCGCCTTAAGTCACCCTAAGTCACGGTCGCCTAAAGTCGCCTTAAGTTGCTATCGGTTACGCAATGTTAAAAAGGTTTCAACACACTCAAATTGCCCCTGTAGAAGGTTATTAGACTTATAACTGTCATGTTAGGGTAAACTCCACTCTAACCCTATGGAGGAGGAGGCACGATGACCCAGTGGTTGGTGCGATGGACCCCTATTGGGGATCATTGCATTGTGTTCGTACTCTCATAGTGCTTCTCCTCACCCAGATGTATAAATGGGTACTGGTTACGGAACAGGGGGGAAGGCTGCAGCAGAGGTAACCTCAATAGGTGTACTTTTAATTTTTTTTTTAACACTCGTTCCCAATGCATTGGAGCCATCTAAAACTCTCCTTAAAGGGCCCTAGTGAGCCACACCTTTGGTTTTGTTTACATACAAGAGGTTGGCTTTATGTTTTATTCGGAGCATGTCAAAGCAAAGAGAATCACTGTGAAGCTACTAAAGATAAAGTCACATATTTTCAGAAAATATATTAAATGTGGAAAGATATAGCAGATGACTATACTGCAATAATTTCATTAAACCGAACTGAGTCTACACTTTAAATACTTTACTTACCTAGTGTAAAAGAGTGACAAAAGTGGGCCATTTCTCCAGCAAAAATCATCATTTGCATTTTCGACATTCGACCAACTGTAAACGTTTGAATTTCGTAATTGGACGAACCAACTTGCAGCATAATGTTTATCTATCCTTTTCGTGCATTTGATGAAACCAGGTATTCACATCATCTTATACACTTAACGTGGACTGCGCTACTGTTACTATCGAACGTTAAGGTACAGAAAATTCTCTGTGATCAACTCTCAATAAACATGGCCGCCAGGCGAATGTTTGGAACACGTGACTTACTTTGGCCCTATGACTAAAGTATACGCGAGCTCACGCGAGCTACTCGCGCTCACGTGAGTATGATTACCCCGACAGGCGTTTACAAAAAACCAGAAAGAAAACAAATCGCCAAACTAATACTCTCCAAAATTCGAAAACAGTCTATTCAGCAATATTTCACACAATGATTTCTTCATGATATCGACTCAAGTTTTCTTTAAGCATCAAGCGTTTGATTTAAAAATTGCTTCAGGAAGCTAAAAAGCTTTCCTTTGTCGGCGCCAAGGACCAGCTGAATATTTGGCTAAAATAGTTTCTTTAGTTACTTTAATACGTATACTATAGTGATGATTGAACATCACTTAAGCAGCTGTGAAATTAAAGCCTGAAAAAAAAGTAAATAAATACAGGCTTGAACGGGATTCAAACCCATGCTCTCTGCGATACCGGTGCAGTACTCTACCAAGTGAGCTATCCGGAGCTGACTTGGAGCTGGTCACGTTGTGAGTTCATTTGTAATGCGCCCATAGATGAACGGTGAAAAATGCAATATAATGAATAACATATATTGGAACTGCAGTCATCTATATGACTTAAAGTGTCCATACGGCCTACACGGTTTTTTTGGTTTTTAATTTCTAATTTAGGCGACTTTATTTCCCACGAGTGATATAAACCTAAACTTAACAAAAGTCTCTCCTTGTACTTAAAAGCTATCTACAAAATCTCTTCCAACAAACCAATATTGTAAAAATCATTTATAGATTTCTTATTTTCTATTTTATTGGTTTTTATTGATTTAATTTTATATGTTGGCAGAAACAAAAAAGAAACAAGAAAGAAAAAAATACTAACCCCCCTCCCAAATAGGAGAAAAACTACAACTAAAATACAATGAATGCCTTTATACAAGAAATACAAACGTCGTGTAAATGTAACTACACATATGCATACACACTATAATTTCTACAAGAAAAACATATTTAATGGTAAGTTAATATAATGTTATGGCAACGGCAATATCAATAAATGGGGAAAATCAAAAATATGAAAATAAAGAAAATGACGTTGATGAAAAATGATAAAGCGACATATTCTATCTACATTAGCAATATTTATCTTAACACTCAGGGTACCAGAAGTGTGCAATTATTCGATTTAAGTTTTCTCCACTTAACGTCATGAAAAGTTCGCTTACGATTTAATTCAGCGATTGCAGCGAGTCAATTTGATATATTGAGGCTACTTTTGCGACGTAGATTTTTAATGACGGAGGAAATCCCTTACTTTGGCGGGAGAAAATATATTGTTTTGCCAGGATCGAATGATGAAGCATGCAGATTTCACACCATTTTGGATTTAAAAAATACTCAGATAAAATTATGCGTGTTTATCTTGAGTGTTTGAAATATCTTCTCAATCGAAATTAAAACTAGAAGAAAATGGAAAATAAAATCGTTAAAATCTATGCTAATTAAGATCAGATATCCAAACACTGTCACGGTCATGATTTTTTTTGTTTAAACTTGATGAATTATCAGTAAGTTTCAGAATACATCTCGAAACACTCTCCGAAAATATAGTGGCAAAGCACTGAATCAACTGGCAGTCGATGAACACCCAACCTTTATGTTTAAATTTAACGAGCTTCTATAAGAATACGAGATCAGTCCGGCCACAAAATAACGTAAAAACCCTCAATCGTAAAACAGATACAAAATTAATCGAGAACATAATATACGGGAAACAAAACAATCTTACTGCCGAATGAATTGAAAGCACATCAAGTGGAAATGACACCATCAAATATGGAAATTAAATTTCTAAATCTTTTGAACTGACTTTAGCAAAGCCAAATATTTAGAACAGATTAAAAATTTGTTTACTGAGTTTAATGTTCAAAGTTTACTGAGCTGAAGACACTGTGCACGAAAAGAATGAACAAGTTAGAGTATTCCTGTATTCTTCCTCTAAAGAAATTGAAAACAAGACAAAACTTGTTTTCTGCTGTGTTACTATTGATATAAGAATATTGGACAAGATTTGTTTCTATCTAATAATTTTGATATTTTCGTTTGCAGAGGACTAGGTTATTTTATAAATCAAGCATTCTAATCAAGAAACATTTGCGCTACAAAGCAGGGACACACTGAGGCACTGAGCTTCTAAGACTGTAAATAGTCTGGCAGACTTTGTTCTGTTACTAATATTTCAACTCGTGTGTAACTTTTCGTGTCTCTTATTTGCATATTTTATTTAGGAAAAACGAATGGGTATCCTAAAAGACCTGTTGTTATTGTTGTTGTTGTTCAGTATGATATAAGAAAAGTATCATTTTCTATCAATACCCTCACGTTTGCGCTCGAGCAGTTAGACTCCAATCTGCTCGCGCTCGTTGTTCCATATACAGAAGAACAACAACGGCATCGCATAATCATGGTATAGCCCGCCGGCGCTACAGTTAGGGTACTGGGCGATTTCGGAGTCTTGACATTTCCCGCGGTATGTTCACGATAGAGTGTGTCTAATGTGTCTCATCTTCCAGCAGTAAATTACAGGATTCAAAGATGAATTAAGAAATACGAGAGTACAACAAAAAAGCAAGAATCTATTCAAATTGATACTCGGGCCGTAGATTGCAATCAGGGCGGAAAAAGGACGGGCGGTGAAACGCGCAGTCCGCTCTTGATCCAATGTGTGATGCGGAGAAGGACTGGCACGAGCGCTCCTTCCCCGCTTCCGGTGAGATTAATGGCTGCCAAAAATTTCTCCTCTCGACGAACCAGAAACCAACTTTTCTTTCTTTATTTCTGAGCCACCAATGGTGTATTTTCAAAAGCTTTTTTGATGCTTTAGACCCTGTCACTCCCGACTCCCCTTGGGAGATTTTTTGTCGGTCACGTGATGTGACCATTGGACTTTAGTCGCCATGTGTTCAAGTAAGCGAGTGTTTTGAATCCCAGGAGTTTGTCAAAAGTTGTTATTGTGCCGTTCGTTTAGCTCGAAGCAAACAGTTCGGTAAGTCAACATTTCACCTTTGCTATTCAAAGAAACATTTGGAACTTGATACCTTTTTGTAATTTTCAGAAAACCTCACTCTTACGTATACATTCACACACGTATGCCTTTGATGGAAGCGAAGAGTTTTATTCAAGTTGTTGTGACTTTGTTCATCGACCGAGGCCGTGCGGTCGA
>Ga0126339_10004153_pt1 | contig 10650 bp, 9 predicted proteins | sample OrbTmetagenome_2_FD_92532 | JGI IMG/M metagenome (GOLD analysis project Ga0126339, IMG submission 92532) | Coral microbial communities from Petempiche,Puerto Morelos, Mexico - Orbicella T R C metagenome | ecosystem: Host-associated > Invertebrates > Cnidaria > Coral | place: Petempiche,Puerto...
GTGTGGGGGTGGTTGTGTTGTGTGGTGTGGGGTGGGGGGGGGGGGGGGGGGGGGGGGGGGGGGGGGGGGGGTTCCCCACTTTATGGGTCAGCAGCTCTCTCGAAACTTAGCTGGCGAGCGCAAGCGGGGTCACTGAGCCATTTTAGGTACTTTCTGTACCTTTGTGGTTGTGCAGTTATCAAAGATAAACGTAATTATCCACTTCCGTTCGGGGTAACCCTGCCAAAGCTTTTATTTGTGACAACAAACAACATAAGCTAAAACGTACCTCTATAGCAGCTTTCTTGGCCCTGTCATCAGCATTCTTAGCTTCATTCTCCAGATCTTCAGCCTCCTCTTGCAAGCTGCTGATTGTCTGTTCCAGTTTACGCTTGGCTTGGGTGAGGGTGTTGACCTGGGTTGTGGCTTGGGCCATGTTGTCCACTGCCTCTTGTTTCTCCTGCTCGGCTATCTTGCGAAGTCGCTCAGCCTGGCGAAGGACAAGCAAGTGGTCACATCAAATCGTCCTAATAGTCACCACCGTTACTGGCCTTAGTGGCCGGTAAAAATATTAGCTCAATAGAGCTACTCTGATAATTCGAGGTATGTATAACTCGAAGAATATCGAACACTGTTGGGAAGTTTATGAATATCCATTCCACTGTTCTCGTGCAATAGGCCATATTCGTATTCTCAATAATGGACTGGAACTAGCTTGCAACTGAGGCTAATCTGGGGAGTTTTTTCAAATGCAAATGACTTTTGTCGCTTTTTAATGATATTCCCCCTGCATGAGCCTCCATTTCAAGCTAGTTCCAGTCCAATACCGGGAATACGAATATGGTCTATTTTGACTCCACAAAAATATAGCCGCTGTAATCTGGGACCATCGTGAACAACGGCGAGTGCTGTTTTTTTTTTTCCTTCGCCATTCTTCACAGAACCCTAAAGAGGTTTCAATCCCGCAAAATCTCACACCAAATCACGTGTTTGCCTATGACAGCCAGACACGTACTTGTTCCAGCTGACTTCGAAGTTCATCCAGCTCCGAGTTGATCTCACCGACACGGCGTTCAGCTTTGGCGGCGGCTTCACGGGCATCATCCCGACCACGTTGTTCCTCTTCAACCATCATTTGCAGATCCTACACAAAACAAGAAAATTGACAAGCCAATTACTACCATTGTGAAACTATTGTGACGGTATAGTGTCATGTAAACCCCATTCCTACACGCGAGCAACTTAGACTCTAAACCTACGGGGGAGAGGGGAACTCCCGTGTGAAAAGGTCGGCGATGCTTTACGTGGGAGTCCCCGTGTTTAAACCTAATTTTTTCACGTTCGTAATACCCCTAAATCTCTGCCAATCGCTGCCATTCTTGTTTCGTGTTGCCACATATCTTAATAAACTTTTGTTTCTAGTTGTTATCGTTAAGAAGTCGTAGATCAAGTCATGTATTCCACGTATATACTTGTCACAATATGTCAATCTACATTGGAGCTATTGCTGTACTTCATCAGTCATAAACAATGGCAAGAACTCAATCAGCCTCATGGAGCTCAGTAGAATTGCGAATCACTGAATCAGTCTTAACTGTGATGCAGTCTTGACCGAGCCTCATTCACAATTGTTCTTTGGATGGTATCAAATGGAACCCAGCCTGCGAACAGGCTCCCGGGGAAAACGGAAAAAAATTCGGTGAGCGAAGCGAGCGGACGAATGCGAAACTGAAGAAAACGGAGAACGAGGCGATCGGGGCGGGTTTCGCGAGCCTGTTCGCAGGCTAATGGAGCTGAAGAAACTTACAAAACACTTGATGACAATGAAAAGCACGTTGTTTCTGCTAGAAGTTAAGACATAGCGAGGGTGTCTGAAATACAAACCTTCACTTGCTGTTGTAACTTCTTCAAATTCTTCTGGAATTCTGCGTTAGCCTAAAAATCAAAACCAACAGCAAACTAAAACTCAGTCTCATTCTACCAAAGCAAATGACAAGCCAATCGCAAAACGACATCACGTCCAGAAAAGCAAAGAAAACACTGGTAGCACATCTCACCTTTAGGGCGTTGTCTAGATTGATCTCAAGTTCATTGTTGGCCGCATCTAGGTTCTTCTTTGCGCGCAACTGCAAAGAAGAAATTTTAACATTAGTTCATGAAGTAAGGAAAAAACTGTAGATTAAAAGATTAAGACAACCCAAAGGAAAATTCTAAACTGTTGGTTGGTTCGCCAAACGGCCTAGGTAGACAGCAACACGGTGCTCCTAATTCGTTACATTTCCTTTGCTTCATATTCTTAAGAGCCCAAAAAAACAAAAGAAAACAAACATCCGAAGTCCAAGTTTCTGAAGTGGTAAGGGATATCAAGGATGTACAAATACTTACCAAGTCGCTCTTAGCTTTAATCTCGGTTTCCAAGGATGCTTGCAGACTCTCCAGCTGACGGGCATGGTTTTTCCTCATACTCTCTAACTCCTCGTCTTTGTCCGCAATTCTCTTCTCCGCTTCCTGCTTGTACTGGGTGAGCTCAAGCTGAGCCCGCGTTACCTTGGATTCTTCGGCTTCTAGAGCAGCTTCTATTTCCTATAACGCAGCACAAACCGTGCCGTAGACGTGTTCGATTAGGAAATCCTTACATACCAATTCAACAATTAACGAGAGACCAGGTTAGCTCACTTTATATGGATTACACGTCTCCGGTTTTCTTGCGGTTAACTTCACTTATGTTTGCTTGCGGTTAGTTCCACCGAGTTTTTCCGGGTTCGATGCCCGGTGTTCGTTTATTAAACTTTCTTTCTAAAACAAAATTCCTGCAAATCTTAAATTATCTCGCGCTGTTACTTTTGATTTTAAGAATTCACGCAATCTCTTCTTCACAACTGCGATGCACTTCAAGGACAGGAAACTGCGACATTTGTTTCCATTTTTTTTTTTTAAACTCTTGTTTCGGCAGTGGCAATTTGCTTTAGCAAGTAAGAGTAGCGGTTTGCTTTTGCTTCCGCTTTGTACTTTACCTCTAAGGCGCTCTGTAGTTCTTCTTTCTCAAATTCGAGTCTCTTCTTTGCCTTCTCAATTTCCACCACAGACTTGCCTCCCTCTCCAAGCTGCTCCGCCAAATCGGCAACCTCGGCTGTGGAACGTAAATTAGAGGAACTTATCAGCTTTTGATTAATAGGCGAATCTTAGGTGACGTAAATTTTACATTTTTCCTCATTAACATACGACTTTTCGCAGATAAGGCACCACGCTATACACGAATTGACGACAGACATTTTAAGAGCTAGTGAAACTTAGTAACTGATGAAATGTTTGGCTCTTTGGGTGTAATATTCGAGGAGAAATAAGCTTTCAAAAACTGCAAAATTCTGGGTGGCAAAAGCGCTAATGAGCTCATAAATTCTTTGCAAAATTTTTAATTTTTTAACCCGCGTCGCACAAAAAGTATTCAATACATCGGAAGGAAATTCCTTGGGACAGTTAATCGTGCCGTGCCATTTTAATATTCAGAACTACTGTTTTTGTAGCCCAATCGGAAACAGTATCGCTTATACTAATGAGCTAACCAATGTAAACAAAGATTGTCCTATAGTATGAATGAGAGTGGTACCAATAAGCTGGAATGAGATTCCCTTTGTTCGCCCCATTGTATTTGATCTGTGCAATTACAATGTTACGACATCTTTTACGTAGTTTCTAACAGTGCAAGGACTTAAGTCAATAATTTCTAGCTTTCAATCCGTCCGTGGATGAAAGTTTAGGGTGTGACCATTACAACGCGACTACTTTTGAGGGATACTTGTGACGGGTAAATGTTTTCAATGTGGTTTTATCTTGAACTCTGTACATGAATTAAACCCTAGTGAGGAACAATATTGAATTAAAGTTATTGGGTGGTAATTGTGCGAACTTAATTTTGCGATACTCTGCAAAATTGAGATGTTTGTTTTTAAACCACGCTAGTTTCCGAAGTGAAATTGTTAACAAACTAAAGAAAAACAAGAGAAACACAAACCTTCCAAGCTCTTCTTTTCTCTTCTCAAGAGTTCCATTTGTTCGTTCATTTCATCATTCAATCCTTTCAGCTTGAACATCTGAAGTGGAATAAATAAAACACTCCGTAAGAATTGTATTGACAATGCACGGCCTTGCAGCGAATAAACTTCACAAAAAAGACGTCTTGAGAGTTCTGGGGAGTTAATGTTGGGAGCAGTCTACCACCTATGTGGCCCGGGTTCGATTCCTGCCCGGCGCCATATGTGGGTTGAGTTTGTTGTTACTTCTTGGCTTTGCTCCGAGGATTTTTCTCCGGGCACGTCTCCAAATTCCAATTCGACAGGGAGAGAGGACTCGAATGAAAACCAGCTAAGGCCGATTTAGCTTCCTCTCTAAATATTGCGATTTATTTCTTTTCTAAACCAAAGCAGATCTGCGACTAACCTCAGTGGAGTAGTTACGCGCTTCTTTCTGTGCATTGTCCACTTCAGCTTGTAATTCATCGCACCGTAACTTCCACTCGTTTATCTGCTGGTCGAACTTCTTCTGTTTCTTTTCCAGATTGGCAGCGTTTGTCGTAGCCTGTCAGGATAAATACACAGCACTTTATAAACCATGGTTTCCACAGACATCACTTTTCAAAATTCCCCGACTTTTCCCTCATAAAAACAGAATTTCCCTGACCAAATAATGCAAAATGTCAGATACACTAAGTAAGTACTAGCGGTGTCTGGCCTCCCCTTTACAGCCCTCCTTTCCACTCATTCATTAAGACTTACAAGATTTCAACAAATCTTTTTTTCTTCATTAAGGAAGAACATCGTCGAGCTCACAGTGACCGCAAATGTTTCTTCCAACCCTCAATGATTTTTCTTCAAACTCAAAATTTACAATTCTCTGACTTAGCCCTGACCTTGTAGAGTGTTTTTTCCCTGATCATTTTCTGATCTGTGACAACCCTGTAAATGGTTTACTCTGACGCTTAAAAATATAATAGTATGTTTAACAATGAGTGCCAAAGAGTGGAACCCATATGAGAAGCCCGAGAGAGGCAGAATCCAGCGCATCTGGAGGCGCACAAGAATAGCAGAGTTGGAGGAGAGATTTCTAACGTGGTAGGAAGCGAAACGCACTGCTCAAAATAGGGTCAGGTGGCGGGCACCAATGGATGACCGACGTTTTATCAGGAACGAAGAGGATTGAGCGAGTTAATAAAAAGTGATATTGAAAATAGGAAAAAAAGTGTTGCAGCAGGAAAACAAGCTAACCTTCTCCAAGTCGATGAGGGCATCTTCCAACTCGGAGTTAAGTCTGTTCTTGGCCTTCTCAGCATTGCTGGCCTTTTGACTGGCGCTAGAAAGCGCTTCTTCGGTCTCTTGTAGTTTCTGTGTCAGCTTGCGTCTAACGAAAGAGTAAGTAAGAACGTCAAGATTGATACCACGTGACCGCAATTTGGTTCCCCACCCTACGTCACCAGAGTTTCGAAAAGAGAGAGGTAGAGCCAACTGTGAGTCTCTTGAAGTTTTGAGTCTTAGGATAAGACACTAATCTGTGACCATTACTTTAAAGTCTGTGGCTGAAACCCTAGTGTGTGACCATTCAATTGAAAGCTGTTGAGCCATACTTTCATGTGGTACTGTTTACTATGCTGTCCAAGGTGGTTCCAACTTTAAAGTCTATGGATGAAACCGTAGTGTGTGACCTTTCAAATGAAAGTTATTGAGCAGTACTTTCATGTTGCAATGTTTATTATGCTAAACAAGGTGGTTATCTGAAGTCTGTGGATGAAACTCCAGGGTTTAAACATTCAAACGAAAGCTATCGAGCAGTACTTTCATGCAGCCGTGTTTAAATCTCCACGTCTCCCAAACTGAAATTTGGGATCATTTTGAGTTGTTAAACTCGTTGGCGGTTTAAAAGGATTTATACGAGTAAGAATGACTCACTTAGCGTCTTCAAGTTCCTCCACTCGACCAGACACCTCCTGTTCGAACTTAGCCTTAAGCTGGGCGATCTCGGTATTAGCCTTCATGAGCTGTTTCTGCAAGTCGGCCTTGCCGTCTTCTAGCTCCTCGATCGTCTCCTGCATGCTCTCCAAGTCGGCTTCGGCGTTCTTCAACTTATTCTGAGCGTCCACTTTAAGCTGAACCACAAACATTCAATAGTTAACATCTAGTTTAAATTTGACAAGTCTGACTGTTTTGATGCCGAGTTCTGATTGCAACTTAAGGTCCGGTAATACGGGCAACATTTTTCTTCAACTTGTCTCGCAACATTGTTGCATTGGAAGTTGAAACCCTCCGTTGCGCGTATTACCACGTTTGTGATGGACTTGTCTCGCAGCAAAATACAGTGTTGCAAGTCAGCGAATTCTTTACGTTTCATTGGTCAATCGTGTCTAAATAAAGATGGCGCCTTTTATATAATTTATCGTTTCGACGAACTTCCACTTTCACTTCTGGCCGTCATTTCTTCTTAATTTTCCGTGCCAGCGAAGTTCTCTCAGTATGAGGCTCAGTGTCATTTCAGAACAAAATAAAGTTTTGTTGTCGTAACAGATAGCTAGGCGAAAAGTTGTATTTCTGCAACAGTTCTTCCAAGCCTTTTGCCTGTTGTGCCGCTTGTTTTGAACGGACAAACGAGGTGCCCCAAAGACTATGATAGCCCTCAAGGTCTTTGCACAGGGGAAATTATTACTTTCCGAGAGTTACTGGCCTACTTTGAATTGAGGCTCGTCTTTACCGTCCACCATGTTTTTTTGGCCGCGTTACCGCGTTGCCGCGTTGCCGCGCTTTGCCAATCACAAGAGTCGAATTCAAATTGTTGCGAGACAAGTTGAAGCTTCAGTGGTAATACGAGCAGCAAAACTAAAATTTGTTGCAGAAAGTAGAACTCGAGCCTACTTTGCGCAACATATTACCTCAACCTCCAACACTGTATTTTGCTGCGAGACAAGTTGGTCACAAAAGTGGTAATACGCGCAACAGAGTGTTTCAACTTGCAATGCAACAATGTTGCGAGACAAGTTGAAGAAAAATGTTGCCCGTATCACCGGACCTTTATTCCCAAGATAACGACTTCTTCGTTCTTACAACCTGCTTTTTTTAAAACAAATCTAAGATTGTAAGGAGAAATAAGTGCTTATCACTCCTGGAAATTGAATGGCTGAATAAAAGAAGACTTACTCTGATTTCCTCCTCGTTTTGTCCCTTCAGTTCCTCCACTTTCTGCTCCAGGGCTTTCTTTCCTTTCAAAAGTATGGTCATTTTAGATTCATATTCTTCGACCTGCTTTCCAAGATCTCCGCCCTCTTGGGTCAAACGACTGCGAGCGATCTCCAATTCGGCGATAGCCTTCTTCAATTCCTCCACCTAAAAGAAAATTAACACGGAGAGTGGCAATTGTGAAACAAAACATTACGCAGAACATTTCAGTATCCGATTCAGCGATCTTTATTCACAATCCTTACAACATGACCAGCTCCCAGTTGGTTTGTTAGTTCAGTTGGTAGAGCACTGCACCAGTATGGCAGGCGTCATGGGTTCGAATCCCATTCAAGCCTGAATTTTTTTGTGTGTGATCAATCTTACTTTGCTTTTTCTTTCCCTTTTTTTTTCCTTTTCTTTCTTTCTTTTTTTTTTTGCGGTAGTGGACTGTTCAAAGATTTGATGAATTGCATAACAACTTAGTCCATACTATTTAATATTCAGGATGTACTCCACTCCAAGATGACCTATGTCCTCTGAACTCGGAACTCTGGTCCGCCACAGCAAGAGATGTGACCGGGATTTCTTGTCGAGGTTTGTTTTTCAGTAAAACACTTGAGTTCCGGTTTCTTTTCGGGCCAGGTGTACAAACAATATTGAGAAACTATTTGGGAAAATGTGCTTCTGATTCAACAGCTGTATAATCCACGTAAGTGTATAAGTAAAAGAGTGACGTTATCTCAATTCTCAAGCCGTTAGCCGAGTTTCTTTCCTCACCTGATACTTATGATCATTGAGCTGCTCCTCCAGTGCTCTGTTTTGTTTTTCCGACTGAGCCTTTGAAAATAACAGCAAGCAAACCATTAGATGAAACAACAACAACAACAAGTGGAAAACCTTAAAGTCAACACTAAAACAAAAAAACAGCAGTACTGTGCAATACCTTCTGTTTTTGCAGCGTTTCCAAGCTGACAGAAAGATCGTCCCCTTCAGCTTGCAAAGCATTCTTTTCCTTTTCGATCCTACGAAAAAAATTAATATATGGTAAGTCACGGGAAATATTTTTATATCACGCGCTGTGAGGGACACTCACCTGTCGCTTTATTTTACGTTTATTACTGTCTGGTAATTTTTGGCTCGACTTTCTTCGGTGACTTTCTCTGGGCTTGTCACGCGATGCGTGACAAGCGTGACGAGTCAAACGAGCGTTTGACACGGATTGTCCATTTAAAAAAAAAAAATTCTCGTAATTTGTTAAATATCTCAATATTCCCTTCTCATTTTCATAATAGTCAAACTATCAAGTTGTTTCAGGTACATACTTGGATTTGGATTTCTTCAAGGAATCTAATTCGTCCTGCAGTTCTTGCAAGGCCTGGTTTTGTTTGGTCCGCATGCTGTTGACGGACTGTTCATGTTGCGAGGCCTGTTCCTCGAGTTCTCGTCTGAGTCTGGTGATGTCACTCTCGCGCTTTTTGTTAAGCTCGATCTACGGCAGAAAAAAAAAAAGCAAAACTACTTATTTATCTTTTCATACACTTCCATGAGTGGCACAGTTTAAACCAAAAAAAGAATTCAAAAACAAACAAACATACATTTTTTTTTTTTTTTGCAAAGCGTTGAAGAACAAACTTTCATTTCCGACTACCTGTACTTGTGTTTTTCCGTTTCCGGTCGCTTCAATTTCGTTTTTTCTTTAGTACAATATTTACTTTCCAACACATACCTGTGCCTGGGTGGCACCGCCTTGTTCCTCAAGCCTTTCGTTTAAATCGTCCAGTTCCCTCTCGAGTTCCATTCGCGCGCGTTCCGCCTGTTGGATGACAAGACGGAAATTCAATTCAACCTCCAGCCGTGGAGGAATGATTGATGTCCAATATACCTTACAGTGTATAAATCTGCATATTTCTTTAACTTAGAATATAAAAGTTACGATAGCTTTTTTAAACAAGTTTCGACAGTGAGATAACGGAAGGTTTAGCAACTTATTTGCCATTGTTCGCTCGTCGTGACGCTGATCTCAAAACAAATTAAAACTGTAAGCCTCTCTACGTCACTTCTTTCCGAGAACAAATCACAAGCTTGTTCCCGTGTTTCATTAGCTTTGTCGACTCGGCCGAAACAGTGCGATGAAGACTGCTCAGTAATGCAGAAAAATATAGTGAAAGAATTCCACGAGATGCAGATTAGATGTACATTGTACTGTTATCAAAAGAAAGACGCAAACAGTTCACCGGTGTGCTAATTAGGTTCTCGATTTCAAGTCCATCGACTCAAAGATCAGTACAAGAAGTTGACTGTATGGTTATATAACTCCCCTTCCTAGTAGAGCTTATGTAATCATTAAGTGCAAGTGTTCATCATACCTTGGATCGCGCATTTTTCTCTTGTTCCAATTCTTCTTCCAACTCTTCGATGCGGGCCTGAAGAACAAAGAAAGTACAAACTCATTGGAGCGAAAACTCCTGTGCTCTGCATCACGCGCGCTGTTACTTCGCAGTGTACAGTGGTTAAACGAATGCCGGCCCAACTTGAAATCGAAACAAACTAGGAACGGCAGCTAGATCTTGTTCATACCAGCTGCTGAAACTCGACTGGCAACAAGATCTGTCTGCACTATGTAACGAACAAATATCCTCGCCAATATTTTGCGATGGATTAAAATAACAATCAGGTTTGAGAGAGCACAATTTGCGGCACGTTGTGAATTGCCTGGAATGTCAAAATTCGCACCGTCCACGAGCAAACAGCGCCGGCATTTTCTTCACGCGACAAGAAGCCTTCACTTACAGCGGATATCTTGTCTGATGGATGTACATAGAAACTGTAGTTGTGTGCCTCCGCTGCCCACATGCTTTCAAAAGCTCTGATTTCGCAGATATACTCGCACACGTTTGAAATACTACATTATTGATCCGAAATCCAGCAACATAAGCTGACCTGGAGCCGTTCAGCCCGCCTCGTGACAATGTTATGCAGGAATGCAGTAATAACCTGTACACAGCTATTAAAAAGTTTAATCTTTAGTCAATGGTTCATTAAAATTCAACTTGCGAAACAAAGGAAAACCCTTGCAAGGCAAACATATTTTACAAAAGACTAGACTGCGGTCGCAATATGATGGATAGCGGCAGACTGGAGTACGAGTAAAATAGAAGTCACACACGATTGAAATGTTTCTAGTGGGTTGATCTTCAGTCAGTTTACGAGAGGAATCTATTAGCCCGCGTGGCGAGAAAATCCGGGTTTCTCAGCTGTAGACAACAGGTGAAGTTCGTTCCCAGTTTACTGTGTGGCTTTCGTTACCAGTATTTACCTCTACAAACTTGAAGTTGATAATCAGCTAAATGCTTTATTTGAAGCATTCTCACAAACATTTCATTAAGAGTGCTTAAGATGAAAACCCGTTCATCAGTGATGAAGCAAGTTCATCAGTGATCAAGCACGTTGACCGAAACCGAACCAAAGTAAA
>Ga0126339_10004154_pt1 | contig 10649 bp, 6 predicted proteins | sample OrbTmetagenome_2_FD_92532 | JGI IMG/M metagenome (GOLD analysis project Ga0126339, IMG submission 92532) | Coral microbial communities from Petempiche,Puerto Morelos, Mexico - Orbicella T R C metagenome | ecosystem: Host-associated > Invertebrates > Cnidaria > Coral | place: Petempiche,Puerto...
TCTTTTGGATATACTACACTCCTGGGTGTGCCACCTTAAAGTGTAGCCAAATAATGTTATTGCAGTCATGACATTAGACTCTTCTGGTTACACTACACTCCTCCCAGGGTATCCAATCGATGGAATCGATAATCGATGACCAATCGATGGCGAAGATTCGTGTGGTTATCGATTGGTATCGATTATCAATACCAATCGCTAGATAAATTGGTATCGATTTGTATCGATTGGTTGCAGATTGACGGAACCTGAATTTGTACGCAGTAATTGTAAACACGTTTCATTTTAATGCTAACAGGAGAACAACACAGAAATACCTGCATGTAGTGGCCAAAGAGGATCCGCAAGACCGGACCGTAGGTGGCCGAGCTGTCCACGATGGTTCACAACTTTAAACGCGTTTCCCCGTTCTCCCCTCTTCTTGTTTGCAGTTAACACTTCACCGAAGTTCACCTCAAAACGGCAAAGATGATAGCCTTTGACGATGCACTTATATTCAGTAAAGCTTCTACCCGGACGTCTTGCGTAGACATTATGACACGGAAAGGCAATGACGGGCAAGTGGGTAATTCGAGTACACGTGCAACGGGGTATATTCTTTGCGTTGAGAAGACTGGGTCGGAATTTGTTTTACCAATTTCGTCCCCAGGGCTTCCTAAAAATGGCAGATGATCGGACAGGTAGCGTGCGTGACGTCTGTACGAGGTTGCGACCCAATCGATAGCAATCGATGAACGGTTTTTGTGTGGTTATCGATTGGTCATCGCTTGGCCGATACCAGTCGATACCAATTAACTAATTTTATCGATTGATATCGATTGATCGATTGAATTTCGATCATCGGTTTCCATCGATTGGATACCCCGGAACTCCTGGGTATGCCACCTGCAAGCGTAGCCGAATAATGTTACTGCAGACATGACATTAGACTCTCTTGGTTACACTACACTCTTGGGTGTGCCACCTTAACGTGTAGCCAAATAATGTTATTGCAGTCATGACATTAGACTCTTTTGATTACACTACACTCCTGGGTGTGCCACTTTCAAGCGTAGCTGAAATATGTTATTGTAGGCATTACATTAGACTTTCTTGGTTACACTACACTCTTGGGTGTGCCACCTTAAAGTGTAGCCGAATAATGATATTGCAGGCATGACATTAGACTCTCTTGGTTATACTACACTCCTGGGTGTGCCACCTTAAAGTGTAGCCCAATAATGTTATTGCAGGCATAACATTTGACTCTCTTGGTTACACTACACTCCTGGGTGTGCCACCTTAAAGTGTAGCCAAAGAATGTTATTTGCTGGCACGATATAAGATATTATTTGGGTTATATCTTGTAAATTAGGTTATTAATATTGGAGTGCACGCTTGCGTCAACAGAGGACTGATAGAATTACTCTGGTTAAAATCAGATTTTTTGCAGTGTTCAAATCATTTTATGAAAAGGTCTTCTTCAGATTTTCCAGGGGAAATGCGTGGACAAAAACGTCTTCAATGATGTTGACAATTTGAATCCTGTTAAGCTGGACCTATAAACATAATTAATCGTCTGCCAGTCAGTAACCACATAGCAAATAGAATACAATGATAGTACACATGAATAAACAACCATCAACTAGCAACAGACCTTATGGTTAGTGATAAGCCAACCATAATATGGGCTACTGAAAAAAATCAATTGTAACTTTTCAGTAAGTGCTTCGTTAATTACAAAACATTGTCTATTCTTATAAACCTGGAAAGAGTGGAGAGGTCAAATTTGAAGGATTCCCTAAAAATGGATCGAAATACTTCTGCAAAATTAATACACCTACATCATCATCATCTTCATCATTATTGATAAACTGTGGTTGAAACTTATTGACTATTACTTTTCCCGAAAATTCCCATAAAAAGTTAGGACACTCTAAATGAATTATATTTCAACAATCCAAACTAGACTGACCTGACATTGAACTGACAAGAAAATTATCCCTGAAATTTCTAGTTGTCAGCAAACTACTTTGTTTTGAGTCTTGAAAAAGCAATCAGCGCTCGGGTTATGTTGCAAAATTCACTTCGCAGCTAGCCTCGTACACAGACGCTTTTTGAGCTCATCACGCAATATCAGAGGGAGGAAGATTGCGTGACGAGCCCAAAGAGTATCTGCGTAGGAGGCTAGAAATCAGCCAGCTTTATTATTTTCCTCATGGGACTAGTCCAAAATATATCAATTTCCAAAATGACTGATATTGTGGTCCATAGTACCATCCTGACGCTTCAATCAAAAGAAAATACCGCTATGCTAGCTGACCCCTGACCCTACTCCAGCAAAATCCACCCAGATCCCTGATGGCAAAAATTAAATTCAAACGGGAAAATAAACTGAGATTGAGCTCTCAAAACACAAAGGCAGCGCTAGTCAGACTGGAACGGCCATTGCCATTCAAAGGACTCATTTAAAAATGGAAGTTCTCTTAATTCCCCTCGGGGTAAATCAGCTGAACTCAAGTAACATAATTTGTCCGTAGGCTTACCACCGTTCTTGACCACGTCCTTTTTGAATAGTGAGCAACTTTAATCCAGGCCGTTCAGGAAATTATTCAAGCGACTAAGTTCTTCATCCTTGTTAAGTGCAACATCCTGATATCAGAAACTTGTCAGTTAAAAATCCCAACTGGTGGGAGGCTGACCAGAGAGTGACCAGATGGCTATTTACAAAGGGTGGAGGAGTTGAATCTGGGGCCACCAAACACAAATCCATTTAGTGGCAGGGAGGAGGATTTGAACTGGGAACCTCCAGATTACAAATCCAGCGCCCTTACCACTAGGCCACGCCGCCTGCGAATAGCCCGTGTTACGGCCGCCCTTCCCGAAAGAAAAAATCGGGAAGGGGATGCCGCTTCTCTCTGATTTTTTTAAACACAGGCTGGAGTGCAAGTGAAGGAGCACACAAATTATTATGGGTAATCAAATGGTGACTAGTGAAATTAGGAAATAATTTCACCGGCGTTTCGTCAAAATTCTAATAATTTTGCGAGCCTTTAGACAAAGGAAATTACTTGTTTCTCGTCTTAGGGATTCTTTCTTTTATTGTTTATTGATTTGCCAAAAATGTTTCTTTTGTTTTTGCATCCCAAGTGATGAAACGTTTTCAATCCCAACAGCACGAAATAATTCTGCTGTCATCTGAAGACATAAAGAGCCTCGCCGAAAAAAAATCCTACTGTTACGAGACAAAACAAAGACAAGCTCTACAGTAGGGACGTAAGTTACAACTGGAAGTTAGAAAACACCCTGTAATTAAAGCCGTACTTTTATATGCGGCTCGTGTTCCCACGGCGTTTCTCGTTCGTCCAAACTTCCACTCGTGTCTCTTTAACTCAACAGAACCACAGAGAATGTTATTTATGTCTGACAAATATTGGACTAGGCTAAACAAAATCCTGCTCAATTATCTGCCAAACTGAGCCGAACGCTGAGGCAAATAATTGATCGGCGAGACACTGACAAATTAAGATATTTTGCGATAACCGAGTTCAATAGTTATTTTATGACTCGATCTTCAAGTTTGTTTTCATATTTAAACCACTCTAGCTCTTTCAGCTCAAGGAAGCAATGTGCCACTTTTCACACGAAAGCGTGCTTACAATAGGCCGATTCCGATATATTAAAATTCTAACTTGACTCCGAGGCTTAGGGAAATAAAACAAAAGAAATTAATTATTCATCCCTCATCCTCGATGCGATTTCTTTTGTTTTATTCCCCTAAGCCTCGGAGCCAAGTTAGAATTTTAATATATCTGAAATGACCTATTACGCATGAGCAGAATATGATTTGCAGCAAGACACATTTACACGGTACTACGCATGAGCAGGCCATTATTTGTAGGCGGTTAATTGCAGGTCACTTGATGGGCTCTCGGCAAGTGAAAGGGAAGGAAAAAAATGCATCGAATGATAATATGTTCGTAACGACCTAAACCTACATGGGTGTGGCACTGCTCAGATTATGATATTGAGCACTCGTTTGATTACAAACCATTACAAACCGTATTGCACTTATCGAATGTCCTGCAAATAAGCCTTAGTTTTTATGGGCAAGTGAAAGGTAATTATCAACGTGAAATTAACCGTAATTATCTCGTATACCCTATTAATTTAATTTAAACTGCTCAGTGAAGCGATGATTGTCAAATCACCGCTTCACTTAGAGAGGAAACATTTGATAGGTTGTACAGCCAGCCAAACAGATTATGTTTTGCATAGCGGGCTACAATTTTGCGCGTTCCGAGGGCATATTTTCCAAACAAAATTCTGCACGCGTGAGACATAACTATTTCGTTATAATAGGAAAGCCTGGGAAATATTTAAAACAAAAAAGTATAGATTTGCTCTTCCGTCAGCTTAAGTTTATTTCCTTTTGTTTTATTTCCCTGTGCCTCGGCGAGAAGTGAAAACTTGTCTCATTGGCCGTTACTACTTTGCCCGGAGTTTTAACGACATGAGAGATCATCGCAGTTATGGACGCAGCCTTGGCAGTTACGAAAATGAAGCCTGAAAAGAATTCATACTTGATTTTTCATATTCACTTGCATGTCTGCACCAAGAACTGATTCTCTTTTTCAGACTTCACTTTCATAACTGGCCAAGCAACTTACTTAACTACGACGATCTATCAGGTCTCAAAATCTTTATCCTGCTGTTGAAATATATAATGTGTTTTATTATATCTCAAAGCTGTTTCTGTTGCTAAAATGTTTCGTGATTTATCGCCAAGTGTTCTTAACTTTTATAGCAAGGGTGGAAGTTTAAAACTTTCTTTTACATTAAGTTATGTATTAAAACGTGCTAACGACTTAACAGCGATTTCAAATTGACTCGTTTTGCTTTCGAATTTGAAGCCGTTCCGCGTGAACAGACATCGTTCCCGAACCCGTCAGACAAAGAGGAGGGATATAATAAACATCTTATTTACCTCGTCTTCTCGGTCCGTACTGTAAGTTACAGATCCTCATGTTTTCCTCGTCGATTTATGGCCTGCGCGCTTCGCGCTTGGGCCATGAATCGAAGGGGAAAAAACTCGGTCCGTAACTTACAGTACGGACCGAGGAGAAGAGATAATTGAGAGGTATATATATATTCAGTGGCTTTGCCGCGTTGTTTGCAATTCATAGCCCTTTACAGCTACTCATTTGTTTCGATATGAGTTATGGCCTACAGACCCTAAATAATTGTACATGTAAGTAGTCACGACTTTCGCTGTCTTTCAGAGTGCAGAGAAGGCGCTTAAGGCCGCCCAATACGCGGAAGATGCGTTCAAAACGAATGTTCACAATCTTATGCGCAACGCCTCGCGGCTTGGAGACTCCGAACTGACGAGACTCGCGAACCAGCTGGAGCATCAAGTGGTGGATTCAACACGCATGCGCTATCCGGACCAAGTTAGCTATCCCCAGATTCCCAATGATGTATACTCGGTGGAGATGGCTCACGAAGCCCTGGAACTAGCCAGGTCTATCCTGGAGAGAGTCCGCTGTGCAATAACAAAATAATAGTACTGTTCTCATGGAGAGCCGGGTGCTTGCCATTTGTCAGAATAATCCAGTTGGGATGACTGTTGAATTATGGTAAGGGTTTGTTCAAAATCAAAACTCCAACCAAACGAGATGGCGCATACCATTTGCAATTAGATTTGCCGTTATTGTTTACGGTTGGTGAGAGACTGGAAACTGGAAAATGAAGCAAACGTGAAGAAAATTTCCGCCGTTCCGTTCCGAACGGAAAAAGAGGACTACCTCCTGGAGGTAGACGACAATTTCCGAACAGATTTCTTACTGTTCCATTAGACTTTCAAGTGATATTTCCGGATGTTTGGTTAAATGGTAAGCACCCCCGATCTCAAGAATAGTTCTTAGCAAGTCTTTGTAAAAAAAAATTCAAGATTGTTGACTTTGATAGAGATTCTTTGTCTTGGATCAAAACGCGTCGCGTAAAATTGAAACGTAAGAACGTGCGGAAAGGAAGATTTTACTGCCGCATTGTGTACGGAACGGCAGGTGTTAGTTTTCTTGTTGACCTTGTTTTTCCAATCGATCGGAGGTTTCAATTAGCGCACAAGTTAATATTTATTTCTTTTTGACCTTATTTTTCCAATCGATCGCAGGTTTTAATTAGCGCGGTTTCGCAGTCTCAATCAGGAAAGCCAGAGACTCAATGGTGATCTGTTGAATGTGGGCAAATAGATGTGACATCTTTTTTCCTCAAGGGGAAACTTGTTAATGCTACAGAAATAATTACTTTGAGTTCATATTAATGATTCACTAGTTTTCAAATACGGAACGCCAGCTCTTGGTGATAGGAAGAAGTTCTAGGCAATAACATGTGTTTCTGAGATCTCTATCACAGCCTGTTTAGATACAAAAAACGTTGGGCTTTATTTGGTTGTTATCATCTTACCAGCAATAACGTACAATTACGAAACTATGTAACCCTTTTTAATGATGATTTGTCAAGTTTTATGCCTTTTAGATTCTAACGAGATTTTAATAGAGACGTAATTTTATGTAAACTGATTTCACTTCTAGTGCACTTTCAGAATAAAAAAAAGTGTTTTTAGAACTGATGAGTGTAATGACTGAAGAGCGAGGTAAATATTGATGCAGGCTAACTAGAACACACCCGAGAGGTTGCCACTGAGCTTTATTGCGAGGTTTAAATCTAATATCAGCCATTGCTGTCCAAATTGCTAGATCATTTGCATAATCTTTATGTCACACCATCGGCAGTATTCATACTCGTCTAGTGTCAGTAGGACGATCACTGCTAATCTTCTTTACATATCCAAGAACTTTCAAGGTGAGTAAGGTGGGTCTATCGTTTGAAGCTGTACAAAGTAAGTTGATATCTGTGCCTGGGAACTTGGCAATCATGAACGACCCGTTAACTGGTAGCAAAACTTGCGCATGCCAGAAATTACAATGAGAATTATTGCTTAAGATAATCTGCCTGTTATAGCCTAGTATGCAGCCTATTTTAGACCCATCTATCGTCACAATTTACAAATGTTAAAGATGCGATCCTAACTTGGTTACTTGGTTTTAATGAATCTTCCTTGTTTTTAACTAAGGTAGATCGCGGGATTCGGGAGGGTGTATCTTTTTATAATGGGAGGAGTTTATAGAGGCCGGAGTCATTAAGAAACGAAAGAAAAAGGAGATTAAAAGGTTACCCTAAAATGAACCTCATTAGATTTTCAAGGGGACAGTCGTGCTGGAAATGTGCCGCGTCATTTTAGTAAGTGAATTTAAAATGGAACGCCTTAATCGCCAATCTAGTCGTGAAAATGTTACTGGCCCATCCAGCGGCACATTCTTAGTGGCCATTAGAAGGAAGTACCCTCCCCCCCCCCCGGGACAGAGTGATATCCAGCCCAGTAGTCATTATTAACTGACACTACAAATGTGTCACAACCAGGCTCGTGCAACCTTGAAAGCATTAGATCTGTATAGCTGTAGAAGCTACCCAAGTACATGCTCTCCTGTCGTCGTCAGTAGTATCTGGTCATCACTCACCTACCAACCCGTCTTAAAAAGAAACCTGAGAAACTGATGAAGACAACAACAATGCATAGTCAAAGGCCTTTAGTCCCGGGGGGATACTCCCTTATATGACCCATATAGGTATGTGCGGCCCCAAAGGGTATGGTATTTTAGCAGGTTTGGTCGTAATAGGGTGTAGATTTTGGCCATTTTGGTCACAAATAGGGTATGGGTTTTGCACTCTAATCTTGAATTAGGTAGACAATTAGGCCTGAGCTAGGGAACTAATTATAAGCCAGGTCTAAAAAGGGGTATTGATTTAAGGTTTAGGTCTTAAATAGGGCATCGAATTTTTGTTAGGTCATAAATGGGGCAGAGAAAATCGGAGATTTTGGTCTTAAATTGGGTAAGGGTTGTGCGAAGCGGTGCGCACAGCCCCACCCAATTTTTCTGGGATTACTTCCCCCGGGTCTTTAGCCAATGTTCTCTTCTTTGTGGGAGACCTTACTCAAGTTAGCTTGTCTCTTGTGTGTCCTCAGAAGTGAATTAGTGCAGGAAATCGTATGAATTCGAGTGCAATTAGGGATTTACACTACAAGTGATATTTGAAAATTCTCTCAAACTGCAGGAGCCTTTATTCCAGTGTAATTTCAAAGAATTTTTAAATATCAAGAGTAGTGTAAAACCTTAATTGCTGGAGCTTTCGTACTATTACTCATATATCAAATGAGCCCCAATTAATGACAGAGTTCGTATGAACACGCGCGCCCACATTAATTTGCACCGAGTGCAGTGGTGAATGTGCATGCTCTCAGCTAATCACAATTAATGAAGTGATGTTCTCAGCCATGTACCACGTCATGTACTATGTACCGGTTGTGAATGATGTAATTGTAAGCTCGAATACCGTCAGGAGTAATTGGGTCAATAGGTTTCTTTTGATATGTTTAACTCAAGTTGACAAGCTGAAGGATATTAAAAACAGAGATTCGACAGAGGTGAATAAGAATGCTTTTCAATTTCCTTCGCTTGTGTCCTCCAGGCCTCGCTACCAAGCTGGATTTCAACTTATCAAAAGGTGCCCATTTTTTTTTGTACATGGCATGGGGTGCCTGATGGCGGGAATAATATTGTTGATGCGACGTCATTCATAGCTGTAAGTTTGAAGTTGAACCTCAGAATAACGAAAGATAGTTCAAGATGGCTGGGTACGAGCTATAGCTGATGGCAAATGACTGAAAAGACATATCTAAGCCAGTGTTTTGACTTAATTCGAGTGATTCCTCTGGTTGCTCGAGATTACCGAGTTCCAGATAAGAGAGGTTCAACTGTACTCTCATCAGTAACAGACCTGTTATTAATACCTGATGAATTGTTTTTTTTTCCCTACGCGTTTAATTAATCTTTCTTGGTCCTGGTGAATTCTAAAACACTCCTCGGTCAGTTTTACTTAAGGACTTTAACTAGCCTCCGCCACTTTCGAAGCCATCGAAATTATTGCCCTTGCGTGGTGAAGCGAAATCTTATTGCTTTACTGAAGTTTTGTTCCTGAAAGTTTGTTTAATTATCTTTAGAAGTTTTGCGGTGATTTCCATCGTTTCGACATGCTTCCACAGGATTCCACTCTGTCCCAAGTATTGCCTTCATATATCATTTTAGAAATAGAAAACATGTACCATGTTTCTATCGAGTTTTAGTATAAACTTACTAGCGTTTTATCACGAATGATTGGCTACGCTACCCACTATATCTATTCTGTGATAGATAGCGAGTAGCGTAGCAGTGTGCCCTTGTTAACAAAATGACGGCCGCTTCTTGGCATTTTCGAAGTGTCTGTGAAGAGATTTAGACAAAGTTTTGAACGACTAGTAGATTTATAGTAAAGCAATTAGATTATTCGCTCTCGATTTCTATCGCGCGTAGAAATCGAGAGCAAATAATCTAATTGTTTTCGTAGAATTGTTAATAAAATTTCCTTCAAATAACAGTTTCCAATTATTTCTTGACGTATTATTAAACTTTGCGCCTGAAAAAGATCGCTCGAATTGAATTGTCTTTTAAAATTGAAGTTGTGTGCGCGCGCATCAGTTTTTTCAATAACGTCAACTTTTTTAAAAGTCAAGAAACCGTAAATGTCCTTCGTTTAGACTTCTCAAGAATTTATGCATTTGCATCAAAAGTTTCTTCGAAAACTTTGGAAAAACGAAAAAGACGTCGCCATTTGTTAGACGACCCCCACCCACTGCACACTAATGGCTGATAGTGTTCAATGGCTCAGCCAATCAAAAAACAGCATTGCATTAGTATACTAGTAGAATTCTACTAATAAAATATAAAAGTGGCTAAACACTGCATACATGTTTCTGAAGGCCCTTCTAGCTTTTAACATCGCATAGAACAGTGTTGTCGTTTTATGTTCACCATTATTTCAAGGTAACTTAAATAAATTTCATTCCCTCCACCGCTTCCAAATGGTGTCAAACTCCCCACCCGTAATAACAAGCACTGACCGTGAAAACGCCCACTTTCCTGGGGACATCAATTAGTTAAATTCCCGGGGTATGCCCGGTCAGGGGGATGTTGATGTCTCTATTTCAGTGGTACATTATTATACGACCAGTATAAATTGTTGATTTGAAACCACTAGTCCGGATTTGATGTATTTTAAGCGGTAAGGACATAAAGTGACTCGTTTCCCATCGCATGAATGACCAATTTCTTTTTTCAAAAAGTTAAAAAAAAGGGGGGTTTTTGTTTCACTGTCCGCTCCCGCTTCGTGTGATGCAGGGTTAATACGCTTAAAATACATCTTCAAGTGACTCTGACATCTAAATCAGCCCTAGCCTCGTAACGACGCCGTGCAAAACCTGCCTCAAAGAAGGTAATTTACTGACCGACCGACTAAACTTCATAAGAGATCTAGAGAGGGTGATGGGAATCGAAACATTTTAGGATAGGGCTTAATAGGATAGGGCTTCCCGAGGGTTTGTTTTTATGAGGAGCTGTTCAGTTCTGCCGTCAATAACAAGCAAGTAATGAGTTGTGCCACAATATATTTTAGTGGCGATGGACAAAGCCGCTACTTCATGCCTTTAAAGATTTACTTCAGTGGACAATGCA
>Ga0126339_10004155_pt1 | contig 10648 bp, 5 predicted proteins | sample OrbTmetagenome_2_FD_92532 | JGI IMG/M metagenome (GOLD analysis project Ga0126339, IMG submission 92532) | Coral microbial communities from Petempiche,Puerto Morelos, Mexico - Orbicella T R C metagenome | ecosystem: Host-associated > Invertebrates > Cnidaria > Coral | place: Petempiche,Puerto...
TGGGATGTGGGGGGGGGGGGGGGGGGGGGGGCAAGGGGGTGCATAGGCTAAATGCTATCAACCCTGATTACTCAGGGTGAAGTCTAAAAGGCTGCAGGTATTGTCTATTCCTTATTTTCATTCATAACTTTCAATCCATAAAAAAGAAAAAAACAATTTCTAATGCCCCCTTTTAAATTAAAATAGGCATAAAAATGGTCATGGTGGTCACACTAGACGTTGATTACGTAAAGCACCCTCTGAAACACAGCAAAAATGTCTAGTTCATTTAACTGTTTAAATTTTATTGCCCTGGATTAATATTCTAGATTATAAATAAACTTACAAGGCACATGTAACATTAGAACAATATTTTTTTTGGAACTTTAAGAAATAACCAAGAGGCATTTGAAACATGGAGTGACCAACAAGTATTGAATCTGAACATTGGTCGTTTTGGATGAAAAACATTTTGGAAGACAAACTTACAAATACTCTGCACTGATTTTTCAAGCCGAGAATGTGTTTACAAATAAATAAATTTATTCTTGTCTAGCCTCTGTGAAAATCTGCTTCCAAGTATTTCTAAAGGTTCAATAAAGCAATTACAGAGATCTTTAATTTGCAGGCACAATCTTTATTGAATGTTAAATGATGAACACTGGGATGAAACGTAATTAGATATGACACATTCTTGTGTGTTCTAGAAATATGAATTTGCAAATTACATATATGTATAAATTACAAATAAAACATTTACATGCCTGCTTTTAAAAATTTTCTGCTAACTCTACTATTATCGAAGTTGTTTATATAAATAAAAAGGCTTTATGATGAAGTTCTAGAACAACACAAGGAACTAACAAGCAAAGAGATAACATCCAAAATGTCATCCCATCCATCAAGGGCCTGCTTGTTCCTCTCCAAGAATGTTTGATATATTAAAGTCACTGTTCTGTACACTTTTGGATAACTTAAGTACATAATAGTAAGTTATTAGACAGTCAATGAATCGCTTTTCAGAAATCTGCAAATTCCTTTGCACACTTCTCTGAAGTGGATATGCGAAGGGGTTCTTCCTCGTAATCATCAAAGTTGCTGGGATCTCCAGGGCCTTTACACTTGGGAATAAAAGGCGCTTCAACCTTAAACCAAGACAACATTGATATCCAGTTAACGCTTCAAAGTAAATGACAACAAAACCCTTTGAAAGTAAGATTTCTCACTACAAAACTGATACAAATTCTGAGTCCCTTGTACTATCCAGGGATGCAATAATGGTACAACACATTATTATCCAATTTTTGCTCCATTATCTGTCAAGTGGTCACTTACAGGAGGTTAAAGACGAAAAAAAGTTCAAACTTTTAGCTCTGAAAGTGGTCGTGGTCGTTTATGAGAGGTGGTTGCTTACAAGAGGTTCTAAATATAGTGATTTCACGTGAAACCTTTAGGTATTTTGGAAAACTGGTTGCTGAGGAGAGGTGGTTGCTTACGAGGGATGGTCGCAACAGGAGGTTTGACTGTGAACTTAGTTCAAGCCAAAAAACATTTCATGAGAGGATATGGATACTTTTCGTAACACCATCTTTGACCTGATCCAAGTCAGTTTTGTTAATTGCCAAATATACAATGTACAGATATCTGAAAAATTGTCAAAATTGACTATCAGTAGTTGCATTGTAAAAAGAATATGACATACTTTTCGTTGATAGATGGCTATCCAGTCTGTAGAGCTAAACCATTTGTGACCTCGAATGTCTCCCACACCATTCTTGAGATTTCCATATCTCTTTGTGAGATCTACTTGCAAAAGGTTACGCAAGAGATCTTTCAGATCAGCGGTAAAATGTGAAGGGAAGCGCACCTGAAAAGACAAGGAATTCGACAAGAGATCACATTGTTAAGTCATACATGTACAGTAGACTTCAAAATGTCAGTGTTGGTTGTTACAGCTACGACTCTCAAAAGCCACTGCTCTCTTACCTTTCCGGATACAATCTTTTCATATATCTGTATTGGCTGATCAGCAAAGAAGGGTGGATATCCAGCAGCCATTTCATAGATGAGAACACCTAAAGCCCACCAATCGACAGCTTTGTTATAACCCTGCAAGAAAGCACAACATTGTAATGTCAATGAAAACTGGCCATAACATCAAAGAAGTCTAATGTCACAACCTAAATGTAAAAGGATTAAGTCTGACTTTAACGGAACGGAGGAGTTTAATCTTTTTATCTAATCATATCTACCAGAGTTAAATTATTTATGCAGGTAGGCCTCTTTTGTTCATTGGGTAATTTAGCTGCATTAACTTAAATATAGTTACATATACCTAGGCTTGTTTTAAAGGCACTGTCACATAATTCAATACACATTTTTTTTCATACAGTCAATCCCTTAAAGTAGACAGACTTCACACCAAGATATGAATGGATTGGATTACAAGAGGCTCCTTTGTGGAAGGATAAAAATGCAACTGGTTCATGTGTGGTTAGGACCATATCCAACTATCCTGATTTCACTTAAGAGAGGCACCCCTCTTTCAGAAGGCTATCCCAAAAAGAGACAAGCTGTATTTAGTAGACCAGACACATCTTTAGCTGAACATAAAGATACACTGTAATGCAGATTTGATGCTGTTTACCTTACTAAGAATGATCTCAGGAGCAAGGTACTCTGGTGTTCCACATAAAGTCCATGTTCTTCCTTTGACTCGCTTAGCAAATCCAAAATCTGTCACCTGAAACGTGATATGTACCAGATGTTCATGTATTTTGCAAAGTATTAGCCTTCAGCTACTGAATATAAATGAGTGAAGCTCAAATATGAATACATAATTTATTTGTTACGGTTGTTTCTGTTTGTATGTTTTTTTTTACAACAACAGAGGAGGAAGATCTCAAAATATGCCTTGACTTGTTCAAAGTTGAAAATTCTTCATTTCCAGTACACAATTTGAATGGGTTTATCTTGTCAATTAGTTGTCTCAGTGGACCACTTTACAGTACAGTGTTTGGGCAAGTTGTTTCAAATTCACACTACAAAGTTGTTAATTGTCATAAAACTTACCACTTTAATTAAATAATCTTTGCTTACCTTTAAATATCCTTTCTCATCAATGAGAAGATTCTCTGGTTTCAGATCCCTGAGATAAAAGCAGATATATTTAAGCATTCAAGACTGGTACCAGCTTGAAATAATATCAAAATCAATAAAAAAATTAAAGGTATGGGTAAACTATTATTTTAGTAATTAAACAATTTAATTCATGGATTATTTTTTAAATTAATTCATCAACTGATATCACCAAGATTGTCAACTGGGCATCCTGACTTTTAAAGTTGGATGCCTAAAGGGCTTCCAACAGCTTTTCCTATAGAAGAGCCTGTATTTCTCTGATTACCTGTATATAAGGTCTAGGGAGTGTAAGTACTCAAAAGCCAACACAATCTGTGATGCATAGAATCTTGAATGAGTTTCACTGCAATGGAAATTACAAAAAGCATACTAAGCAACTGCTTGTGTTATAGACAAAATAATTAGCCTTACACCTACATAAAAATTAATAAATAAAAACCAGGGTGATGGAAGCTTATAACAAGTTAAGGATCAAACACGACCTAAACACATCACCTCTGCAACACCAGTAAAGTTGTCTACCCCTAACTGAGGAATCAAGCCAACTGGGAGCTGGTCATGTTAGTTGGTAATAGACCCACAGAAGATGAAAATATGGAAGGAAAATGTATGAAATATTTCTTATATTCTGTCCTGTACAACAACAATTACCCTCAACAAGTGACTTATTTTACATGCTATGTGTGAAGTGATTAAAAATAAGCGCAAAGGACAAGTGATAAAATATTTGTCTTGAGGTCATGTCAGCAGAACTTGAAACTAATAAATCAGCTTCAACAGGCTATCACTGCTATTTACTACTATCAAAATTCTTATGGCAATGTCCCAAGAAGTGAAAATAATATGCACAGTCAGATACATTGTCTAATAGACCAACTATTTAGAACTATGAATAAATATCATCTTTACTCTTCATCTTATATATATTAGTAACTACTTTCTACAATTGAACCCCACTATTTCAAACTCTCAGGGGAAACAAAAAATAGTTTGGAATGGCAGGAGTTCAAAAAGGCCAATAGTAAATGACTGAAGGTCAAATCCAAGGGAAATGGTTTTCAGTTCAAGATAATGGGGAATTTGAAACAACCGAATTTGATTTAGCACGGTCCAACTGTGTCCATAAACGTTTAAATGAATTGACAGACATCAATATTTCTAAGCAAAGATGGGGGGGAAAGTAGTGTAAAGCTTATTATTATAAGTTCTTTTGCATCCAAACTCAAAATATACAGTTGAATCAATACATGCATGTAGCCTAAGGTAGGTCACTGGAGATTCCTGGGAGTAGGGGGAGTATGTCAAAAGACAACAATATTATTCTACAAGAAAGTGTGAAGCCAAAGTAGAATTTTGAAAGGGGTGGGAAGGGGGTTCAACCCAGAAAAACTTGCATGGTTCAAGGGCTATATTTTTTCCTCTGATTCCACAACATAATCTACATGCTAGTAACCCAAGCAAGAAAGGATAAGCAGAAATGAACAAGACTGCTAAAGTATTGGGGAGCAGACTTACACTTTACCCTTACATTTAAAAAAATCATTTCTAGTTACCTGAATCTTCCAATACGTCGTAGATGAGAGAACATTTCACCTCCCAGAACAAACTCCAGAACCATATACAAGTTGGAATTATCCTAATAATAAGAAATATTAAAATCATTTTCCTTGGTTCTGCTACAAAAAGACATCTTTATAATTCTTGAAGGATCATTTTTGTCCCCAGGCTCAGGGGTTATCTTATATGGGACATATAACAGCTAACCTAAAATTGAACCATTTTAAAAATGTACATTTTTTAAATGCACTTTCTATTTGTTATCAATGGGTACATTTCAGATTAACAAATACATAACCCTCCGTTTGATGCCTTCATCTACAGTTTCTAAAATTGAGTTCAAAGTTTGTGTCAGTTGGAATCCCATCTAACTAAACTAGTCAGTTATATTTTCTAGACAACAAAAGTTGCTTTTTTGTTAGGATCAATTCTTTGCTCTAAAAGGGGTGATGTATGTTAATACCCAAGACTCGCCAAGATGCCAAGACCTTCTCAATAACAAGAACTGTTAAAAGAATGTCTGATAAGAAAAGAGTACTTTCTGAAGTATAATAAACAGAGCAGTGTAAACAGTGGTATTTAGGTGTCCAATAGGTTAACTGTCCTTAAAGTTGTCACTTATCAAGGAGGAAAAAAAGTAACAAAATAGTATTGAGTAGATAGTTTACAACAAATCCAACAGTGTTCACAGTTAAAATAACTTCAATCCTATTTACAATATTCTCTAATGTCATTAACAATCCTTTCTGTCATTAGGTCAATATCATAACCAGATAAGTTTAACATATATTGAATTAGATTATAAATATACCTATCTTGTGTTGAAAATAAGCTACCTGTCTTAAGTTAAAATTTAATATGATGAAGTAAATACTGTGCTTACAGAGTCAAGCAAGTATATTTGAATGTTAGCTTACTGATCAAAGGAATTATTGGAACCAAAAGCAACCAACCTTAAAATGCCATTCCAGATTCACCAAGAAGGGGAAAGTGATGGCTTGCAAGATCCTTTTCTCGTTTAAAGTGTGCTCTACTTGTTTTAACTTCACAACCTTCAAGTTTGAAGCAAATTACCATTAAGTCTTACATGTTATTCAAATCAAGATGATTAATTTACTATAACACCTGTTACATTGTAAGATTGGTCCCCAAATCCTAATGTAATCATTCACTTCGAATGACCAACTATTGCAAACACAGCACAACAAGAATGTAGCAATTTTATTCTTGGAAACAGATGTGCAAAAAAAGCACGTCGATTTTGTGCATTTGCCTTCGCTGTCTTAGTACGTGACGCGCGGATCTTCAAATTAACATTTGCGAATAAGTCGACGAACAGGTTGTTATTTACAACTTACACTGTGCATTTCACATTATTTTGAAATTCGTGAGCAACACAGAAATTATCGACTACAAAAATAAAGCAACAGGTAAACTAGTTACGACTAACCACGGTCAAGGAAGCAAACTGTGAGGAGACGATTTCCAACACAAAAATTCTCACGAAGCTAAAAAATAAAAACCTCCGCCAGTCATCGTCTTGAAAAACAATATATTCTTCGGCAACCCGACTCAATATATATTCAACAGAACAAAACCAAGATTACCTTTTGCTTGTCTAATATTTTCATTGCAAAATATCGTGAGCTACTCTTGTGTTGTACAAGCATAACACGACCAAATGATCCAGTTCCCAAGGTCTTCAGACGCTCGAAGTCCTCCAAACCAGCCGTATTCTGTATGCATCAAACAGACATGACATGAGCGACATCGCGAAAATCAATAAAGAAATTATACTTCCAAAGGTAAAGTAAGTTTCGGGTCGCCGATACGAAAACCTTGTAATCGTGTGCTTCCAACAAGCAGACTTAGAATCAAGCACCGTTGTTCGCAATACAATCTTTAAAGAACAGAGCACCGTTTAAAGTAATTTACAAGTCTCACCCAACAAAAGAGTGTACATGAAAAAGGTGAATATATTTTTAGTTGAAACCGAACGAAGATACGACTCTATAATTAACAAACGTACAAGAAAAATTCTCACCTGTGATGGATGCTCCCATTTTGAATTAAACTCTTCTTTTGCCTCGTTCAGGAACGCTCTTACTACGGGAAAGATAACAAAACAAAACATGAAGGTTTTTCGCTTGCATGAGTATAACAACAGATGCCCCCGCGAAATTTATTATACCATTTTCTGGGTCTCCTCTCTTCGTTGGAGCGTTGCCCATGTCTTAACGGGCAACCACTTATAGAAGATACTCTGAAGCTCTCGTTGCAGTAAAAAATATTGATACCCAGCACACAAATCTGCCTAAAATACTTGGATTCTAGTTCAGTATTTTCCACCGTAGCTGGTATCAAAGAGACAACCTCCCGGCCAAAGACAGACCTAGTGACGTTTTCCGTTTTCACAGCGACGCATTTTCATTGGTCGGTTAAAAACCAGACAATCGGAAACTACTAAATATGGAAATGTTCGGCAATCTCCAGCTGAACGAAACAGAAGCGGAGGAGAATTGCCAGACTGATTCTAGGAAGGTTCGAGTCTTATTTGAAGATTGAAGGTGAAAATAGTTAGTTTATATAACCGCTACTGAACTTCCTGCAGTTATTCGAAGTTAAAAAACTAAGCTTATGGTACATGAATCTAGCAAAATGCTATATGGCCTGACAAATTGACCAAAAAACATCAATAACATCAACATGTAAGCTTACTCAGATTAAGCTTAAGTTTATTGTGGCTTTTTTTCTAAATGCAAATAACAAGAAAAAAAGACATTTTAATATCGATGAACCTTGTATCTGGAAAATGTGCCCAGATTATTTCCATGAAAATATACCACTTTTTCTACAAAAATAAGTTCACACCCAAGCGAGGTGAACATTAATTTAATTTAGGAAATAGCCCAAAGAAAATATACATGATTGGTTTAAAATCGTATTTTCATAAGTCAATAGCGTCACAGCACTAGGGTGAGTTGTTGATGTAATAATGGCGCAAACAAAGAGAATTTACATATTGACAATCAAAGTAAACAAGTTTTCTTTTTTTCATCGCAGAACTTTCTGAAAGTAGTAGAAAACAATAGTCATGTTCTCCGTGTTTCTATCGAGTTTTAGTATAAGTCTACTAGTGTTCTACCATGAATGCCGTTCTCTGATTGGCTACACGACTCACTATCTATTCTACAGTGAGTAGTGTAGCAGTCTACCCTTGTTAACAAAATGACGGCCACTTCTTGACATTTTCAAAGTCGATTTACACAAAATAACTAGATTACAGTGCTGTATTCACTCTCGATTTCCATGCGTAATAGAAATCTTGAGCTCATAAAATTATCCAATAATTGTTTAATAGAAACACTCGTGGAAGTTTAGGAGAACTTGAAAAAGCTGTGGAAACACTCGCCTGTTGACTTGTGTTCCCACAGCATTTCTCGTTCACTGAAACTTCCACTTGCGATTCTATTAAACAATTAGATTATGAGCTACAGATTTCTGTTGCATGATAGTTGACGAGGGCACAGCCCAAGTCAACTATCACGAATAGAAATTGAGACTAAATAATCTAGTTGTTTAGTGTAAACCTACTAGTCGTTCATAACTTTATCTACATCCTCTTCACAGACACTTAAAAATGGAAAGAAGCGACCGCCAGTTTGTCATAAAGTACACACTGCTATATATAGGCTACTCAGTATCTACAAGAGAATAGACAGTGAGTAGCGTAGCCAATTAGCAAATGGCATTTGTTATGGAACGCTAGTAGATTTACACTAAAACTTGATAGAAACAAGGCACATGTAAACGCTTTCTAATTTGTAATTAATTGGTCATATGATGCCATCTTGTACAGTCAACAACCACCTTGTGGACACTCCTTATTACATTTTTTTAGAAGCATCCAGAACCTCAGTTTTTAATAATTTAAATGTGCTAGGAAAATCTACTGTGGATTTAGCAAAAACAGTCCATGCTATTGTGGCCTTGCCCCGTCAAAGAGGTCCAGCAGATATCTAGAATTGTACATACGAAGGTCCCAATAAATCTGGGGTTTATTTACAAATCACAAAGAAAAAATATAAAGTTTAAATCAACTGTGGAATAAACTGGACAAATAATTCATAACCATTAAACATAAGAGCCTCAATCACGCTTCACAACAATAAAATAACCAACCCAAATGAAACATCCTGCAAATATAATGTAAGGAACCACTTTTATAGCAGAAGTCGACTTTGCAAAATATATTTGCTAAACAATACTTCAAATACGACCCATTTAGTTTTGACTGGAGTTTTTCATATGTATATTTTTGCGATAAGGTACATAACATTCTCTGGAATATACTGGAAAAATCAGTAACAAGGATATTTGTCTATAATTTCCACATTGGAACCAGTCTATTTTTGTGATCAACAAGATCATTATTAAACTTTGAGCATACTGTTGCATTCAGTTATGGAACCTATCATCTTGATTTTATTTCTGTCCGTCTTCTACAAGAAGTTAGTTTTATAAAGCATTTATGTAGATGTGTACTAATTCCACTCAATTTACATTATCTAATGCTATGAATACAGGGGCGTAGCTAGGGGGATCCTGGGGTGCCCATGCCCCCCCCTTTTCTAAACCTTTTTAAGTAAACAGCCTACAGCAGGTGGAAAGAACGAAATGAAAATCTGGTGAGTACCCTCTTTGACACCGTGTGACCTCCCCCGTTGAAAAATCCTGGCTACGCCCCTGGAATGTAGTATTAGTCTGTTTATTGAATAAAAATTTGGAAGCTGAGTTGACACAGAACTAGCAGGTACTGATAGGGTAAGCTGGAAAATAACATGTCTAAGGCAACCTGACTCTACCACCAATATACAGCGAGAAAGAAAATAAGTGAGGATTGCCCCACTCAAAAGTGAGAGACTTTTTGAAAGGTCTCTGACCAAAACCATATCGCATTTCTCATCACTACATACTGTAATTCAATAGCAATCAATAATATTACTATCAAAATGAACCAATCATACGGTATTGAACCACATTCCGGTATACCAAAGCAAGCTTCACAGTTGCCTGATACCCCTCCCCCTTTATTTTCTCAGTGTTTCGTGCTGTTCCTCAACTGACTGAAACCCTTGAACAGACTAACCCAAAAGTTCCATCAATACTGATTATGCAATCCTACAGAGATTTGCGTAGTATGTAGAGTCATGGATTGATTGATATTTTGCATTATGATCATGAGCAAGGAAAAATTTTTCTTTGCAGTCAACAATCTTAATATTTAGAAGCATTAGGTGCTTGCAATTGAAACCTTTGTTTCTTTGTGGAGATCCACAGTAAAATCCTTCCCCCTGTATCTCCCAGGGGTTTAATTAAACTATGTGAAGTTGAACCAGATATTTCAAAAAGAACAGGGTGCAACCACCTCCCCACCCCCACCCTCGACTCCACCCCTGGTCAAAGAAACGCCAATATTACTGCTTGCTTAGCAACAATGTACGCAGAGGTCAAGGTACACGCACGAAAGAGTAACAATTCATGCAGAGTTATCTATTCGATCGACATTGGTAAAATAACTGAGTAAATTTTACCGACTGGATCGTGTTACAATGAAGAAGAAAATCTTCTCCAAATCAATCAACAGCCGTCAGAGATATTAAAAACGTTTTAGAACAATACCTAAACTTCGAAGACCCCCATATGTAAACGCTAGAATGGTATTGACAGATTAGATTTCGCTAAATTGGCTTTCTGAATTCAAAATTAACTTTTAGTTACTGGTAAATGACTCGTGAGTTACTTTTGGTCACTTTAAAATGACCTTTCAGCTTTGTAATTAAGAAGTCATTACAGAATTCCTACAGCGAAAGGTCACAAATAAACACAAAAGAACCTTAAGTATATTTATTGTTTCGATACAGACTTTTCTGAAGTGGAGTAAAGACTTCTTTTCAGCTAAACTTCTTAA
>Ga0126339_10004157_pt1 | contig 10647 bp, 4 predicted proteins | sample OrbTmetagenome_2_FD_92532 | JGI IMG/M metagenome (GOLD analysis project Ga0126339, IMG submission 92532) | Coral microbial communities from Petempiche,Puerto Morelos, Mexico - Orbicella T R C metagenome | ecosystem: Host-associated > Invertebrates > Cnidaria > Coral | place: Petempiche,Puerto...
GCAAAAAATGAGCAAAATCGATTTTTCGACTTGTGCCGTTGTTTGGTCCATAGTTATGGGCACTGGCTCTTAATAACCGTGGATAACATCTCTAAAGTTCTGTAAGAATATATGAACTACGAACAGAAGCATATCACCTAGAACAAGGTGATAAGCTTCTGCTATGAAATGAAACGGGAAGTGCTTGGTCACTATTCGTACTCTTGGTATTGAACGAGCTTGCAATGGACGATCATGCGGGGGAATATTATCAAAAAGGGATTCCAATTCCATTTGCTTAAGCCTGTTCCAGGCTGTCGGTCATTGGGGACGATCGTAAAATGGGGCGGGTGACAAGCTTGGTTTGGGAGAGAAAACGAGAGGGCGTGCTCTCCTTTTCTCTTCCAGACCCCGTTCGTCACCCGTCCCATTTTTCGATCGTCCCCACTGACCGAGAGCAGGCTTCATTTGGCTCCGCGCATTAGCCTCAGTTGAAAGTTAGTTTCCAAGAATATGAATATGGATACGAGTATGGTCTGTTAGCATAGCTACTTCAGATGCTGATTGAGCTACAAAAATGTCCAGGCTTTATTAAATGTCTCAAGAAATTTGAGCCTGATGCGTGGGTTGAAAAACTCGAATTTTACAAAAGTGCATGAATTTAAGTGTTTCTGTCATCCAGAAATTTCGCAGTTTTTGGCCGTCAATATCTCCTTCAATATTTCACCTGGAGAGCTGAAATGTCACTAATTACTGTGGTTAAAAATTTTGTTAAACGTTTGCAGTCATTTCATATGCCAGGGAGCAAAATGAAACAATGACGTCAGGAAAGATTTTCCTATAAGATATGAAACTTTTTTAAAATGCACCTAGCGAATGATACCATCCCGTTGGACGATTATTAATATAGGGCATGGTACAGTTAATTTCGAGTTGAAGATGAGATTGAAATGACCAATCAAGTATGACTTTACGTTAAAATCGTACTATAACAATATAATTTCAAATCATTCGTCACAGAGAACAAATTTTTTCCTTCCTGAAACCGCTATCCGGGCTTAATTTAAAGTTTTCCTTACCTTTCAAGTGATAATATTGTTTTTGCCCAAGCACTCTGCCACTTTTCTCTAACTTGGGTACAGTAGCTTTAAGTCGGTACCGTAATGCTTCCATTCAACACTCCCATTCCACTCTCAGAACTTGCATTTTGTAGGCGCCGGCCTGTCCCGTTTCAGATCATCCGTGGTTCATCTTCTGAATTACTCACATCATTCTCGCGTGACAGATCAGGAACTGGTCTTCTATTAAGCGCCTTGACTGGTTCTTTCATAAGGCGAAGACATAATACCTTAGAAACAAAGGTCTCCCTTTCGTTTTACCACGAGAAGATGAAGGGTGAGAGAGTCAATTCTGTCTACATGCCTTAGTCCCAAGTTATTTTTAGATAGCTCCCGGCTTCGGCAATCCTAGGAGGTTCTAGGATTAGCCAATTCAGTGACGCGAATTTCAATCACTTAGACACTTAGCACGGCTTCACTTGCATCCCCCCCACCCCACCTCCGCAAAAACACTTACGCAACGCGCGTGCTAACATCATCCGAGGGAGCACTGTACTACGGGTGTTTTACTCTTATACCCCTTATCCTCTCTTGGTTTTTATACATTCGGATGTTCTTGTCAAAAATAACTCAGCGCTTTTCCCCAGAATTACCTCAACCCAAAAGAGCACCTCGTAAACGTGAAGTCAGTTGCAGATGAAATTAGAACTTTGAACGGAATTAAGAGGGTACAAGGTGTTGAGCAGAGTTGAAGCAGGGTGAGCAGTGCTAAACGGGCTTGAATGAGGTTGAACGAGATGGAGTGAGGATGAAAATTGTTAAACGGGATTGAATGAGAATAAACGGTATTGAACGTTTCGGACGGGGTTGAACGGTGAACACTGATTTGAAATGGATTGAACGAGGATGCACGGGGTGGAAAGAGGGGTGATCATTCACGGTGTTGCACCTGGTGTCGAGCGTTCACGGTGGTGAAGTTCCAGCAAGGAAGAACTGTTGAAATGACCACCTCTTCGTCTGACAACTTTTTTTTTACGAAGATAACGAACCCACTGGCACAGTAACCAGGACTGTTTTGAATGTTGCGAGTACGTTTCAATACCGTGAGTTGATATTGTTTCAGTGTAGCCCTTTTACTTGGTTATAAGGTTTACATTCTAGCCAGAAAATGCCAGAACTTTTTCTTGCTAAGTATTGACAGAATTACTTTGTTTTATCAACAAGTCCTTGTAAGTAAATTCAGAAAGCAGGGAAAGATTTCTGGTGAAACAAAGTAGGTTTTATCACACAAACTGTGACAACTGTACTAATACCAAACAGAGAGAGAATTTCAAATCCAGACAAGTTCCACCAAAGTATCGGCACACGGTACGCCACTTAAAAGTTACAGAAAATGAAGTTGAGCCAAGCCTACCAATTGACTAGTCTACCACCCAGCTGCTGCTGGGTAACTAACTTGTTGGAATTTTGCTTCGCTTTACATTGCGTTTAGCTTTAGACTGAAACGTTTGGCGTTTGTATTTAATTGGTAGTTACTTACGATGAATGAAGGACGTTCTCATCTTCTGAATGACTATATCTGAGAAAGTTTGAGCCATATTTTCAATCTGGTACAGAAATTAGAACCTGATCTTATAGAAGATAAAACAGATAAAATTTACTTTATGTTTATTTTTTACAACCAACAAATAATGCCACATATATACAACTCCCACAGGGATAGCCTTGGCCTTCGAAAACATAATTCGTAAGCTAACAATATTGCTCTCTACTGAGAGAATAAAGTTTTAAAATTGTTTAGAAAAGATAGATAGACTTACCTATAACAAACATGACTTGACAACAGCACACAGTAAAGGTGACAAAACTCTTAAGTAGTGGGAATGATTTATGTCAGCAAATAGCAGATCTTCAATCTGATATAATTACAGTTGCCCTTCTCCTCTGGCTACTTGCCCCTCAAGAGTAAGGTGACTAGAGGAATTAGGAAAAACATTCTGACACAATACGTCTGCTTACTGCCACAAATCCCCATTACTTCTAATCGGTAATCAACACTGAAACTTTTAAACTTCTTTTCAAAGTACTCAATTGACTTTTTCTTACATTTTTTTATTTTGTTTTAGGTCAGTTTTTTGCATCTAAGTTGTTAAATGAAATTACAACGTTACATGCGTCAAGCATGCGTCAAGCATGTGAAGTCAGTTGAGAGTTCAACAATCATAAACATGGTAGATATCACAGCTGTTTCTGATAGCAAATTAGCACTGCTATTAATTTAAGAGTTCACAATTCCTCAGGAAACCAAGAAGACATTTGAGAGGGGTGTTTCTGGAAATTGAATGGGAAAGCATATGAAGAGTTCACAAAAGATCATGTCTCTCAAAAGATCGTGTTTTAGTCGATTTGCATACTGGCTATGCTGATGAGATCATCTTTGCCAGGAAAAGGCAAGTCACAACCATTGGAGTGTGCCATTTGTCAAGGCAATTTGCCCAAGCACGTTTGTTACAGAGTTCAGTCTCTCCCAGAGCACGTGTGTTTAAATGGTTAAATCTTAGCAGCTCTTCAATCTTGTTTCCATGCACAGTTTCAATAGACAACACAAATTCATGACTTTTTTCCACAGCTATTAACTGAAAGAATTCATCACACTTCTAACACTGGTATCAGAAACAATGAAAATTCTACCACATTTACAATATTGGTGAACTGACCTCTGACTGAACATCAGCAGCCTGGTTACATAGAATATCGCAAGATGGATGTTGAGGTCAACAGATCATCTTACAGGGCTGTAAGTTTCTGAACTTCAAACAATATTTACTGCAACTGGCTCCACTAATACAAAACAACTACTGTATTTACTCGATTGAGTGCCGTGGTCCTCTTTAATTTTTCAGTATTCCAGTTGCCGGTAGTACTTATTCAGGGGCAGCGTAGCCGCTCTTTAAAAAGTCACGGAATTTGTCAGTGATAACAAGCAACTGATAACAACAAAACATAGCCACTTTGAACCAAAAAACACTGTAACCCAGGAGAATAAATTTCAGGGGCTGGTTTAGATAATCTGAGTTATCCTATACTTGTTCTTTAGTAATAGTTGACTCCTCAAACAATAAATTATTCAGTCTGTGATGCATTGCAAATGAATGCAGCGCTTCAAGAGAGTCACTGTATATTTTTGCTCTCAGATGCAACACTTAATCAGGAGTGGCGCTTAATCAAGTAGATATGGTCTCAACTGTCTGATATGGGGCAATTTCTACTCAAGTCCATATTTAAAATCCAGTTACAATGCCAAATCTATTTACTAAGATCAGGGAGAATTTGGTCAACAAGCCAAGTAAGAAAAGAATGATTACTTTCTATGAAGACAACCTTTTCTTTTCTGGAAAGTACTTTTTGGGCCCTTTCAAATGAGATATGGTGAGCTGTATTGTTGTAAATACTTGGCAAGAAATTAAATAAAGAATACAATGTGGTGAATTTGACTGATTAACTTGCTGCTAACAAGTTAAAAACACAAATTCAAAAGTTGAAACATTTACTGACGCTCGGGGTTGTGTAAGTACTCGTTACAGTACACATATAAATAAAGTGTATCATTTCTTGTCCTGAACATGGCACAACCAACACACAAATGCTGAAATGTCTTTAAACGAAAATACTACATATTTAACATTATTGCTATTCCCTCTGAAATTTTTCCCGGTAATAAATGGCACAGTCATACCAATTAATTGTGTCTTGTTTTAGAGGCCAAATTTAATTTCCAGAAAATGCGTGATCAAAAATCAAGAATGGAGGTATTTTCTTTGAGAGCTAATCTAGTGATGAGGTTTATAAGCTCGTATTTGATCATTGGTGTTATTACAGTCTGAAAAGATGTGGTATCTGGGGTTTATTTTTTAGTGCAGTTTATTAGTTTTGAAGCAGGAGAAAGAGCTAAGAGATTGTTCTTGTACGTTTACAATTTGCCACAAATTCATCAATTACCATGAGGAAAATGTCATTGGAGGGATAGCACACTTGAATCATTATAAAATAAAATACATTGTGTCCCAATGGACATTATTTACCCAAGTTACCACGCAATAAATAATAACAAAAATAGTCTAGGCTTCTCTAGTTTTCTGTAGTGCACTAACATTGTACAAAGAGTACTTCATTCAGTTAACCATTTACTGTAGCCAAAAAATTATAGCTGCTGTGGTTAAATTAACTAGAAAAAGACTAGTTATCATTTATATATTAAAATTACTTCAACAGAAGTTTGACATACTACAGAATTGAATAAACAAGCTTTACAGTAAACCTGAAGCTGTCACGCATGGAAGATGCATTTAGCATTAATTACCTCAGAGGATTGTTGCAGATCATATAGCTAGAATGGTCAGTCTGTTATTTTTAATTTAGGTGAAGAAGATGAAGTCTTGAGTACATTCCAAACCAGAAGTTTATTGATCCATTACTAGGTTATATTCTCCACTTCTTGTACGACTGTGATAATCCGCTGCAGCACAGAGCAAGAATATGTTACATGTATGCACACAATAGAGATTTCAGTTCTAGTATTACATATAAATTACACATAAACAATTAAAAGATGATTTTTTAAAGTAAAGCTCATATCACTCACGAACAGAATGTTACTTAATTAAACAACTTGAAGTTACAGTTAATGGGTTAGCACAGCATTAAAAGCTAGCTACTGCAAGATTAGTTTACCCTGGATGGTTAAAATGCTTCAGAGTTCATGGTTAACATGGGGCTATCAAATATTCACTTGTTCCCTACTTAACATCAAATGGATGTTTAGGTTGGACCCTTCCTAAACATCCATGTGAAATTTTGCTTCCCCAAGAGTTACGCATTCCACTCACTACAGTATATGTTGCTGACATGAGAAGATATGAGCGTAATTTGTTGCTGTTAGAGGGTAGAGAAAACCATTTTTGTGAATCAAATAAAGCTTTCTCATAACTGTTCTGATCTCAGGTGTGTCTTCCTTGTCCTATTTTTGTTTCTGATTTCCATCTACAGAATTCAGATTCTTTCAAATGTGTTGCATGACATATGCAGTTGAAAACTGCATATGTGCACCATCCTCAACACGAAGTAACACTAACATCTGGCTTAACGTCCAGTTGACGTTAAGCTGGGAACAAGTGAATACCGGTATGTTGATGGCTCCTAAGAAAGAAAAACATTATTGACTACTTGTTTTGCTATTATTTTGAGTTAACTAGTGATAACCGGTCCAAAAAGCAACTACTGACTAAAGGCAACCATCACAATTTGTTTGGCAGTATGTGTACTACTTTTTATTGCAAAGTAGAGAATGTACACCTCAGATAATTCTATGACAAGGGCAAGTAACAAAACAAATAACCTGGGCAAGAAGCAAACAGTACACATCCATTACGAACCAAGTCCTGAAAGCTCAAACATTTCAGTATCACATGAACACTCCACTAGATGTGTTATAATTTCTCATTTTACAACATTGTTATCATCAATAAAAGAAATAAACCTTTAAAAAATGTCGTCCTCGTATTGAGTATGTCAGTTTTGTTGGTGCTGCATTAAAAAGTTACATCAGTTTTATGCATGTCTTATCACTGATGATAAATGCCATCAAACCTTTAAAAAAACAGCCTGCAAATTGGGCATTCAAGTAACACAAGCTGCAAACAAATCTACCAATCCACAGATCTATATAATTGGCAATTTTACCTATGCAATTTCCAGGACTTTCTAAATGGACATTTTAAAACATTGACTTTGGTAGTGATCTGCAACTGTTCTTTTAGGACTTGCTTTCATGCAAAACTCTCCATTAAGACTGAGTGACTGTACTACAAAAAGTTTTCTTATGTTCTTAATGGCCATAATCCACCAATAATTAGCAATGCTGCTCAAATTATTCCTACACTTTATTTCTTGGTACATAGGGCAACTTACAAGCCTTTTGAAAAGTTTCACCATTGCCAATTCAACCCTCAGAAGTGGGCAGGGATAGAATCTTGGCCTTAACTCGTTTACGAATTACATGCTCCTTCTGTAGTTCAAAATTTTGCCTCTTTGTTGATAGACCTCTTTGTACATAGGTATATAAAATGGCTTACTTTGGCACGAAGATTTGACTTTAAATCTACATTTCACAAATTTTACCATGTAAATTAAAAAAAGCTTCCTTTAAAATAGGTAGCTAAGTTTATCGTACCAAAAATGCTTTAAGCTCAGGTTCAAAAGCAACCCAGTGTTGCAATGGACGCATTCATATCATATAGTGTTCAAATATTACTTGCTCAGCAGCAGTTTAAGCTACCGCGTTACCGCCACTTCAAGCTGGTCATGAGGATCCACCAACTTACTAGGTACAGATGTTTTCCTGTGTGGAATATTCTCAGGTGTAGGAATAGCTTTTCCGACTGCAAGCGGCATACAAGGCATTGGTTTTCCTCTGTTAATTGCTGCCGCTGGGCCTCCTTTTTTCTCGCTCTTCGCCATTGCATAATCACCAGAATCAAAATATTTCACCTGGACGAGGAGAGAATAACATGCAATGTAATGCAAAACATTCAAAAGTTACATCCTTACATAAGTTCTGCAATATGCTTTAAAACATACCCCTCTCTGCATTCTCTTTCTGAGAATATCAGTCGCGACTGGTTTCTTGTTCCCTGGAAATTTCAGTTCCAACTTCTGCTCCTCTGTAAGCTAAAATAACACAAAAGGGCACAGTTAAAATTAGGACAAAGTAAAAGAATTCTAACAACGAATTTCACCTCGCTTGGCTTTTCTTCTGGTGCCGTTTCTTCGCTCATTTTCTAAGCTAAAACCTCAGCAACTCAAAATGGCGGATTTCAAAAACTGCTGGCCTGCGGTAGTGCCAAATTTGGTAATGTACGTCACCTACCCTACAAGTAGATTAATGTCGCAAGCGACCCATCGGGTAGTGACAGGTTATAAAGAGCTTCGCGCTCTCTGCCTGTTATTCAGGCTGTTGCCAAATTTTTTGCCATCCAGTGGTTTCAAGAAATGCACGTACCAGATGTCTCTGAGTGAAAATAAAATCACTTGATTGCAAGGCAATCTTTGAAGAAGAGGCTAGCTCACTACTGGGTCACCACTAGTTCAAGGTGTTCGTCTTTCTCATTGACTGTTTCACATTTTGGGTTATTTTGCAAATTTGAAAATGACATCTACGACTTCTAGTATCACCATAGTTGATGCATATCGATGAAGATTAATAGATGTACATTTGGGCCCGGCTAATTCGAACTAGGTTATTTCGATTTCCCCGTTATTTCTGCGATCTCAAACCCAATTCACTTGGATTTGCCCTTGTCTTTGAGTCTTCCACTATCGGCTATTTCAGCTTGACTCGGTTATTTCGAATATCGTTTTTAGCCCTTTTATGATAACTGTAAAAATTCTCGTGCGCTCATTGGCTAATTTTCAATGTCAATAAGCGGACAGGCACATGAAGTTATAATTTCTGCGATGCGGCAACGAGCGAGAGTGGACAATTTGACAATTTGTTATCGTAAAAAACAAATTGACGTCAGTTTTTCATGCGTCTGTCCTAATCACTGATTATGAATTTTGACATAACATTGTCAAAGTAGCTGTGGATTCACGAGGCGATAGCCGAGTGGATCCGCAGACTACGTCAATTTGTTAACATGACGTCAGATCACGTCAGAATATTGCTGAAAAACTTCAATTTGGGCTACTCATTGTACTTTATCTTGTACAGGCATAACTGTAATGAACGTTCTCTTCCAGCCCTTGGTCATTAATTAAACATACAGTATCATGTTGATCACATATATGTAGGGCCTTACTGGGAGAATATCGGCCCGTGGGTGTGCGATAGCTCAGCAAATCAAATCGCAGCATTTTCAATAGCCTACTGTAATGTGGTTTTATGTTAATGACAATTACTTCCATGTCCAGCGGGAAAAAAAAGTGGAATAGCATCAAGTTTGGTTATTTCAAAAAATAAATTAAAACGAACAGTTAAAAAAGATACCTGTATCAAAGACTGTAACCGTAAAAAAAAGTGTTTAGGATGAACAAAAAGAAAGAAATTGTTCTCCCCGGTTGATGCGTGACACTTAAATGGGTATAAACGTTCAAACGAAAATATAAAATTAAAAACTGATAACGTAGAAAAATGTCAAAGTGTCATCTTGTGAAAAATCACGAACGTTCCCAGGCCTGACACCCAACCTCGTTCCCAGGGTCCTCACAACCGCCGACCGGTTAGCTCAGTTGGTAGAGCGTCGGACTGCTGTGCGGGAGGTCTCGTGTTCGAGCCCCAGACCGGACCAACACTCAGGAGGAGAATATGCTGCCTTTGCAATGACATCTGCAAATGGTTAGATAGTCTAGTCTTCTCGGATAAGGACGATAAACCGTAGGCCCCGTCTCTTGCATCTTCACTGTTATGGTCAGCAGGGGACGTTAAAGAACCCACACGACGACGACGACAAAAGATTCCGTTTCGTTTTCTTCCAACTCTCTTTCCCTTCTGCAGACATCCCAGTCAAAATTGCGCGCTTGAGGTTTCCGATGTTTTACCACCTCGTTATTCCGTGATTCTCGGGATCGGACTGAGAAAATATCGGTCCCTGTTTTTTTTTTTTTTACGGTACGGACTTTTGGGCTGATAGTTTTTTTTATAAACAAATACTAGTCTGAAACGAAGTTCGAGGGGCTTATATTCAATTTGTTTACAAGATCTATTTACAAGAATATTGAGCCTGTATTTGGCGAAATTTTAAATACCCAAGGCTAAGAGTTTGTTCAGAACATTTTCTTGCGCGTTGATGGAAAATAAAACTGAAACAATAAAATCACACAATGCTTTCACATGAAATTTTTTTAACCATTGAAAAGTATGAATGAATGAAAACTTTATTAACGTGTCAAAGAAGTCTAGCCGAGGGTAAAAACCCTTGAATTGTGTCCTTTTTCTCACATGACTTGCAAAACAATACAGCGATAAAAACTACGAATAAGTTGGCACATGCGCAATGTAACAGAGACACCATACAGTTCTATTTGATAGTTCAGTTCCTAGTCACACCGGTTTTTACTATATTCTGTAATCTAAAAATGTAAAAAGGTAAATTATGCACACTAGCCAAGTGGCCCATCAGGCCGGAGGTTTACGGTCGTTTCGCCCGAAATTCCGTTCGCCCGAAACCCTTTCGCCCGAACTGGAAGACGATTCGCCCGAACAAAAAGTCGTTTCGCCCGGACTCAAAGTCCATTCGCCCAGTATTTTTCTAACGTGACTACGGTACCAGTTAATGGCATAGATTGACATGATAAACGGTATGGAACATTTCTTTTCTTACATCCACGGCGAGTTGATCGATGAATACAGCGTTATGCCACGGTTTCGTGTAATGTGAACATCCAGCGCTGCGTTTCTCCCTTTTCCCTTCTTCTTTCAAAAAAAAAAAAAAAAAAAAAAAAAAAACCCAACACCAAAGAAAGTTTAACACACGCCAGGAAGGGGGAGGGGCGCGCCGGCCGCCCCCAGGGGGGGGCACGGAAAAAAAAACAAAAAAAAAAAAAAAAAAAAAAA
>Ga0126339_10004162_pt1 | contig 10644 bp, 5 predicted proteins | sample OrbTmetagenome_2_FD_92532 | JGI IMG/M metagenome (GOLD analysis project Ga0126339, IMG submission 92532) | Coral microbial communities from Petempiche,Puerto Morelos, Mexico - Orbicella T R C metagenome | ecosystem: Host-associated > Invertebrates > Cnidaria > Coral | place: Petempiche,Puerto...
GTATCTCGAATGTTGACAACACGTTGTCAACGCTCCTAACATAAGCCAATCATATTTTTGCGTTGTGAGAGCAACGCATAATTCAAACTCTTGGGCTTAGGCGGTAGTCCCTCCTTTCGCGTGTTCCTCGCCTCCAGGATTTCGCGCGGCCATTTTTTTCTCGCGGTTTTCTTTCGCGTCACGCACGACGGACTAAGCGAAAGATGGACTACTCGTAGTCTAGTTTCTTAGAAGAAACTACCTTTTCATCTTTATTGATAAAACTGTCAACAAAAGCCCTTCATAACTTATGTATGGGGCAACTGTGTCAGCCGCAACGGTCATAAGTCGGCTATCGAATTTTTGGACAGGTCATAAATAGGGTAGCAAAAAACTCAGATTTTGCTCATAACTAGGGCCGCAAATCCCCACCCAACTTTTCTGGAAGTAAATCAAGTTGTTCTTGTGCTAACTAGTTGGCATTTAAATGAGTATGCGCTAGCAGAGAGGCAAGGTCACCTCCTGTCTTGCTCGTATTCATAGGCCAGGTAACTAAAGCGTACAACTGTAAAGCCGGATGTTGTTTACTCTGATGCCTGACCTCGGTTTAAACTCAATTATAAAATTGGATTTTATGACCCTTGCAAAATCCTGGTTAGTGGCTCAGATCTCAATAAAAGTCGTGACTTGTGTATTTTTTTTGCCCAACAACTGGACTTCATCGACTTGCTGTCTTACTAATAAATAAGATAATCTATCATTGCCTTCCAAAGTGAACTGAGGGTTTCCGGTTGGTATTATGGCGTGAATAAAAGACTAAACGTCACTACGTTTAGCGAAAATAGCGCTCAGTTTAGCCCTAGCATCACTGACTTGAAGGCAGTTACTATCAATAATTGCGTGGGTCAACCGTTTCCCACGTTGTCGTGTAAGTGCCATTTCGTCATTTCGCCATTTCGCCATTTCGTGTTTTAAAAGAGCTTAGTCACGATATTTTGCGATATTTTCGCCATGTACAAAATTACCTTTAATTGAAAGAAACCCGAAAAACGGAAAATGATAGTTTACTAAGATAGCAAAACACCAAAGAGATAATAAACCATAAAGGAACAAGGAGGGGTGAGGATTAAGAAGATTAACTGGATTACAAGCGACGCCTAAGGAAAAACTTTTCAAGGCACTAAAACCGTGACGTGACTTGGTATTACGGTATTAATTACATCAAGGCTCCCTGAATTTCGTGAATTCCCCTAATGCCAATGTTCAGCAAGAAAAATTGCGTGACTTGCCCAAAGGGTGTGTACATGGAAGGCAAAATAGTGTTATTTACCTGTAACTTTAAATTATGACGTCTATGACTTCGAAAATTGCCCGTAGTCTTTGAAGTTATAGAACTCTTAAGAAACACGTCAAAAGCTACGTAAGTATGTCACTTTCTCATATTATTTCACTTTAGCTCAATATTTTCCTCACACGTACAAAGTCGTGCAAAATTTGATACCCTTATAGCATAAGAGGGCAGCTGTGATTCGAATGCAATTATACGACTTCTACTGGCAATGAATACGGCAGCAGTTTGTAAGAACTTTTTCCATCGCTAAATGGGTTTATATATTGATATACTCTGGCATAGCATTACGTAAATGTGGGCGTCGTGATCATTTGTTTATGCTGAGGTATTTGGGGCGTTAGTTGTCGCTTCATATCCGATGCGCTTTTTAAAAGAATGTTGAATATAAATAAGCGTCAAGAGAAGTCGACTGTGACCTTTGACGCGTCTTGTATTGCTCACTGACGCGAATCTCTAACACGCGGAGAACGTCAACTGATTAAACGTCGTTGGACTTGCTTTGGAAGAGGACTGAAGGTAAGGTAAAGTTAACAGGATATCAGGCTTAGTTTTAACAGGGTCGGTAGAGACAAGCAGTTCACGATGCGGCCGTAGGCTTTCTATCACAATCTTTGTATAACATCACGCCGAATGACTCAGTCTCTTACATAATCTCACGCTTTCTGAGAAACGTAAATTTTATTTATCAGTACAAGTGAATATATGGAAGATCATCTTTATTTATCAGTCTTAACAGTCCATAGTCCTTTTTTGACCCCGAGCAGAAGCTGCAATAAAAAGCGAAGTGTGTGAGTTTGCGGCACAATTACATGACAAACAGGGTCGAGTAGTCATGTAAACAAACGTTAACGGCTCTCCCTTTTCTCCGTTCCAGAACGTTAAGCGGGAAACAACTCTATGATATCGCTATCGCCGTGTTCCCATAGAACAAAAGATTTTTATTGTGGGCCTTGACAAAACAGAGTGAAAACAAAGACAAACAGAGCCAATGGCGATTGAAACTAATTCTTTGCATTTTTTTTTAATTAACATACTGAGAATTTAACGTAAAAGAATGTGACGGCGCTTTGTGATGCAATTTACATATGTTGTGTTTAGTTTCTGGAGTTTTGCCATTTTTCACTCATTTTCACCTTTTTCGCTTGACTTTGTTTCTTTCATTACTCTCCTTAAGTATAATTTCGCACTCACAAAACCCTATTCAAATCTGTAAGTTACATTCCAAGTATGGTACATGACATAGGTCGGTATTTAATTAAGGCCGCTGTTCCACATCACTTGCGTGTGATTGTGGTGAGCTGTTGCGTTATTCCACTGTTGCATTATTTTTACGCCCGTCAACGGGCGAGGATTTCAATAAATAAATAAATTAGCACAAACGAATAAATTGGTAAACAAATTAGAGCTAATCTCTGGCGACTTGCGATTGCGGAAAAATAATGTGGTTCAACTTCCTTTTGGAAAGAGAAAACGTGAAATCGCAAACATCCCACCCCAAGAAAAAAGCTTAAAAACCTGTACTACAAAATTACAGAAAAGTTTAACTCCTGAAGCACCTTTGCAACAGTCAAAGGAGCATTTAAAACGATTTGTCATAGTAACTGGTCCTTTTTTTCCTACGGACTGTTTTATCGGTTTGCACTGTTCCGCTGTCGCAGTCGGCTATGAAAATTAGTCCGTAAAGTTGCCTGTTCACTTTAATTTTTTTTTTCGAAATTTGTTTAAAGTAGAGGAGGTGACCGGTGAATGGACATAGGCAAATGAAAGAAAACTGTCGTACCATCGTACTATCCCTCAACTTTCAAGGGTTAGAACAAGAGTAAGCAACCTTATCAATTATTTTTCCTTCCAGTAGAAACACAAATAAGGAACATTGTGATCGCACTATGGCAAGGGTTGGCCTGGCGTTTTCCGGTGGCGGTATTCGGTCAGCGTCCTTATGCTCCGGTGTCCTGCGCAGGCTTCTGCAGAAGAAAGCCAATATAGATTACCTGAGCTGCGTGTCTGGGGGCGGTTACACAGGCACGTCATATGTGGACTGGAAATACAGGCATGGAAAGAAAGATGATCCCGAATGGCATAAGCAGTTCTTCGAGCACATGCGCAGCAGAAGCGGAATCTTTTGTAACTGGCAGAAGCCGTGTCAAGGACTCCTGGACGCCATTATTTTGTTCACAATGACTATCTTCGTTGCCTTGATTATCCCTGTACTCCTATGGTCTTCCTACGCATGTCCACTAGCCTTTGTGATCGAGTTCCTGTTTGGAAGAATCCTGAGAGGTGGTGCTAAGCCTTGCAGAAAACTTGCGGAAAACAATCCAAACATAAAATTAAGGGACTGCGAGGAGGAACGTTACACATCTGCTGTCATCAACCAGCAATTTGCTCTGTTCGCGATTCCCGTGGCCATAGCCCTGATCTGCAGCTTTCTTGCAGGGTTTCTTCCTAAAGGAAAAGGCTTTTTCAATTTCATTTCCACGTCCGGTTTCGTCTTCTTTGGCTTGGTGTTCCTTCCGTGGTTTATTCAAAATTTTTTGGATTTAATTCCAAATTGGATGAAGATCCTCATCATATTACCCACTTTCCTGCTTTGGTTCGCGTTCCCGACCATGCGCAGAAATGCCACCCTTGTACTGGTGATCTATGCCTACTCCTTTGTTATTTACTGGCGAGTGTATAACGGCAAAGTGTTCGACCTAGAATATGATGAAGATATCTTTACCATGCTGATGTGGATTTCCACCCTGTTGCTGTGGAGTGCCCCTGTTGTAGGAACGATACAGCAGCGTATAGGTCACGTGTATAACAGGTAATTTTGACTGGTGTTTCTTTTTTTTTGCGTGTCCCTTAAAAGGGACCACGTCACAGTTGAGTTTAGTTTATTACGGTACAGTCAAATACTCGCTGTGAAACGTAAGGTTGGCGAAAACATTACTTCTGTGGATCTAAATGGCAAAACCATCACTTCATTACAGATAAATAAGCCTCCAGGGCGTTTTAATTAAAGGTTACAAACAAGCGAGATTAACTTTGAAAACTGTTCAGCCTAACAGTTTTTTCAAAAAACTATATCCAAATCGGTTTCAATCTTCTCCAATTTTTGTCTATCTGTACCTTCTGTTGTATTTGTTGAGTTATTGAAATGTTCATTCACTGTTTTTAATGGTTCTTTTTATATTTGACTCAATTTAATTTAACCCGTGAAGTTATTTATCTTACAACATCTGCAAAAGCGGACAGACACATGAATGTATAATCTATGGGGTCAATTTGGCAATTTGTCGTTGAAAAAACAAATTGACGTTTTTCATGCGTCTGTCCTCTTATTGACAATGAATTTTATCATAACATTGTCAAAGTAGCCTGCAACAATGTTATGACGAAATTCATGATCAACAACAGCACAGACGCACGAAAGACTGACGCCAATTCGTTAAATAGACTAGATGGAAAACAATCATTTTTGTTTTTGCACAAACCATTTGCTCTATCCAGTAGACTTGGCCTAATTTTATTCACAGATGGCGTATTCAAAGAGCACTCTACACACGAGCAAGCCGCGGGTCGTGTGGTTGTGCCGGGATTTCGTGGCGGGACCTCTTCCTACGCTGCCCAACATGTCGACCCAGGAGGCTCATGGGAATGAACCTTACCCAGGCTCTGACCTTGGAGGACATTGATGACGTCAAGCCAATCTACATAGGCGGCATTACAATCAACAAGTGGCGCCGCACCACCTCCCTCAGAGAACCTGATTATGAACTGTTGATAATGTCGCCAAACGGCATCGAGCGACTTGACCGGCCACCTGGCGAACCAGAGTTTGATGGCAAGTTGATGCCGACGGATATTTTTCTGTCAGATGCCATGGCGACGTCAGCTGCTGCTGTCGACCATCACATGGGAGCGAGGCAAAGTGATGACGCGTCCTTTAGAGATTTAAAGGTCATGCTTGGAGTTGCCATGGGGACGGCGATTCTTGCAGACGCGAGACACGAAGCGAAGAGAAATTGCTGTGTTCAGGTGAGAATAAACATAAAAAGTATTTTATTCAAACATCCAAAATTGCTTGCTTGTGAAATGTGGCGACGTTCAGACCAGTCATAAGAATCAAAACAGTCCACATCCGTCTGGGGTCCAAAAACACAATTGCTGACTGCAAGCAGAGCCTTGGACACTATACGACACCAAATGAGCCTAGCTAAAGCTGGTTTTGATGAATCTTTTTCGTGGTGTCGAACGACATTTTAGTTTACAGTTGTAATGATTGCGTTAAAGATCACTGTGAATAATGAATTTATTATGAATTAACTGTAAAAAGTCTATCGTTGGATAAGGAGTTGCCTAGTTCCTTTGTATCTTCTTTTTTGTAACTTATTCCTTTTTTTTTCCTTTTTTTGTTTCCAGACGTTACCGATTCTTATAGAGTTGGGTCGTGTCCTGCCGTTAATTGTATGTCTCGCCCTCTATTGGGAAACTGGAAAAGAACCATTCTTGGCTATCGGCATATTAAGCTTCTTTGCCATACTGACGTTTTTGACGATGACTGCCCTCATAGGGACTGGCAGCAAAAATCCTGGAAGACTTGAAAGAATTGCCAGGTAATGCAAACCCGTATCTACTGAACTATATTATAGTAATCGAGGCCTTATCATTCAAGTGCTGGTCCAGGATTGTTACGTTGTTGCTCTGTGTTAAAAATTGTTACATTTCATTGCCCAGTAGATTAGTCCCTTGCTTCGAGAATTGAGACATAATCCCTGGGAAGGAAATGCCCATATAAAAAGGGTCAGGGATGCTCGTCAGAAAATTTGAATTAAACCCCGTAAAGAAGACCAATCTGGGTGTGGCTCGAGCTTTATTTGACTCCTAAAAGATACAATAATAATAATAATGATAATGATAATAATAATGTTATTTAACCAAGGAGCTGACATCACTAAAGGTGTTATTCGGTGAGGCCCTGCAAAAAAAAAACATGTTTAATTTGAAATAGTTAAAAATATTGAAAGTTAAAAAATACAATATTAAAATGTTCAATAAAATTACAGGATAAAAGCGAGTTTAAAAAACTGCGGTCTTCAGGGCTTGCTTAAAAAGTAAAAGTGACCTCATGTCACGTATTAATTTGCCAAGACGGTTCCAATCTGCTATTCCTTCATATAAAAGGCGCTGTTTTTCATGATTGCGTCTGACTCGCGGTAAGTAAAAATTGGATTTGCTTCGAGTATCATAAGAATGGAAATGGATGCCGCTTAAAACGGAATAGGCTTCCGCTGTTCAGAAAAGGAGCTTGCACTAATAAAAATAGCAGAAATCGAGCTTAAGCGAGACCAGAATCCCTGATTTATGCCCCTAAGCGAGACGAGGAGCATCCCGACCTTTTCATAAGGGAATCCCCCCCCCCGGACATAGTCTAATGCCCTCGTAACGTAAACTAGTTAGGTAATCCTGGGTAACATCTAATTCCCTAATAGATATCAGACGACCTTTCAAGCTTGTGCTCTCGACAACTTTTTCTTGGTGTGACGCATTATAAGACACGAACCGGAGCCCATCACTAGGAGCGTGTAACTCCCATACTAAGCTTATGTCACGGCATTTTTACAAACTGGTCTATTTTTTAAGCTTCTTTCCGGCGAAATAGGTCAGTTGCAATCTACATGAGCGCAAACGGTAAGGAAAAAATCTTCCGGTGAAATGATGACGTCAGTTAAAAATTAAGTCCGTACTTGTGATTGGTCACTGAGGTTCCTGCGGGGGCCTAAGTTCGTGGTCAAGTAAATTCAAACTAAAATTGATCGGTCTGTGATAACGCCGTGACAGGAATATGGGGTAGTTGCACGCTCTTAGTGATGAGCTCCTGTCACGAATCGGTAAATGGCAAATCTTTCGCTTTTTCTAAAAAGTCATTGTAGCTCATACGAGCACAGAATTTCACTGGCCTTCATTTCACTACAGGTGGTTCACGATTAACGTTGCTTACGTCAGTTTTGTTCGTAAGACCATCGGCATGATAAACCAAGGTCCCAATCCCCCGCCGGTGCTGCGTCTAAGTGACGGCGGCCATATTGAAAACCTTGGTATTCTGCCCCTGCTTAAGTTGAGGCTGAAAAAGATTGTCGCTGTTAACGGTGGTCGGACAATTTCCGACGAAGACTATGGAGAAACGTTACTGGCGGGTCTAGACATGGCCCGGAAAAAGTTAGGTTGTTCGTTTTCAGCCATGAATGGAAGGGATATTGCTGAGGACATACGGGACAACTTTGTGGAGAAACCTCCTGGTTCACAGCCATCCAGTTACAGGTTAGTAATCTGTTTTCAGGGAACTCCGAAGATTCGTACGATAGCCCGAAATAGTGGCTAATGGGCTGTGGAGAAGAAGGATGGGGGGGGGGGGGTAGGAAACCCTAGGGAAACTGGAGTAAGCTTGCCACTCAAGTACTCCACTGACGAAAACCTGAAACCAGACCATGCAATGCTATCTTCTCTGCCTTTATCCAGGTCGAGCACGGTCAACGGAGTACCAGTAGGAGTGTCCTAAATGTACAGAGTTGTACGATATCTTCATTACCAACCACCAGTGGACCTTTCCCTGAGCAAACACCCCAGCGGGGAGCAACAGTCAGACAAAGAAAGGCTGCTCACTTTCGCAAGCTAGCCACCATGCCGTTCAGGGCGGGATGCGGGATGAGAGTGAAAATGATGGCGGGATTCGGGATGACATGACTTGTGGTGGCGGAATGTGGGATAATAATATTTCGGCGGGAACGGGATTTGCTCATTTTGACGGACGGGATGCGGGATAGTTTTAAAATTGACGGTAGGATGCTGGATAAAGAAAGGGAAAATCGCACGTCACAGACGTAAAGCGGAGAACTATGACTGTAACCAAGCGGGATTGAGATAGATATTCTGACTAGGACTGGCTTGTGGGATTGAGGGATTGAGCCATAAATAGTGGCGGGATGCGGGAATGAAAAAACCTGTGCTCGACCCTGTCGTCAAAAAGAACTAATGGATACTCTCTCACTCTCAGGTTCAAAGTGCAGTACTTTGACAAGGATCCCGATGACGGTAGCAGAACTATGGTTGGTGAGGGTGAAATACTATTTATTGCCCCCAGACACCCCGACAAGAGCGCGCAGAAGAAAACATACGAGCCCTGGGGGGAGGTGCTGCGTGACATTGATGGTGATCTCGAGGCTGGCCTCTGGGGACCTGGGCCACAGATGACGGCAGAGGAGGCTGATCGCTTGACGTTTTGTTGTTGCGAATGTTGTCATGGTTCCAACTGTCGTGGCTTGTCAGAATCGATGTGCGGGGCGTTTCCACAGCATTCAACTGGAAATCAGTTTTTCACACCGGCCATGTTCACGGCTTACCATAGAGAAGGCTATCGCGCATGTATGGAAGCAAACGCCGCTGAATTTCTCGCTGAAGGAGAAAGACCGGTGACTGCGGCTACTACGTTCACGACAGTTGATGAATAAGCCGCTTATTCTTACTACGTACTGCCTAATCAACAATTTAACTGGACGCCAATTTCGGTTTTACGAGTAGTTTGATTCCGGTCAAACTTGGTAAGGTCAAACATAAAACACTTAAATTCAAGGTGTTCAGCTCAATAGGCCATTTCCGAGTTGTCTTTGGCCTCTGTCTCATAACGAGTCTACGCGAGAAACCATTCATAGGTCTTCATATGAAAATGCGTTTGGCCTACAGGTTCACTTTCTGGCAAATCAAACTCATTTTTATATGTCGATATATGAAAGGTTTTGCACGAAAACTCGTTTTAAAACAGAGGAGATAGGTAACTCGGAAGTAGCCAACTAGCTGCCTGAAAGCCCGTTATAAGTCGCTTAATTTGTCAATTTTGTGTGAAAATATTAAGAACAACATCTGTTTAACTTAGCTCAAAATGTGTTTCGAGAAAGGTTTCCTGCAAAAGTGTAAAATGTATGCAACAATGCCGAAAGGTATTATGGGTATCGTAGTTTGAAGTTTATCGCATTTCACGGTTTTAATATAATAATAAAGCATGAATTCGATAATTTTTTTTTCCTCTCTTCGCGTTTAAGCATCGTGTACTTTGATCAAACAACAGGGAAATGCGAGTACTAGTTTTACATTTCGGTATGATCGCGAATGCTTTTACGCTGTTGAGAGTCAATCATTCTCAAAACGGATGTAAGCGAAAGCCTACAGCGTTAGATACCTAAACCCGGGGTCTAACGGAGCGTCCACACAACAACAACGGAGATATTTGAAAACGCAGCTTTATTTCTACGGCTAGGCCTAGCTTTTCGAAAACGCTCTTCAAACCGGAGAAATTTGAAAACGCTGGCTTCTTGTTTTCGAGTGGACGGAAAACATTTTGAAAACGGAGCTTTTCGAAAACGATGGCGTCATGATAATCATGTGATTTCCCTGACGGAGTTTTCCTCAAACAAAAATCCAAAATGGCCGCTGATTTTTGCGTTTTCAAATTTCTCCGGCGTAGTGTGAACGGAAAACATTTTGATGCGTTTTCAATGTGAAACCTCCGTTTTCAAATTCCTCCAGCGTGGTGTGGATGGAAAACGTTTGATGCGTTTTCAGTGTGAAACCTCCGTTTTCAAATTTCCCCGGCGTAGTGTGGACGGGACGTATAAGCCCACACTGACGTCTTGCGTATGTTATTAGATAATTTATATACCACGTTAAATGTACACCGCATTATTTTGTGACTGGTTTTGGATATGACAGATTGCTTCCAAGAACCAGATATCTGCAATGTGTATGGTACGACGTTTTTTTTAAAAACTGTTATAAAAAATTAAACGTTTATGCACACAGAGACTATGACGCAATCAATATGAATTGAAAATAAAATTTATTATGGAGGCTCCATTGTCTGATTATTATCATCAATAGGCCCTTTGCACGATCCGGTCACATGGTACAAAATCGCACCTGCTGGGACGCAAGTTGCACAGTGGGACTTCCAAAACAAAGGCAGGTCCAGGTGGACTGGTACGAGTCGCTTTGTTTTGGAAGTCCCACTGTGCAACTTGCGTCCCAGCAGGTGTGATTTTGTACCATGTGACCGGATCGTGCAAAGGGCCTATTGATCTGCCCAGTCCGTCCATCAGCCACTGCCCCGGCCAGCGGGTTAAACAGCTAACGTCGAATTGTAGACAGTAGGGAGCTTAAGGGCCCATTAACCGATCTTTTCGAGCCGTTGCTAAGGAAAATTTAGTCTCATCTAACCTCCTCATTTTTAGTTAGTTCAGAGTTATTTCATGTGTTTCAACTTTTTCATGACCAGTAAC
>Ga0126339_10004164_pt1 | contig 10640 bp, 3 predicted proteins | sample OrbTmetagenome_2_FD_92532 | JGI IMG/M metagenome (GOLD analysis project Ga0126339, IMG submission 92532) | Coral microbial communities from Petempiche,Puerto Morelos, Mexico - Orbicella T R C metagenome | ecosystem: Host-associated > Invertebrates > Cnidaria > Coral | place: Petempiche,Puerto...
AGGGGACTCAGAAATTGAATTGCCGTACATAGCTGAAACATTTTCCGGTCACAACTGGCTAAGTCTTGCTGAATTTTCCCTTACCTAGCCTGCGTACGTAGACGGATTTCTGCCAATTGTTTCACGCAACCGAGATATACGTACATGGTAGTTTCAAACAGCCACACAACTCGTAAATAAAAGAACGGAAATTTCTGACACCAGGCGCCAGTTGCTCGCTTATCCACCGGATAAATCGCTATCCGGTGGATAAGCGTTAACAAAACGAACCACGCCATCCGCTGGATAGTGATTTATCCGGTAGATAACGTTATACACCTTTCGAACAAACCGACCCAGATATTCTATACATCGGAGTTTTGGAAATAAGGAGGGCTGCACTGTTGTATGATTTCGAGATGCTAAAAATCGTGGCTGTAAAGCACCCGCCAAATGATGGCAACAGTTCAACGCAACATATCGCAACATTGTTGGCCCAGTATTTGCAAGCCCCAGCCAAAACATTTCGACGCAACATATCGCGACATTGTTGGGCGCAACATGTTGCGCGCGTTTGGCCACCCTGTTGCGACGTGTTGCGACATGTTGGGAGTTGAAAATCGAACTAGTGCGCATGCCCTGGCGCAACATTGTTTCACGAACCTGGCCAAACGACTATAACATCAAAAAGAAAATCTGCGTTGCAAAGGTGACGGTATGCTGCGAGTAGTGATGGTGAATATACAGTGCGCTAGCAAACTTAACTTATTAATTAAAAACTAAGCCTGGGGGGCCCCTTTTAACAACCATCTGCACTCATTTTACAGGCTTTCAGTGAAAAAAAAAGTTGTGCTTGTGAGTAAATGTGAAATAGCACCCCCTTCATATAAGCTGTAACGAACAGCCTCGTACGATCAGGTCTCACGTCCCGTCGACTCTACGCCGGAGTAATTTGAAAACGGAGGTTTCACTCTGAAAACGCATCAAATGTTTTCCGTCCACACTTGAGCGGAGGAATTTAAAAACGGAGGTTGCGCTGTAAAAACGCATCAAATGTTTTCCGTCCACACTACGCCGGAGGAATTTAGGAAAGCAGCAATCACCGGCCATTTTGGAAACGTGTTTGAGGTTAACTCGGTCAACGATATCACATGATTTTCGTGACGCCATCGTTTTCGAAAAGCTCCGTTTTCTAAATGTTTTCCGTCCACACGAAAACGAAAAGCCGGCGTTTTCAAATTCCGTTTTTGTGACCGATTAGTGTGGATGGTAGGCCAAACCGTAGAGATAAAGCTCCGTTTTCAAATTTCTCCGGCGTGGTGTGGACGCTGCCTAAGCTGTAACGAACAGCCTCGTACGTCAAGATTCAATTCCTTCAAGGAATACATGCATGGGCGTAATGGAACAATGATAAGTTCATAATTTAAGATAATTTGGCGCCTGTGTGGAACAGTGCATAAGATCAATTGATAAAATGAAGTTCGTATAATAGGACTTTTAACGCTGAAAGCACTCATGGCGGTCATTTGGTGAAATTAATTAAACAGTTATGGCCTAAGTAGTGTAAAATTCTATCAAATTCTATCGTATATTTGTTGGTCACAAGTGTTTTTTAGAGGTTTATCTCGATTTCATTGTCTAACTTTAAACATCATTGTCCAAAAATACGTCTTAATCTTTCGGCTTTTTTTTTTCCAATGCAGTCAATTTAGTCTGGGCTAATACATCTCAAAGCGTTATCTTGGCGCGCTTAAAGCAATTTGTTTGCTTTATCGACAAAGTTTACAAGTTTATCTATTTCGTGGATCTTAATCTTGAGGTAAAACAATCAGCCTGTTATCCGTATTGCAATTAATCGATTACATATCAGAAAGACTAGTCCAAACAATTTGCGGTGGTATTGTGCACGTAAAGGTAATTGTTTTTCGCTCCAGGCGGTTAATGTCGGATTAAAATAACTATGATTCATTGAAGCCAAAGCAGTTTCTTCGTGCACTTGCTATCCAGCACAAATCCATTGAGTTTTTAAATCAAAATTGGTTATATTTTTTTGTACTGTTTCCGCTTTTAAAGCCTTTTGCGTTGGAAATAATTGCTAGAATACATTAGTTTATGTAAACATGTGGAACAAAATGTTTAAGGAACACTCAGACTTCAGACACAAAAATGTCTAGTCAGGCGCTCTTCCGATGTTTTAGGTATAAAAAAACCGCTTAGTCATGGCAAATCGGATTTTACATTATACAGCAAATGTCTTCCTTATCTCGTGCGAATAATCAGAGTCGCAGTTACGTGCCATTCATATGAAGGAAATTGAATCTTCCACTTCGTCTCTGTCTCTCTTTATTCCGTCGTAAAACTTGACATAAGCAGAAGGGAATCGAGCCACCATCCTGATTTAGCTTATGACAACATGTAAATTCTCTTAACTGGTAAACAAACACTTCAGTTTATGTCAGTTGTGAGAATTGAGATGTTCGTCTCGTCTCCCATCTCCTTTAGATTTCATTGCAATTGATAATGTAAAAGGATATTTTTTATGAAGGCACGAAACTATTGTAGCGAGCTTGGACAATTCACAATATTATTTTATGGGTCGCCGCGGTCGACCCCTTAGACAAATGCGTCTTTTAAGACTTTTGATCGCAGTAAAAGGCATTTTTCTGAGACAGAAAATGTATGGCCACGCCCGCAGACATTTAGAAAGGTGAAGCGAGTTCGATTAAAAGTTTGATTAAAAAGGTGGGCTTAATTAAAGGAGATGTCATTTGGTCTTAATGTGGGAAAAATGCATAATGAATGAAATGAATTCTTACTTTTGAAGAGTTAACGTTTTGCAGTTTCAACATGTTAATGCCTCGTCTATCTGGTGCGATTCCCTTGGCCGGAATTGAAACCTGTGGTTGCCATTACGGCGTGAAATTGAAACCACGGTTCCTTGTTAATTTTTCATATCCGTTGGTTCTGTTGCAGATTGTTTGAAGCTTGCATCATGTCACTTTATTAGACGTATTACTATATTGTACTATTCTCAGTTGAGAGTGTTTTTGTTGTCGAAATACCTTCTTAGAAGCGTGCTCTTGTATCTATCAAACGGTTTTAATGGGAAAGGATCGCATGAGGTTTGGAGAAAGTTTTCCTTTCTGCTTTTAAAAAACTTGATTTCGCGATTAGATAAATGCCGCACCCCAAACAAATGAGCTAAAACGTATCTATTTAGCGCTTGATTCACAAAATACAAAAAATGTATGCAAATAGAGGGAATTGAGTGATTTTTCCCCTATTTCGCGTCCCCTGCTTGTGTAATATAACGATGACCGCGGTTGCAAATTCGCGGAAATTATGATAACAGAACGGACATTTATTATACCATTTATTTCCCGGTCTTTGTTCCATGATAAAATAAAACCCAATTTGCTTAATCCAATTTAAGTTAATTACCTTTTTTCAAAACCCTTGACTAAAATATTAAGGCTTTAGGCGATCCTTCTATTTTAGTAGTTTTATGTTTTGCTTTTGACAAATTCAATGGGGAAGCAACATGAGAAGTAAAATAATCTATGTGGTGATGTTTTTTTTTCCGTGTCACCGCGCGCCAGGTAAATTTTGGCGGGAAATGAGGCAGCCGACGTCACCTGCTTGCCGCCTTTGCACCCCTTGCCGCGCCGGTCCGACTAATTGTTATTATTATTTGACTTCTGGCTAAAAGGGTTGGCCTTTCGTTATTTCATATTTTTTCCTGTTTTCTCGATATGGAAAGATAACTCCTGAAAGAATAAATCCACAAGCTCGGTTTGCCCATTGTTTAAGCTTAGTTTTACGATAATGCCGAATAACATTTGTCGAAAAATACACGATTTCATTTGGGAATGTTTGTAAAGTCTTTAATTTCCGGGAGCTTAATTTCGTTTGAAATGGCATTTACCTAATGTAGATTTTTTTTTTTTACCAAAAATTGGTTTTATGAACTATTTGAAGAAGCTTCGCTGCTTTATCCTCGCTTCCATTTTCAGTTTTCAAAGTTCAATATTCATAAGAATCTTATTCGTTGACAGAAGTTTTCTATAACGTAGTGAAGAGTCCTTTTTCGGTGTAGCTTTTTTCTCGTTAATTGATGTTTGCAAACATCCTGTTTTCTGGTAGCTTCCCGCACAATGCAAGTGAAAACTGTTATTTGACTAAGGGTCCCTGTTTTCTGACTACCCTCGGCGCGACCCTTCAATGAAATAATTTTATTCGTTGTGAAAACAAAAAAAAGTATCTTTCAACTGTCATTCTCGCTTATCCGAAAATTTGTTTGCTGTCCAAGATTTGCCTGCTTCACTTGAGCACTAACCGTGCCTTAATTTGCATTTTACATGAAAATTTCCCAAATGGTTATTGTACGAATTTACGTATGTCACATTATGTGACGCACTGTTGTGTCTAGCCATGCCAGTTTGCGTTCCATTAGCCTTTTCCTTGTTATCGGCCTTTTTAGTTTTCTCCAGTGGCTACGTATGATCTTTTCACGCCAAATGCAAATCGAATGCGATGTTGTTTTGGTTGTCAAGAACGTTTTTAACCCCGGCCGATGGTACATCGAAAATAATAAATTGATCTTGTCAGTTTTAGAGATTATTATCTGTGTAAAAATCTTTGCCCACCTAGGTCACCCTAGCATGATAGATCATATCAAAGCAAACCCATACTGCGTGCTAAAGAGTTTTAATTGATGACCTCAGTAGCGATTTCGTCTCCCACTTAAAATGTCGTCGGTTTTAGCTTGGATTTCCCGGCTCTTTCTTGCTGTTTTTTATCGTGAAAAAAGTTGATACACTGTAAGTTTTAAAAAATTTTACAAAAATTTCCTGCTTGTCTCTGTAATTATTTTTTGTTTGTTCTAGCATTGCTACGGAAAAAAATTGGATTTTATGTGTTGTGTTCTGCCGGGCCGCCATATGTTAGTGGGACGTTCTGTTTATCATCCATTTACACGGATTTTCGTGGCAATCTTTTCGTTTAGTCCACTCTGATAGATTATGAATAAATTTTCTCTTCATGTTCCGCCTAATCAGGTGAAAATTCGCCAACACTGTCCGAAAGCTTGGCAACGAAAATTTCCGTCTCCTGAAGATTTCCCACGAAGGAATCGAAAGCGATTTTCGTTTACTTCATTTTTTTTCCAATCAGGAATTTTGATTTTTCACTTTTAAGTGCTTGTCCACCGAGGTCCTCTTCTACAATAGTTGTCTGTCAGCAATCTTTCCACGGTAAAGTGGTTTCACTTAGAAATAATTTTTTGTGAGTATTCAAAGTTCCAATTACAGGTGTCCGATCTGAAGGCGAATATATGTATACAGACACTGAGCGTTTACTTAACCAATAAGCTTACTTTCTCGTCATTTTCAAACCACACGCATGTTGAGCGAGACTTGTCTCTAAAATATAATTGTTAAGATCTTGGTTGCATTTTCTTTTTTTTTTTTGGTGGCCTCCGGGCATCATTAATTTGAAAGCATTATTTTTCGTACAACACGATACCTTTGTTCTGTTTAATTCTAAAGTAATTCAGTCTTTTTTTGTTGTTGTTTTTCTGTGTTTTGTTCTTGATTTAAAATCAATACATGTTTTTATATATCAATGTTGCGCGAATTGACGTTTTTACTGAAGAAAAGTACCCAGGCTTTCAAAGAGTTTTACCATCAATAGGGCAGTGTTTAGTTACCAAGAGCGATGATGAAAATCTTTGACTTTCACGTTCAAACCTTGCAGAAGTCAAAGTTGCAGCTAATTTATGCCTCGTTCTAATTGTGCTCGTCGGCTCGAGCGAAATGCCAAAAATTTGAATATGGCCTGGCGTTCGTTTATCGTTCATCAACTTCCCATCCTATCCATTAGAACAACATTGTCATTTAAATGACATGACCGGTGATTACTCTTGCAAGAAAACAAAACGCCAACCTCTGCTATTGCTGCAAGATTGGCGTTGTTTTTTTCTTTTTGTTATTGCCCAATCTCGTTCTTGAGCTTGTATCTGTGTAACTCACATAATACGTCATCGTGGTTTTGGAGAGTTATTTGGTGGGATCATCTGTCAGGCGCAATTAGTTTTGGCTCGTTCGCCACGGGAAACCGCGACGACTACGCTAGTTAATTGAGACAACGGGCGGCAAAATTGTCGCTCAGTAGGGAAGGATCGATCGCTAAATTAACCCTCTGGAGGGCTACGAAGTCAGTGTTATTGAGGCGACAGGGAGGAGGCAGAACTAAACCTTGTGTCACCCTCAAAGAGCTTCACCGCGCTGCGCTATTTTAGTGCTACAATTGGCGTGTTTGTCATCGACGCCAAGAGCCTCGAAGTCAACAAGACGATTTACAGTCTGCCAGAGCAGATTAGTATTCAATTGGTAGAGTATCGTTACGTTTCGTTATCAAGCCTCTCTGCGGTATTATCCGCGCCAACTTTGCTTCCTTTGGTGCGAAAATTGGACACACAAGGCTGTGGATCGCGGGCAATTTGAACATTCATAAGTGCGATCACAGTGCTGACTGGGGACTGACGAAGCTCGGCGAGTTTTGAACGTTTCGGCGCGAACTAAGATCTTTCTCATCTTTAAGTTAATCCGCGCTACTTCAACATGAATTCATCAGATCTACCTGCGGTTGTTTCAACTCTGAACAGAAGCGGAAGCGACGCGAGCAGTCCTGAGACATTTCAGTTCTACATCGAACCGTTCGCAGCGCAGCTTGTTCGTTTCATTTTGGACGCCGTGATTTTCATAGCTGGCGTTCTTGGCAATGGGCTGGTGTGTGTGGTGGTGATTAAAGAGAATCTTCACCGTTCCCTGGCTTACTGCCTGATTCTAAACTTGGCCATCAGTGATCTTGGCGTCCTCCTCTTTAGCCTTCCATTTGGAGTCTTGCGCACAGAAGATGTGAGCTGGCCGCTCGGGGAATTCGGCTGCAAAGTGCTGTACCCGCTAAGCGACGTTTTCCATGGGGTTTCCATCGCCAGTATCACCGCCATTGCAGTGTTTCGCTATCGGGGGATTATTTCAGGGCACGGGTTGAGCCACAAAGGGGCAATGAGAACAGTCAGGATTGTGATCCTGTTAATTTGGGTTCTGTCGTTTTTGCTCTTTGTGGTGCCGTTATTTTTTGTCATGTATTACGTGGAAAGTGGAGATGAGGCTGTCTGCTACCCGAAGTTTCCAAGCACGATGCTCTACAAGCTTTACCAAGCGGAGACCGTATTGCTGACGTATCTTTTACCCCTGGGAGTTATCCTCTTCACGTACCTCAGCATACGGAGGCGCCTGAACGAAAGCATTGCTTTACACAGTCAGATTCGCCGAGAATCTCGCAACCCTGGCTCATCGGCGCCGGACAGAACAAGATGCGCCAGCGAAAGAAACCACAGAGCACTCAAGGTCTTAACTCCCGTTGTATTGGTCTTCTTTGCGACATTACTGCCGTACAACGTTTTCCGTGTAGTGGACATTTTCCAGGACACTTCACAGTTTGAGTACTTGCTTCTGTTCTTTAAAATCTGCATCTTGTTTTTCGTCTGCAACAGCTCGGCTAATCCCTTGATATACGCCCTGTTCAGTGAGGACTTCCGAAAGGCTTTCAAGTGGCATATGAGGCATTGTTCTCCGTCAGGAGAGCTTTCCCGCCTGTTTTCACTTTCAGAGAAAGTGACCTCGATCCGCGGTCGCAGGACTTTCTTTACTCGCACGAGCGCGCGCAACAAAGAGAGGCCTAGTTCTTCGGCTTCTGACGTCTTTGTGTAAGAGCCCTTAGTTGACTTTTTCACTTTAAAGAAACACTTATTTACCGTTCTTATTCAGTTTGTGTGCGAAGCCTGTTTATTGCAAGGTATAGAGAGGTCATTTATGTCTGGAGATTTTAATTTTTCATTCACGCTCCAGGAAGGCGCGAGCTCGCCAAATTGGATTTTCGCAAATGTGATAATGGATTTTAAAACGTCCCACAGAGCCCCTGCAGTGTCCTGCAGGACAGCGGAAAATTACAAAGTTGAGATGAAGAGGAAGCCAAAATCTAAATATTAAACAATGTGTTGTAAACAAAATTGTATTCAGAAACCTTCGGCGTGGCTCGTCGCACGAGTGTGATCGTCTTGTTTATAAGTAATTTTTCAACAGTGCAAGTGTGAAGTAATAAAACAAAAACGCGAGGTGTTGTTGCCCTGGAAATTTATAACATTAGCGGTTAATGACAGCAGCTAGAAAGCTATGAAAGCTAAGTGATAGTTCAAAATTAAAACTACTCAATCAAAAAACGTCGAGATTGATGACGAGTTCTATGTTAATGCGAGTTTTGTCTCAATTGATAGGGGAAAATTGCCTTCATTCATCTATCAGTTCTTTGTAAAGTTTCTAAGACGAGTTGTTCAAAAGCATTGTTTCTGTCGTAAAGCTCGGTAATAGGCGGTCTTCGTACGAAAATATATTTTCAACTTTCTTTGTTTTGCACAAGCGACTCCCACGTGAAGTGGCTTTCGAACAATGAAATAACGCGAAGCCACAGCTTTCTGTATTGTTGCGCTCTCGCCGTTGATAAACGCTGAGAGAGCCGAGGTCATCTGATGGTGACAGGGGGCTTCTGAAAAAGGCTAAAAAACAAAACACTGTAAATCCTACGCGAGGCGTGTCTGGAGATAAACTCGCTCCTACTTTGTTACGCCAAATCTGTTTAACACCTGTAGAAATAAAACTATAAACTGATAAATTTTAAATCCCCATATCTTTCTTTTTGTCTTCTCTCAGAAGTCAATAAAACAACCGGATTTAGATCGTAGACAATGATAAATAACCTCAGATTTTTTCCTAAATAGAATCAGCATGTTACTTCAAAATAACACGCAATATTCTTCACATCTCATTTCTTGCCCTATTTTTTTTTCCTGTGCAGATTCTTTCTCAGCGCTGCCTTAATTGAAGTCTCTCTTCCTATTTTCCTTTCGTATAAATGTAGTTCTAATTGCACATTCTGCAATATAGTACAATTTAATAACCTCTCGTCGTTGGATATTTTAATTATTTACTCCCATGTCAGACCAAAAAGCACGGTAATTCATTCTTCCTGCGTGCGTGCAAATTCTATTTCTTCCTTATTGTTTCCTCTTAAGATCTGAACGTGCTGGCACCAAAACTGACATTAGTGTCACTTCTGTTTCAATCAAGGGCTTTCTTGTCGACTTTTTGCCTTCGCCATTTACGTGGAATGTTAACAGCATATCCGACAGACTTTGAAAAAAGGAAACGGCCTTGTTTGTTTTACGATGCTCTTAGCGAAATATTAAATTTGGCACCCGAGTGTTTTCCTAGCGACCAAAAGTTGCCATGCGAAAAGTAAACGTGTCATTAAGCGAGCGCGTTAAATGTTTTTCTTGTTATAAATATATCTTTTGGTCGCAAAGCTGGAATATTTCCCTTTTCCTGCTGTGGTCTATTTTCGGTAAAAGCGTTTAATCGCGTTCCGACAACGAGGCACATCATTTTTTCATTTATCGTGGTTGGTAATTGTTAGGTGAAGTCCGTGTCAGATTTTCATCCGTGATGTAGGTTGTAAGTTGCGAAGTTTGTTTCATAAATACATTGTTGATACTGTAAAAATCTACTGCTTTCTTGCACTAGTACGTAGTACAATATGTATGTTGACGGTCTACAATTGTAGGTTCTTTGTTGGGTTAGTGAAAGAACCGCCATTGAACCGTACTGAGAAGTTGGCCACGCGAAAACTGGGGGGTTTCTTTCGAAATGCCATTTTTCCTACACTCGTTTTTTCCGCTTCTTGTTCTTCAGTAATGTATTTGTTCGACTGACACGCTTTGGGGTATTGTATTTTCCTTTAAGCGTAACCTCTGTTACAGTCACCTTAAAAAGCCCCCAGGCTTTAAAAAAAGAAGAGTGTATAAAATAGCGGTAGAGACAAAAGTCAAGTGCACTTAAATAAATTTAAAGATCTTAGAGGCGATAAGACTTGAATAGAAACAGCGTTTAAATTTGCATGCTCTCTTGTGACAGCATCGTAGAATGTTCGCAGCATTGTTAAAATTCTTCGCGTATTTTTGCGTTCAGTTTGTGTCGTTTTAGCAAGATTCTTGTTTGGATGGTTAGCGCAAAGGTCGAACTTCTTGGGAGTGTTTTTTTTTTTTTCCCTTTATAAATAGTAAATCAGTCAACGCACACTCTTGTTCTCCAAGCGTACACCGAACGTCCTTACACGTTCTTTGACCCCGTCAATACGACAAACAACATTCCGGGCGCTAAGTGCTGTTTCAACGATTAACATTCATGCGGGTTAACCTTTGGGTCTTGAATGTGACCAGGATCTATTTTCTCCTTAATACGTTAATACAGAGGCAAACAGACGGGTATTGAGAATGTTGGAAATCATCAGCTAGTGGGTTCCTTCTTGACGGTTCCACCACGTGATATTCATTTAACATTTTGAGGGAAGGAGTGTTCAAATTGCTCAGGGAACTGCAAACGTGTTTTTTTTTTAGAAACAACTGATTATTATAAATGTAGCAATAGCGTCATTAGATTTAGAAGCAGTTTAACTGTACGTGAAGGAATCTGGGTTGTTTGAACGTTTTAAAGGAGGAAATACTCTTCAGCAGCGAATTAAAGTTGCCTTATCTGTGCAGGAAA
>Ga0126339_10004168_pt1 | contig 10635 bp, 10 predicted proteins | sample OrbTmetagenome_2_FD_92532 | JGI IMG/M metagenome (GOLD analysis project Ga0126339, IMG submission 92532) | Coral microbial communities from Petempiche,Puerto Morelos, Mexico - Orbicella T R C metagenome | ecosystem: Host-associated > Invertebrates > Cnidaria > Coral | place: Petempiche,Puerto...
CGGACATCCAAACTGACTGGACATTATCAATCAGGAGATGATGGGCTAACAAAGGGTGTGAGGCTTTTTCGATATTTCTATTGGTTGCTTAGAAAATCTCTTTCAAAGTTGGACAATAGAAAAATTTTCTGACTGCTGTTACTCAATGGGACATCACAGGAAAAATATTTTGATTTTCACAAAAGCCTCACACCCTTTGGTACGCTAATATCTGACGAACATTTTGGCCAAGTTTCATGGAAATCCGATAAATCTACATACCCTATTAATTCATTTGAAGAGAGGTAATTCACGCAAAAATAAACCTTAAGTTTTCGGCCTCGAAAGAAATTCACAGTTTTCGCCCCCTCTCTGAAGCGGTTGTTTACGTGGCCAAGCCGCCAACCAATGAAATGCAGCTTTGAACTCCCCAGCGGGCTACAATAATGCTTCCTAGGAATGAATGTGCAATGTTTACATTTACAGTATATCTTTATATCTTACATTGTCTGCCGTGAAACATTCAGCATCTAAATGGAATCAGCAGATAAATGGTAAAGAAGGAAAAGGGAAAAAAAGGAATGCTAGCGGAATAGCCTTGAACAGGCCTACTCAGTGAGCCAAGTCGAGTGTGGATTTTTACACATTTATGAAAAAAACTAAACATGCCATTCATCGGCCTGTTTATTTTAGTAGAACATGGAAAAACACTCTATAAAGCTGGGGAAAGGAGCGTTTGGAGAAGCTGCCTTGTCAGATGTCAGCAATTAAATTCGTTGGTAATTCCACGGCAATCAACTTTTGTGCCAGAAGAAGCTAGAGCAGGGCATCAATGAACATGCGCTTGTGATTTGCGCTTGCATTTAGATGTGGAAATGCGAACTGCCTAGTCTATCACTTACGAGATGAAAACAATCAACAAAAGCAAAGATTTCTCTGCGAGAAACTGCAAGACGTAAACAAAAGAAGCGAAATACAACTCTGTGGATGAGATCAGTTGACGCGAAAATTGTTACTGCTGAACTCAAAGGTTGCAACATTTTAATTGGCTTATCACAGTTTGCGGTTCATTGACTTGTTTTAAGAATGTACGTTTTTGTGGATAACGCGTTCGTGTTTTAAGTTTTTGAAATAATTTTTTTTGGAAAATTCAGATAAAGTTAGGTCTTGAATTTGGTGTAAAAAAATAATTTTGGACAAAATAGGCCCTTGAAGGTCTACAGTAACCTTAAAACAGCCTGTCACAAATAGCTGCAAATACTTGAGACTCCAAGGTCTACCTCCCAGTTCTCGTAAAAAGAAAATAAAAAATAGTGTCTTGAATCTGTACAGCATGGTTGAAACTTGTTTTCCAAAATCAATAGCAGCAAACATGGTCAATTTATCATCAGTCTTATACCTGTCTTTCATAACCAAAATTGATTAACCCGTAAGTTGCCTGAACCATATCTATCTACCTATCTCTCTTCTTCACAAGAATCTTACATCAGGAACACAAAGAATGGTTATGCAGGAATGTCTTGCACAGGAATATACCAAACTCACAAGTGAACATAACCTCATGTCCACGTAACCAAAGTCAAATTGGGAGCTAACCACAAAATTACTTTCTTATTTACTTTAAATACTGTTAGGATTGTTGTCAGGTCTTAAAAGACATATTCAGGATCTTTGCAAATTGCTCTTTCGAAACAAAAGCCAGCCATTGTGACTTGAAATGGTAAGATTTCAAAAAATTGTCGTGTGGGTCACATCAAGGTATGCCATGCAAAACTAGCTGTGTGAGTTCAGACGACTGGGATGAGATAATTATATAATTATTAAGGCATTTTAGAAAAAATACAGGCTTGTTCATCAAACACAATGTCAAGGTGGTGCACAAGACTGCCTGTGTTGTTGATAATTTAGTGATTAATAGTTAACTGTTATTAGAACTCTCCGTGGTGTTACAGTTTTTTTCTCACATTTTTATACATTTTAATTTCTTTGTCAATAATCTGCAGATTTTCTTTGTTAGGGGACATTATGCAAGGAGCTGATGTTGCCAGCTTCTGAGTTATACCATACAGCTGATCTTGTCTGTGTTATGAGCCCTGGTGATGATGAGAGCAGTGATATGTCTGGTGTGTCAGTTATGACAGTGTCTCCAGAAGGAGTGGTACGATACTGGCCTAGTCTTATTCATGGGAGCAGCACAATTGACATGGACACAGATTTAATAGGATCACAGTGTCATTCATTAACAGCTTTTCAGGTATAATTCATGTACAACAATCTTACACAAACCATTTCAAAATGTAATTCAAAGTGAAATGTGAGTTGGAGTCTATGTTGATAGCACTCCTGGCTCTGCATTGACCCTTATATTTTTATATCCGAGTCATCCTTAGAAGTTCTCTTTGTTGTGAGTTAGACTAATTGGACAAACAGACCATACTGTCGTAAAAGAATTTTTGTATGTGTAAAAGCGGTAACATGCCTACTGTAATTAGATTCACCAGAACTGGTATATTGTCTACCAGTTACATGTATATTGACAAGCCACATAACCTTTAATAATGTACTGTTTTTACATGTGAGCATGAAGCATTTTGAAAGCTGCGTTTTAGAAGTTGATACTTGTGAATGACAATATTTATAGTCTAATTTCAGTGTATTCCAATGCTAAATGATTATAGCAGTTGACCTCAAATTACTGTTAGTCTGTAAGAGAAAATTTAAACAGGTTTCTGTAACTATTAACCATGAGGTTAAATTTCAAGATATCTAGGGCTAATTAGAGTGTGAAAACAGCAACTAGTATGTTATTAGGACCAAGAGGGCACTTAAATGGTGAACCTTCTCAATATCTTTTGAAATGAGGGACTTTCTAGCAGCAGTGATAACCTCCAGGAGAGTTTTCCTGTTAGGTGTACTGTTTACATGTATGGAGCCATTGCATTGAAACAACTTAGAAATCATGTGTGATTTGCCCACAAAATGAACTTGTTAAAATGCATGGTTACCAGTGATCTTAATTAATGGAACAATTTCAAGGATGCATGTTGTTTTATATTGTGTTTCCCAGTGATTATTTTATACTGAAGAAGAACATGGTTTCAAAGACAATTCATAGGGAAAAACAACAAGTATAAATGAACATGTATTCTTTCTGTGGTATTCAACATTCATTCCATGATTAGGAGAGAAAGGAAATTAAAAAGTAATAATAATAAATTAAAATGTCATGGTTGCCAGACTGGTGACCAAACGTGAAAAGTTCACTATTGAATCAAAGCCAGTCGCAAACTGGTGACCCCAACGGTTGCAACATCACGCTCTTCATGAGCAAGGGTTTCATGCTCAAAAAGTGTTAAAAAAGTTTAGTCTCGCAAAATATGCTTCTTCCATTTTTGGCAAAATAAGTGACCACCAAAATTAGTACCAATTAGGTGAAGTATGCACCATCTGAGATTGCCTGTCTGACTAAATGTAGTTGTACTTTTTGATGGGTGCTTTATAGGTTGGTTAAAACAAACTCTTTTCTAGAAAAAAATGTTAAGACCAAATACCTTTAGTTTATAAATGTGAATGTCAACTGTGTCTCTGTCTTAATCAGAATCAAGTAGCTCCATCTGTGTGGAAGATTCACGATGAATTAGTGACCCTATAAAGCTCAAATACTCTGCATAAGCTGTGCAGTGTTGTTGTTGGGGTGCAGTGCTGATTGAAGGGTAGTGTTATTAGTATGTTTGCTCCTGTAAGAGGCACTTATTCAGGGGCAGCAGTTTAAACAAGTGAAGCTTCTTCAGGTTGATACATTAATGGGTTACACTTACTTTTGCCTTTCATCCAGAAACACGGAGAAAAAAACAGGAATTTAGCATGCATGTTAAGGAAATAATGTGCTCTGATTCCCCTGCAAATGGCTCTCACTTCAAGTGATGTAAATTGTCCACTAAAATAACACAAAATATATTTTTTTAGCCATTTGGATGTATCTTGATGACAACCACCAATGAGCTTTTGCTGCTGACTGGTTCACAGGTTAGGAGATTTCTTACCTTTTAGACGTAGAACTCTGAAGCCACATTCATACAAAAATTTCAGTATATGAAAGACTGACAATAACATGGTAAAATTATGATGACAAAACACAGGACTTGCCTCAGGCCTGGTTTATAACGGAAAAGTCACTCTCTGCCTTTTCTAAGTCATATGCATACAGGGTTTGTTTTGTTGTTGTGTCTATAGTCTTCAGTGCACTGTCACTTATTTTTATATGTACATGTATTCTATACAAAAGGAATCTTTTCACCATGTTTTTTTTATTTCACTCTTGCACATCATAACAAATTAGGGTACTTTTGCCCTTGTATATCAATATTATCTGGCTAATTTAAATTGTCAACTAGCTTTTGGTTACCTTCTCTTCTTTGCTTTAGAAGGCCATCAGGTGTCAGAACCTTAATGCATCAAACAGTGTTTTTACAGAGCTTGGTCGACGTGTGACATCTTTCATATTTGGTTCTCAGCAAGCGAGTCAGGAAGCTACTGTAAGTTAATTATCAGATGGCTTTTGTGTAGAACATTAATGAAACAAGGAATTAATTTCATGTACATTTTTTAAGAAAACCTGCACTGTCAAATGTATAATCAGGAGTTTTGCTATTACTTTTGTTTTATACTGTACAATTCTGAAAGTAATTATAGTCCCTCCAAAGAAACTCTTCCCTTGATAAGAATAAGAAAGTTTTACAAACTGTGTGAAAAAAATTGTGAATGAGGCATAATGAACTTGTATTCCGCAATCTTTTATGAACTATTTTAGATGAGTTTCTTAAATTTGTGGGATCATGTGTACTTAAGGCATCTGTTGGCCAAGTATCAGTCGATACTATTGGCTGATATGTCGACCAACACTCGGGTGACATATCGACTGATACTCGGCCAATATGTCGACCAATACTCGGCCACCATATCAACTGATATTGACCAACACGCATGTCGGCCAGCACTCAGCCGATACTTCACTGACACTCGGCCGACACTTGGCTGATACTTCACCTACACTTGGCCAACCTACGCTTAGTTGGTCGGCTCTTGTTACTGACTTCTTTCTTCTCCAGTCAAATATTAAATAATCTTCTCTAGCCCTTTGAGAGGGTCTTTCGGCAGGCCTCGTCCATTTTTGATTTTTCTTACTAGCAACATTCATCTATCTCAAAGACTTTTTTCCAGCTATGCTTCTTGAGACCTTAAGTTGCATTAGATATGTATTCGAAATGACAACAGTTTGAGCTGTATCCTCACTCTATCAGCATACGAGCATAGATGATAGAGATTCTTAGGCCTATTCCAAATGTCGTGCTACTGCCATGCCAAACTAAATTCAAGAATAAATTCTACTTAAGCAAGGCAATAGCACAACATTTGAAACCACTCAGTTCGGCAGGCTGAATTAAGTTCAGCATGACTACTTAGCTAGGCAGGCCTTGCTGTGCTGCATGGCAGTAGCACAACTTGGCTTCAAACAACGTGCTTCTGCCGTGCTGAACTGAATTCATAACCTGCTGCATCAGCTGCTGTCGCTCTCTAGCATTTAAAATAATCTTCAGCAAAGCAAAGCACATTTTTTTCAATCTTTGGCGCGACTGAATTAAATTCAATGTTTGAAACCACTGCAGTTTTTTTTGTCATATGCCACTCCCAGGCCAAATTCATTTGACTTTCGCACAGTAGTAGTAGGATGTTTGGACTTGGTCTTAGTTCGTGATGCTTGTACTGTGCACAGTGTATCACTGAAGGGTATGAATTCATTTGTATGTTCAAGGGTTAACTATTAGTAAATTGTAAATTACTTTAAGTATCACGTAATTAAATTTGATTCATGCAGAATTGGCAGCGAGTCCTTGCCAGTGACATCATGGCTGATAAGTCAAGGTAATGTTAAATGCGTGTAGCTATGTTACTGCATGTATAAAGTCTTTTACTCCTGATTGTTTCTTCATGTACTCTTGCAAACATAAGTTTGTTAGAGCACATGCAGTTTTCAAGCGAAAAGAAAAACTATATGAGAAAAACTGACCAAACCACACCATTATTTTCTTTCCCCCCCTCCCCCCAAGCTAGAATGGGTAAAGAAAGGATAGTTTCTTGTGGAGTACTACTTGGAAATCAGAGCTATAAATCAAAACTGCTTTTGATGCAAGCTTGTTGGTAAACATGCATCAAAGGATCTGATAACAAGACTTTCAAGCAAATTTGTCCTTTATGGAAAAATATTCTAAGAAGGCTGAAACTGTAAATTAAGATCAATGGAAGTAGGGATGGCCAGTATTTAGAAGTAAAAAACTCTCAATTTTCTTTTGCAGGTATTCTTAAGGGTCATTTTTTTCCATTTTGAGCTCAATTTGTTGTTATCATTAAATTTTTGAGCTAAAAATATGGCCTCTCTATCTTCATAGTGGGCTACTTCCATGGACATTTGAAAGTTCTTCAGAGATAACAAAAGAAACTCACTTAACCCCCCCTCCCCCCTCCCCCCCCAAAAAAAACCTTAAAAAAAGAAATGCAATTGTCCCAATCCTGTTTTGGTTGTTTGGAGTATAGAAGAGAAATGAATAATAAGTAATATTCAGTACTGCAGTCTGTGTAACCTGGAATAATAATAATAATGTTCTAAGTACATGTATGTGTCAAGGACTTAAGAGTACTAAAATTATATTTGACAGGGAACTGTTTGTACTGAGTGGAAATCAGCTGTTCATATGGCAGGTTTTTCGAACGGGACCAGGCAGTGTTCATGAAAAGGTATATGTAGTCAATGTGCAAAGAAAGCTGTGTCTGATTACCCAGGGCTAATGGATTTTGCAGTCAGGATAGAGGATTTTGTCCCTGTAGGAAATTCAAATCACAGTTTACTTTTAGAGATGAAATTTAGGGGGTCTAGTATTCACTTTAGGGCTTTAGGGACCCAACCAAATTTCCTTAGCCACAGTGTTAGAAAATTATTAGCACTCCCCCATTTGCCAAATGCAAGTGTGAAAAGGGTTGTGCAAGTACAAATCAATCACTTCACCATTTGGTGAGTGAGATTTTCATTTTTGGGAAATTAAGCTTAAAAATAAATTGATAACTCTCCTTTTTATTTTCCACTTTGACAAGAATATCTCAAAGCAAAAAGTGGCAGTGTCTTTTTTTCCATATTTGTTCTTTCGAAATACCCAACTAATTTGCCAGTAAAACATAACTTAAGCCATGGCCAAATGATTGCAAAATTTCAATGCAACATATTGCAACATTGTTGGGGGCAACAGGTTGTGCTCATTTGGCCATCCTTTTGCCATGTGCTGTGACATGTTGGGTGTTGTTGGCTCAAATTTGACCATCTTCAAACTTGAGCCAAAAACACCCAACATGTTGCAACAGGGTGGCCAAACGCGCATAGCATGCTACACTCCAACAATGTTGCGTTGAAATGCTGAGATCATCTGGCCGGAGCTTTAGTGTTAAGTGGACAAAATGAACTACAACTTCCTTAGCTGCCGTGAGAATTAATGTAACGGTTACACATGTATGAAGTGATACTGCTGGTTTCTAGTTGAGCCGGCAGTAATTAGTGTGTGAGAATTGAAGAAATCATGGGAGAGACCAGGATGTTTGCTTGCTAAGAAATGAATCTCACATGGAGATTCACCCTAGAAACTGTTTTGAAGAATAACAAAAGTGCCTCAGTTGTAGTTATTTTTGGGTGTAAGGTCTTTTGGTGTAATTTTTTAATGAAGGAAAAAACATCAGTCTTCCACGTGGGGATGAGTTGTTTACTCCAATGTCTCGATTCTAGGGATATGTGCAAATTCAGTAGTACCACTGTCCATTAGCTCTTTTTCAGTTAAAACTGAGGAAATGTGGAAATATTTCTAAGGAGGGCCAATAGTTGATGAAATTAATAAGGATAAAACTGTAAAATTGGTCTGTAAATGGACCAGAACAAGAAAGCTCGACACAAAATGCTAAGCTGGGCGTCTGTGATCAGGAGCTGTAGGAAAAAACGCATGGTTTGCGAATCACCACGGAGAATTTTGGGGGGGAAGGGAGGAATCTTTCTGGGTGTGTCAAATGTTACTGGGTGTGTGGATTTTGAGAGTCACTTGCCCGAATGGTGAGTGCTGTCAAAATTTCCAACATTGCACAGCCTGCAGGTTGTACAAGTTGTAATTACTTATTGAGCCTTGCTAAGCCCTCAGCTTGAATTTTCTTGACTGTAGCTCTATAAATAACTGTACAAAGTTCCCTTTGAACATGAGATACTGTAGAAATGTATACATGTATTTGGTGTCGCAAATCCATAAGGGATTGCCTGTCAATCAAAGAATTCATTTGTCATTGTTATGAGGAAATTTTTTTTCTTAATTGCTGTATATAATGATTCTTTCGTTTGTTTTGCTGCAAGCATTGTCAGTAACTGGGTGCCTCAAATGTGCTGCTTTTAGCATGGTTGCTTTGCCAAGCCTGCTGTTGAATCCACTGTTTCTATATTTAATTTGATATTGTTTGCTTTGAAGTTTGTTTGGGTATAAGACATACATCCATTATTTGTCCGAGGTGCTTTGCAAAATTATCCCTAAAACCACAATTTTACTCTAAGAAAACTAGCAAAATACCTAAAAAACTAGAATTTATATTATGTTCAGCAGGTTAGTAATGACTACTAACAGTAATCCAAAATTTCAAAATCATGTAGGATTTGGTAAAATTTTGAAATCTTACATTATTTTCCTTTCATTGCACCAAAAAAAGAGATGAGTACTTTCACAAATGTAACTCTTCCAAATTAATTGTTAAATTTGTTTTGCAGCTTGTCTTCCAGCTAAGATTGGATAATTTGTTCATTTCAGCTGCTGTTAACACACCACAGGTAAGTGTTGTTGGCTGTGCTCTGGAGTCTCTGGAGTCTCTCTGTAGCTTAGATAAAGCCCCTGCTTTTTGTTTGGGAGGTGATATTTCCATTGCCATTGGGAAGTCCCATGTTTCTCTCTCCCACTCCTGTGATCTGATGAACATCACATCTTTCCTATAATCAAGATGGTGTCATAAATTTGATTGCTTGTGAATGTCAAAGTTTATATCAGGAAAATAAGGAGATTCGTGTAAGAAGTGATTAGAGAACACAACAGACATAAAGCTTGTTCATGTCCAAAACTTCATGGTTTTGAAGTACCCCAATAAGGCTGGGCACCTTCCCAATAAGGCTGGGTAATATTAGGCTGGGGGCCTTTCCAACAAGGCTGGGCAAAATTAGGTGCAACCCTCACTAGTAAACCTAGGCTAAAGAGGCTATTCACATAAGATGTCAAGCGAGCAACATCCACGGTGGTAGTGAAATAAAAACTCTTGAAGCAGGGATGATTACAATCGATAAGCACATATAACAGCAGATTGGTAGCATAACAGACATATCTAGGGGAATATCATCCAATCAGAATAATCATGAAGGCATAAACTGGCAGCAAACCAACATGCTGCATACATAACAACAGATAAACAATTTACCTCAACCCCTGATGAAGTCCACTAGTATTGCAGTTAAAACATAGCAGTCATCACTTCAAGATGACTCCATCATGAGATAAACAAAAAATGTTTATCTTTCTTTCAAGCCCACATTTTTTCATGACAATTCTTTTTTTTAGCTCGAGGCACAGTCAGCTGATGACATCATGGTATGGTGTCTAGACATGGCTCAGTTAAGGTGTGGTTCCACAATTTACAAAATTATTGTATGTTGTATGGTCATATGAGAGCATGGAAAGTGACATAAGGAAGCCTTTAAAGTGCTTTTAATTCCCACAAAATTGTTGGATTTTGTTTGTTGAGTTTTTTGAGCAAATGTTTTGATGCGTCTACATTTTCATACCATTAACAAGCTGTGCTCTAGGAAAAATTCTAGGGAGCCCTTTGGGCACCCAACATTCTAGACCAGGGTGTCCAGAGGTCAAGCTTGTTGGCCTGAATGAAATTGAAAAAAAAACAAAACAAAACAAAACTTAATTAAGTGATTAACTGTTTAAAATTATTTAATAACATTACTAATTCATATATAATAACCAATTGACCCTCAAATAAAAATTTATTGCATTGTTTCTAGGGAATTTATCCTATTTACAGATGCCAAACATGAAAGGGTTTCATGTAATTTTTACTAACATTGTTGTCAAAAGTCCACAAAGAAAGACAAAATTTACATGTTTTTTAGTTAAAATTGTTGATATATGGAGAAAAATTAAGTCCTCTTTCCCTACATGCCTCTGATAATTTAGTTCACATTCTCCTTCAACTAGGGACTTTTCATTCACATTATTCAAACCTCAAGAACTAAGAAGACTTTTTGTTGACACTACACAAAGTGCTGTCTACATCACTGCAGGCCAGTGTTAAAAGTAGGCATCAAAGACGAACTAAGCCATTTTTTTTTTACTTCACAGATGGATTTAAACATTCTGAATTAAGCCATTTTGCATTGTAAACATCAATACAACACAAGATATCAAAAAGGGAAAGACAAATTATTGTGAGACTGTTTTTCATCTCTAAGTTAAAGCTCAGCCAGCCAGGCAACTTGGTTTGTTTTTCTTGTCTTCCGAAGATGGAAGCTGGTCACCTAAATAATAATAA
>Ga0126339_10004169_pt1 | contig 10634 bp, 9 predicted proteins | sample OrbTmetagenome_2_FD_92532 | JGI IMG/M metagenome (GOLD analysis project Ga0126339, IMG submission 92532) | Coral microbial communities from Petempiche,Puerto Morelos, Mexico - Orbicella T R C metagenome | ecosystem: Host-associated > Invertebrates > Cnidaria > Coral | place: Petempiche,Puerto...
TAACACTAACCCTGGCCTTGACATCAGTACTAATTGCTTCATGACGCTTGAAGGCTGCTTCCACAGTAGCGGCATCTTGACCCAGTGCTTCTCCTTCAAGGACATGCATCATATCATCCAGCCAGGACTCACGAAGAGAAGCCTGCAAATTGGAGAACACTGGGATTGAGAGTTTGAAAAGCAGGAGCATTCCTGATATAAATGGTTGACTTGTGATGTATGGTTGTACCGATGAATGTAGCCTAAGAAGTTTTAAACCTTGCTCTATCTGTGGCAAACTGTTTCAATATCAGCACATGCATATCAGCACATCAGCACAGTAAGTGAGGTCTAGCATTTGGAACTCTCTCCCCACTCTCTCTTCATTTCCACTGTCTCATTACATGAAGGTGACAGGTTTTGAATGGGGATTCACGGCTGGGTTTCAAGAATTTGCTAGCCTTTAGTGAGGTCCCAATCTAGGACCTATGTGCCAATAATAGATGCTCCTGAGTGCCAAAGGCCTCCAACCTCCCCCAATTAGTGAACAATGACACGCCACATCAGCATGGAAGTTCTTTGGTCATGTGTTACTTAGTATGTTGGACTTGATATATGACAGTCAATGGTTCAAGCCCTGGGTTCTTCTCTTGTACACCAGAAAATATTTTCATGGAGCAGCAACAAGAGCAGCAAAAACTTTCACAGTTTTTTCATACTCTAGTCTACACTGTAGGACTAGGGTGATTAACATTTGCAGTTTGGAGCAGACAATCATAATAAAATCATCATGACATAATGTGCTCATTAAACATTTTACCTTCCTTTCAAACTTATCAGCCAACTTTTCTAACATCTCTTGTCTGAAAAAAAGCCCACATAAATCACATATTAAGGAATTGATGCATTTTCTGAACTTAGCTACCAACTGGTAAATGCAGCAAGAAACTACTCAAATTTAAAAGGGCAAGTCTGCATCCAGGCTAGAGTAGCCTCTACTGCTGAAGATTATCTCAGTTTCCATAGCTAGAAGTATTTTGGAGTGTTATTACAGTTGGATGACATGGCAGTCCATAGTACTGTAAGTTATCCTCCAACATTGTCATTGTAGCTCTAACAAATGCCAGTATCCTTTAATTCTCCTGACTAGACTGAGAGAGACATGATGTGAGATTGCACCCACAACACAAGACGGTGATCGGAGACATTGATACTTTTAGAATCAGAAAAGCTTCATACAACAACAACAACAACAACAACAACAACAACAACAACAACAACAACAACTTTACTTGTACTCAGCTAGAAATTAGAAATTAGATGAACAAAAATAAGTTAAAATAAAAAGACTACATGGCTGCCCGAAATAACCTTAATGGGCTAATAAGACCGGGCAGCCTTCACGTCACTGGATCATATACCCTCACACAGGTGTAGCTAACCAAAGGGTAAGCTCCAAATATGTAATCCTAAATTTGTACCAGGAATTTGCATTGAAAGAGAAAAAAAAAAAGACAAGACATTTCTGCAGTTACCTAATCAACTCCTGGCGAAGTGCCATTTCCCTATCATGCTCGGCACTCTCCATGACCTGCCACGCCTTGTTGATGTCCAGTACCAGTCGCCCCTCAGGTGGAACATAAGGTTGCTGATTGTTACCTTTCCTTTTAGTTTGTAAACTAAAGAGATGAGCCTCAATGTTCACACGTTCTGTGTATCTGGTAAAAGAATTAGAGATACAATATGAAGTAACAGAAAGGCAGATTTGACAAAATTTTGTTGATGATATCGACAGTTTTGATGAAATTTATCAATCTGTGGTAATTTTGTCATTAGTGCGAGAAAATAGAGATGACTTCAACAGAAGGGCCCCCAAAAGTTGACAAATTTGGCAAAAGTGACAAATCTGGCAAAAATGACAAATTTGGCATAAGTGAAAAATGGGACAACATTTCCCCCAGGTTGTTGACAAAATTATGTGAGTGAATAGAGATGACCTGGCTGGTGAAAAGTCACCAAATCCATCAATTCCACCCAGCTGAATTACATGTAGTAGTTTTGACAAATTTTACTCAGTTTGCAAACATTCACTCAGTTTGCAACATTCACTCAGTTTGCAAAATTTCGTCAAATCTGCCAAATTTGTTACTGCATGCTAAGGGTTCCTACACCACTAATGACAAGTAAAGACCTTTCTTTTCTTTTTTTTTTTAAACATTTTTTAAATATAATCAACTTACTTTGGAGGCTTTTCCACAGTTCTGAAATGCTTGAATGTTGCCATCTCTCTCTGAACTGCCATCATAGACTTCTGGAATGGCCGACCAAGTTCGACAATTTTTGAGTTGAGCCAGTTTAACAAATCAGACACCATCTGCTCATAATCTTTTTCCATTTGTTCCACCTCCATCAAGATTCCAAGTATCTATTGAAAACATATAGTTCCAAGACATAAACACCCTCTTGTCTTTATAATTTGTTCACCACTGAATTTTCTTCCACACACCAGTTCAAAAATTATAGAGTTATTTTCAACTTTTTTAGATGAAAGGCATGAAAGCCAAATGTATTTTTTAATTTGAAAAAGATAACGGAAAAATTGCGTCTTTCAATTTTTTTCTATAAGCCCGTGGTTGTTTACAGAAAAACAAGAGATTGGGCAAGACACTTCAATCTCAGATAAATAGGTACCAGCGAATTAATTTTGACGCTGGGGGTAACCCTGTGATGGACTAGTATCCCATCCAGGGGGGAGTAGAAATACTCCTAGTCCCTTCATGCCACGGAAACTAGGATAAGTTCTGGCCTGATGGGCCACTTGGCTCGTATGCAGACTTAACCTTACTTTACCTTTTATCTAATACAAGTAAGTAAGTAAATGACTCCCACCTTAGCAATACGCCTCCCTCCAGTTTCTTCACTCTTCATCTTGGCAAAATATTGATAATACATTGACACATAAGTCATGATGGACTTCTCATCAGGCCGTGGACAATCCACATCTGAGTGAAATTGTTAAGGAACAACAGTTGGACATCAGTACAGTCCAGTGCATGTGAAACAACGAACTCAATCAAGCAAAGTCTTATCCAAATCCGTTAAAAATATTAAAATGCGTGTAAAAAGAATTATCATACCCTCTGCATCCAATAGCTTGGCAATACCCAAACTCTCTTCGGCAACATTAAAGGCATTATTCAGGTTTGCCTCATGTTGGTTGGGGCGCAAGGAGCCATAGTTGATTATGTCAGGTCTGTAAGTGAAGACAGTGAGAAACAGCTTAATGGTTCAAAGCCTTCAGACTATAAACACTTCATATCGATCATTTTCAATTCAACGGATAGGTTTCAGTAGAAACTAGAATGGCCTTCTGACTGTAAAATTGAAAATTGGCCATGTATACTTGTATTATCTAAAAGTTCTTTTTAACTTTCCTGCTGTGGACAGACCTTTTGAAAAAAATTATTTATAGTCATTCTACGTCACACTTGAACAGTGTCTTGGACATGTGATCAAAATCTTCCAATCCATGCACGACTTTCAGTGATGTGATGGAGATCACAAGCGAAAGTCAGAGATGCAATTGAAATTGTCAAAAATTGATGCAGTGTTTTGGAGATCCATACAATGCCAACAAACTACAGTAGGTTGATGTCCAACAGGATACATGGGATATGTCAAGTGATAGCCTTGAAATAAAAGAATTCATGACAAAAGACAATCTGGAAGCGGCAAAAATCTCACTCTTGCCGATTGTAGTTTTTGGAGCAGGCCAGGTCAAGTGCCACAACAGGAGAGTGCTAAGGGTTATGGCCCTTATTTACAGCCCTGTATACTACTACAAAACTACAGTCAAACCCCTATTAAACGGCCATCCTCGGGGAAATGGACTGTAGCTGCTTAAAAGGGGTTGGCCACTTAATAGAGGTAGAAACAATAGAAAAGCCATCATTGGGACTTTGATTGCTGGCCGCCTATTAAATAGGGGTGGCTGTTTTATAGGTGGCAGCTTAATAGGGGTTCGACTGTAGTTGTATGTTAAAATAGTATTAATTTAGACTTATGCCAAACAAAAAGTGACTGTCACATAATGAAAACATTTTACTGTTACCATTTCAGAGTTTACCTGTGCTTATGGATGAGGGCATTGAATGCTAAACCATTCCTCCAACTTGTAGTAAAGTTCTGTACATCAACACCAGGATACCTTCACAATGAGAGAATGCAATAAAAAGGAAAGTTACACATCTACACCTGAATACTATTGTACAATTACTGAACTCAATCGAGCACAATCCAGTGGATTGTTTTCATTCAGAATGCATTTTTTATCCAATTGATCAGTTAACTTTATCCAGGTATGTCATTTACATTGTGTGGATACTCGAACTGTGAACACAAGTTTCATATTTTTAATACTTTTTTCCAGTGACTATAGAATGAACGCTCTTTGTCTTAACAAGAGTTCTTTAGTATTGTTACACTCCACATCTGAAAAAACCCTAACCTTGTACTTTATATAAACTGCCTTCATTTTATAATGTAGTTCTAATAACTCTGACAACAGAACAGCTGTAAAGTCAATACTTATACATATTCCTACCCTCTTGTCATTCTTTGGCACCAAAGAAGTAACGCTTCCTTTGCAGACTTTTTCTCCTTGGACATTTCATCCTGAAATAATTACAATACATGTAATTATAAATAGCAAGGAACCAAGTCTGGACAAGGACTGGAAAGAAATCAGTTAACTTTACAAACTACTAAACCACGTTCTCCCAATAGACAACTACTTAAAATTGTGGCATTTCAGGAAATGTCCATACCCACCCCAAGAAAGGTCGCGAAAAATTCAGAGGACAGTGCGGGAGGAATGGGGGTTAAAACAAACATTTTTGTTTGTTTGATTTTGTTTTTTTTTCAAAAAATCACTAATGATGAGTGCTTGATTTGAAAGTGGGGAGGGGAGAGGGCTCACACCAAAAACACCCCCTTAGAAAATGTATACCAGATAATTTCCGAGTCACTTCACTTACAATAACAAGAAATTTATTAAAATACATTAATATTTATCATATGAACACTAATGAATATTATTCTCTTCATATAATATCATGTCTCAAAAACGTTTAAGTCATACCTGGTAAGAAATGTCTGCTATTTGGAATCGAAGTATAATCATCCAAATCACTGCCAAAATCAAACGCTCATTGCCATCAACTATGTCTTCTGCTCCAATACTCTCCAACTTCACCTAAAACAAAATTAAATAAGTCAGAATAGTGAACAAGCCACATCCTGTAAACTTGTTTTCAGTTATCTACATATTGGTCAGTTTCTAATTGAGGCAACAAAGATGAAACTTCCATCAACTTCCTATGCAGATCATCAAATTTGGAAGTTACAGGTTTTATGCAATAATGTTGTCAATTACGAATCTGATTCGTGAATTTATCTTTCTGTACATGTATCTATCATAAACTTACTGAACGCTGTAGAAATTCAAGGGCTTTGTTTACATTTTCAATCTTATGAACCCTGAGTTTTCCACGAGCTGAGGAAAGAGAACACAAAATGTTAACCAAGCACATGAATATGAATCCAAGAAATGTAACAATTTGATTTGAGCAATGTACAAAGTAGGAATTTCAATCTACAGCAGATATCAATAACAATTTAAATGAGATCACTCAGTTATAAAGTAAGACCAAGAACCATGAACACTGGTCATGTTTTTAATTATCATTTTGCTTCCAGTCGAAGGCAAGATAAAAGATTACGATTAGTTTAAAGGTTGGTGCAACCTGTGCACCCATCCCCAGACACTTCCTTATGACATCCTCTCCACAGACAGTCACATGGCTGTTGCAGAAAGGTGCCAAAGTATATTCAGTCAAACCTGGCTGTTGTGGAGAGGTTTGACTGTACTCTACAGTTCAGTTTACTTAGTACTATTAATATCATCGTGTCAACAAACTTAAATCTACAGTGTATTTGCCTAATAAATCCATACCAATTTTTCCCAGCTTTTCACCAGAAATAGTCTCAAGAAGACAAATCAACAATCTACCATCACACAAGTCGCTGAATAAGTCATCTACATGGTTGTTATTCTGTAAAAATATAAGCTCAAACTTGTAACGAAACATTACTGATCACAATTATTTAATAAGGCAGTGGCCTACTAGTGGGTTTGATCCCTTGCCAGGGGACCAGTTGTGTTTTGGGCAAGATGTGTTACTCTCGCAGTGCCTCTCTCCACTCAGACACAGAAATTGGGTCATGATTGGGTCAAGGGCTTCTGTTGTTAGAATCAAACCCTTGTATATTGTCTTCATCAGCAGGCTCACCCTGGGAACACTGTTGCAGAGATGATTTACTTACTTTTAGTGCTTACGGCTATTTCCAGGAAGGATGTCCTGGCGTCAGCATGACAATGCTGAGAGGTATTATGGGTAGTGGTCATTCAGCATTGCTTGATCAAAGTCCATGGCATTAAATAATGAAGGAATTGAAGGTGAAACCATAAATACTCATATTCAAGACTTCAGTCAAACAGGGGTAATTGCTAACATTATCCATAATACATATCAGCACTTTTGCAGGGTTGTCATTAAGGGTAGCAGTGTAACCCGTAACACCTGTTATGGCTGAGTATGATTGATTTTCCCTTGATGCTACAGGTGAAATTGCTTGTTGTTCATAAAATTCATTCACAAAGAAAAAGTTTGCTATGGGTGTGGAGAACGAGGCTACAGGTGACTCTAAACTTAATGACAGCCCTGTTTTGTAGAACAACTTTTCCAAATCAGCTGTACATGAGGTGAAAGATTGCAAGGAAGCATACCGGGAATTTGCAATTTATTTGTAAGAATTTTTCAGATCACATTTTTTAGGGGTTCAAAAGTTTACACACTCTGCAACCCCTACTACAAAATAGCCAATCAGGTTTGATAAAACAAGTGGCAGGTAGAGCATACATGTATTGTATCTCTGGCAAGATTTAGTGACAAACCTATTCATTGTAGGTTGTCACAAAAATATTCCACTCAACTGAAACCACTTACCTCACTTGAAAGGACTAATGGCCCTGCCTTTGCATAACAAGCATATAGATGTGCATTAATCTGAGTGTATAAAACTTCTTAAATAATATAATTTACTACAAAATAGACACTAAAAAGCTTGCAGAACCTTACTCTATGCAAGTCTGTACTCTAACAAAGTTATGCTTGTAAAATTACTCTTATTTAAGTTAGTTTGTCGTGTTACAAACGCCACCTGACAATTTTTACACTTAAGCTTACCTTATCAAGGAAAGAATTAACCCACTTCGTAAAGGTTTTCTTTTGAGAGTTAATTCGTTCATTTTTCAACGCTCTTATCCTGTCCTTTTCGAACGTCGGTGTTGGTGGAGGTAGATACGCCATAATTTGTGTCCAAGTCGTCGTATTTAAGCTTACTCAGGAAATTCGTATTCGGCACAATCCTTGTTTGTAAAACTCAACATTTGTATTACGCGCCTCGCCTAATTAACTTCCCGAAAACAATTTTGGCTCCTTCATCACCGTCTTCAGCAACAAATAATCCAAATGTTCTTTATCAAGCAATATCCGTAAACATATCCTTTTCTCTGTTGTCTTGATAAACAACCCTTCTCTTCCCGAGGAAGCCAGTAGTCACTGTGTTGACCTCTCGGCGTGTGAATCACGAGCGATGTTTTGAGTGATCTCTCGCCGTGTTAAAACCACTCGAGTACACCAAACCGTGTCTTCCAATTAAAATGATCTATAGGCAATATCGGTTCATGATGTTGATAAATGACCAAGCTAGAGAGAGCTGCAATATTCAGCTGCTAGGAAACCAGCAACGCTTTCCAGTCCGTGACACGACAGTGTGATGGAATTTCTGGCTTCAGCACCGTTCGAAATTCTAACTTGTCACCTCACGCTTCCTTATATGGAATGATTGACACATCTAAGATCAGATTGGAACCGGCCGAGTTTTGCGTTATATCTTTCAAAAATTTTTATTTATTTATTTATTTTTTCATTCTCGTTCTCAGAGTGGCCATTACCAGCTCTAGCTCATCCCACTTCTAGGAAATTGAAAGAGTAGATGGCGTTTGAGTATTGGAGAATCGTTGTTTACAATATTTGCCTCATTAGCATAAGCGATACTGGTTTCTAATCAAGCTACAAAAACATCAGTTCTGAACATAAAAGGTCATAACACGATTAGCCAATTTGAGTCCGGTTTGTTGAATACTTTTTGTTCGACGCGGATTTAAAAACTAAAACTTTTATTAGGAACGTATGAGCCCATTAGGACTTTTGCCGCCCAGAAATTTTGCAGTTTTCAAAGCCAAAAATTACACCCAAAGAGCTAAACATTTAACCATGTACAAAGTTTCATTAGCTCTTATACTGCTTGAAGTCAATACATATCTTACATGTAGAGCAGAGGGATTGGGCGAAAATGTAGACAATGACGTCAGCAAGAAACCCCCCATTTTTTTCCGGATGGGGAAATCGCCTTCCCTCCCCAGACCTCCTCCAATTGCCGGAAGGAAGAAAAGTAACGACTGTCGAGCAACTCCTCCTCTACTCGAAATTTACTGCTCAAAAAAACACAGCCCGCGAGTTACCCGAGTATGGTTTGGGCAGGAGGAATACAGTATTTCGAAGGTATAGGGCGCGCGGGCATTGACGGTGAGACAGGCCCAGGAACCAAACAACGCATTACCCGTAGGACGAAAACTTTATTTTCACGTAATTTTGATTTATTTAGCTATGGTTGAGGATTGTTAGGAGTTGGTGAATCCCATCCCCAGTAGAACAAACCGAACTCTTGGAAAAATTCTGAAACGGGTTTAAGACACACGAACATTTACTTCGTATATATATAGCTGTTATACTGTTATTTACACTTAAATAGACCCTACAATCCGTTAGAGTGGGGGAACAATGAAAAAGTGACGTTTTTGTTGACCTTCAAAATGCCCAAATCTTATCTTTTCAAAAGGTTTACAAATATGTACGTAAGCAGACTCTATATAGCGAAATGGAAAACTCAGTCGTATACATTAGTGGTCAATTTAAACTAAAACACCAATGAATATATCCTTTTTACAAAACCGCCGAATCAACTCCTCGTTCATAATTAAAGTGTTTCTGTTTAACTTTTCGCGACAGCAGCTCTAGCTAAGTTCTTGAGTGCTCGCCCACGTTTCTCATTGGTCGATAACAATCGGAAACTTGACGAAGATGAACACGTCACTTCGGTGAGCCACAAGCATCATTTGCTTTCTCCACGCCTCTTTCAGCAATGAAGGTTGAAATTATCGCAGCTTTCCTCCCATGTTTAAGCCGCTTTTCCATGCTGTGCCGGCGGTGGTTGCTTTACTTCCTTGACAGCTCCAGGAATATCTTGGTTTATTAGGAACACGAAGCGAAGACCACAAATCTGTTGAAGAAAAGACTGAGTTAATTGAATGGTGAATGAAATAGTTTCAAACTACACTACGCCCAAGAAATTTGAAAACGCAGCTTTGTTTCTACGGTTAGGCCTTACGTCCACACTAATCCGTCACGAAAACGGAGCTTTTCGAAAACGCTCTTCAAACCGAAGGAATTTGAAAACGTCGGCTTTTCGTTTTCGTGTCGACGGAAAACATTTTGAAAACGGAGCTTCTCGAAAACGATGACGTCACGATAATCACATGATTTCACTGACCGAGTGTTCCTTAATCACAAATTCAAAATGACCACTGATCGTTGCGTTTTCAAATTCTTCCGCGTAGCGTGGACGGCAGACGTTTGATGCGTTTCAAGAGTGAAACATCCGTTTTCAAATTTCTCCCGCGTAGCGTGCGTTAATCATGATCAATGGGTTATGATATTTCTTCTTTTTTGCACTCGTGACACATCCAAACACATCTAACCAATTGCAGCAAGAGTAAATACCAAAATAAACCAATCATAATCCGAAGTCACACCATGCAGCACGTGCCAAACGCGGGAAAATGTACTAAAATCACGCCACCTTTGGTTTTTCTCTTAAAAGGAAAAGTGTTTTTTTCCCTTTTTTTCGGTCGACAATCAATCGAAATTCACTTAATCTTTAGAAATAAAGTTGCAAACAACCTTACCCAAGTTATTTACAAATATGATTTTTGTATGATGAGAACAGAATATAGAAAGAGCCTAGGAATAGCCATAGATCATATCATCATCAAAATCATAAGCTTTATTTACCCTCGAATTCGGCAAATTACCTCGAAAGTGGAGTTGTGATGGAGCCTCGCTTTGGTTCCTATGACAACAGGCTTGCCGTCTATGTACAGCGGTCTACGGCCCTCGTTAATAACACAGTATTCACCATCGCTACGAAGTTTGATGACTGCCTGTCGTCTGGAGATTTTCCACGCCGGTCCCTCCAAGGACAAATCAACATCGACATGATTATCTGCCGTTGATCTTCCAACAGTGATCTGGAAAAGTTGAACACCGAACAAAGAAAATCAATGACATAACTGAGTTTGCCGTCAAATAATCTCCAAAATTTCCTTGCTCACTGGCCTTGGGCAAGCTGCAGGTATGCAGTTATAATAATAATAGTCATAATGATAATGATAATGATAATGATAATGATAA
>Ga0126339_10004171_pt1 | contig 10633 bp, 8 predicted proteins | sample OrbTmetagenome_2_FD_92532 | JGI IMG/M metagenome (GOLD analysis project Ga0126339, IMG submission 92532) | Coral microbial communities from Petempiche,Puerto Morelos, Mexico - Orbicella T R C metagenome | ecosystem: Host-associated > Invertebrates > Cnidaria > Coral | place: Petempiche,Puerto...
AATTGTTTATTAGTGAATACATCTAAGATCTTGAATCCTCTTATGGGGCTTTTTTCATATTTCTCTACTACAGATAAAGGTCATCATTTTATTTCCATCGTTTATGCTTAAAATGTAAGAAATCAAAATGTCATAATGGTGTAAGACATTAGTTCTGATAAGAATTTCCATGTTTTCTGTCTTGTTTAGTCATATATGTTTAGGGAGTCGTCACAATTTTAATATAAATTAGATGACATTTTATATTAAACAGACGTTGGATTTTGAAGTTGTTGCCTTGTAGCCTTTTATTTACAACATTTTGACGTTTAATTCTTTTTTTGACAGACCTATGCCTTTTTCTAGAAAGAGATGGAGAATTTGCATTCTTTTGAACAACACTAATATCCCTGGAATGGGGTATTTGCACTCTCTCAACCAAGGTCAATTTCCCTGGGGTCAGGCATTTGATCTGTAAAGATGATCAGAGTTCAAATCCCCCGCCTTTCCCCGGCCCCCCCCCCCCCCCGCGGCTTAACATTGATAGGTGCATTACGTAGACCAAAACATCCCACATGAACACCTCCAGATAGACTTCCCACAAGTAGACTTCTACTGCTATAAAATGAAGTCAACTTGTTCTGCTTGCTCGGATTCAGATTTAAAATTTGTATAATTTTTGGCACGAAACATGGGTGTGACATACTGATTCACAGCCTACCCCTAACTCCCTGGAGTTTTTTTCAAATATTTCAGAGCGAGCATAAGCAGAAGAATAAACCATATGCCCAGTAACCAGAGTTATGTATAATATCAGATTTAAAGACATAGTTTATTTCAAGTTGAACAAATGACGGGTCAAAATTTTAAAAAATATCAACAAAAAGACTTGAGCTGTATAATTGATGAGAAAACAAGAAATTGTATTTTTTCTTTGCCGCACGACAAAAGCCGAGAAAATTGAACACGCAAAAACGAGTTAATTATTGACTTTGAAGGACAAAACGAATCCAAAAACAACAAAATTTTGATTCTCGGATGACATCTGAGAAAACACTGGAAAATAACAGCAAAAAGACATATCTAAAGTACAATTTAAAAACAAGAAATCAGATAATTTTGCGTGCGACAAACAATGCAGTGCAGTGAAAGAATTTAGAGACAAATCGTATTTCAACTGTACTAAATTAGTGCCCACTTAGTTCTTTTCTCAGGAGTTTTATAGTAGCTGAATAAGACTAAAAAAGTGTATTTGAACGAAGCGAATAAACTAAACAAACACGGCCGCGGAGGTCGCCGTCATTAAAATATGCAGAAATCCACAGTGCAAAAATATTGTTAATTTTAAAAACCTAAAGTTCCCAAAGAAAGGTAACCAAATGAAAGAAACATGACAGGAAGTTCAATAACAATAAAGTTTCATTCAAGATGAGGCAAAAAAAAAACTTTCTAAAAGCAAAAAAATGTTCAACATTTTGCAGACATGCTTCGCTGCATGACAGCATGTTCAAATTAATTCTTTATGCTAAAGTGAAAGCTTGAGTTTTTATCAGCCATGGCTTTGGTAGTCGTTCAAGAATTAGAATTAAATTTCGAAGTAATACTGTGCATTACCACTTTAAATCTGCTTTAAATCCACAATCTGTATTCAAAACCCACTTGAAAGCGCAACGACTTTATAAACACATTGGTTGTATTTACCTTCAAAAGCATCCTTAATTTGTGTCAGAACTTTCTGGCCCCAAAACTATACCTTTGACTCCTTTCTCGTTCAGGGTGGATGCCTGGTCTTCCATCAAGGAAATGAAAGGAAAAATAACAAGACAAACTGTCTCAACAACTTCTCTTTCACCATGTTCAAAAAGTCAAACGGCCTAATGTGGAATGTTAAACTCTCTTCAGATCCAGTTGCTGATCACGACGACTAATGTATCCTTCAACTACTACGTTGATTCACTCCGATTTCTTTGAAACCAAGCTTCTCGAACAAAACATCTTGTTTCAGCTTACCTGTGTTGTGTGTAGCTTGCGAAGAGCCCCGGTGCAAAACATGTCACGAAGACCTTCCCTCAAAACAAATGTTGTGACTCTATTTTCCGACGAATGAACACATATGACCTCTAAGTTTTAAAAAAGGCACTGTCGAGCGTCACAAAAATCCACGAACGCCAAATATACTCACTGACAGTTGCCCGGTGAAGGACAAATTGACCCCCAGATAATCCTGGTACAGACTCAAGCCCACCGAGTTATCAGCGGTTTAATTAATTATTATGGTGTTTGTTTTCTCCTTCCTATTCATGTAATGTTCACATAGCACAGGGGGTAGTGGACAACATTGCGAGGCGAGAGGTTCTGCAATCGACTCTGGGTGGAAGGTGGTTCGTTTTTTTTCCTTTCTTTTTTCATTGTTTTTAGCGATACAATAAATGCTCTGTGTTTATATCATTTCACTCGCTATATGTGCTTTACCATACCGTAACCGTACTTAGATGACTTCAGTTTCTGTAAAATCCATACGAAGTCAGCATCCAGTGAGAACTTCTGCTGCTCATCGATTTTACGATCCTCAATGTTCTCATTTCCGGTGGCTGAGTCTTCTTTAACTTGTCTTTTTAATTTCGGCCTTAAAAACAGCTTATTTTAATTAAAGATGAACAGCAATTTCAAAGTAAGCCGCGAGCATACCTCATTTGCATAATGTTTACAGCCCATCGAGCGAACGACACATTTTCCTACAACTCACGATAACTCGTGTTGCGCATGAGCAATTCACGAGTTAGAAATGGTAATGTACATTATTACTTCGAAGTTGAATTCAACTTTTGAAATGATTAGTAAAGCCACAGGCGTTGAAATAACTGCAAAAGCAGTCGGCAAAAACTCAAGCTTTCACGTTAGCGTGAAGAATAATTTGAACATGCGGTCATGCAGCGAAGCACGTCTGAAATTTTGAACATTTTTTTGCTTTTAAATGGGTTTCTTCATCTCAGCTTGAATGAAAATTTATTGTTATTGAACTCCCTTTCGCATTTCTTTCATTTCGTTTCCTCTATTTGGGAATTTTAGGTTTTAAAAGTGAACACTAACTTGCATGCTGGATTTCTGCATATTTAATTTATGGCAACCTCCAAGAGCTTTGTTTATTTAGTTTATTCGCTTCATTCAAATATTTTTTGGAGTCTTGTTCAGCTACTACAGAACCACTGACAAAAGAACTAAATGGCCACTGATTTAACAGTTGAAATATGACTGATCTCAAAATAATTCGCTTGTTTTTGTCGTCTTTTTGATTTATGACTTTCATCTTTCTTTCGCAGCACCATAATATTTTCGTTGCGCAGCGAAGAAATTACTTGATTTCTTGTTTTCAGATTGATTTTTACATGAGTTCTTCGCTTTTATTTTGCGTTGTTTTCTCAAACATTAGCCGTTATAGTACAAGAAATTCAATTTGGTTTCGTTTTTGTCCTCAAGAGTCAATAATTAAGTCATTTTCGCAAAGTCAATTTTCTCAGCTTCTGTGGGACATTTTGTCGCACGGTAAAGAAATAATATAAGTTCTTGTTTTCTCGTCAGTTTTACACATTAGGTTAAGTTCTTTTCGCTAATATTTTGTAATATTTTGACCCTTCATTTATTCGACTTTAAATAAACGATGTCTTGAAACCTGATCTTGTGGTTACTGCGCATATGGTTTATTTTTGTCCTTTCGCTCGCTCAGAAATATTCCAAAAACTGTTATAATATGCATTAGCACGTGCCTCTAGGGACCTGTTCCTGCGGTGCTTCAGTCTATTTAGTATTCTGTTATAGCTTGACATTCAGTTGCAATCGTGTGGACTTCGAGTAAAGTGTATTTTGTTTTACTCCATGGGTGTCCTTCATAATATTACATGGTGGCAGCGAGTAGAAAATTGGTGTACTTTCTCTTGGCCATCGACAAATTAAACTGTCAGCGACATGAGCGATGAGGAAGGCCACAGTGGAACCAGTGGAAGCTCTTCTACAGTTGTTCAACCTTCAACGAACCAGTCTCCAATGTTTCATCAAATTTCGCCGCCTCAACCTCTTGCTTTGCGGCCCAGCGGAGAAGTAGCTGAGAACTGGAAGCTTTGGAAGGAAAAGTACAACAACTATTTTGTTATTTCTAGGCTAGACCGAGAAAGCTCTCAATATCAGCTTGCACACGATCAGCGATGAAGCTTTGAAAGTTATCAAAACATTTAGCTACACCGAGGGCGAGGATTCGAATAATTGGCGAGTGGTAATGGCTAAAATGGAGAAACACTACATCGGAGAAGTCAATGAGATCTAAGAGCGATACTGTTTTAATAAGGACATGCTTTCAACTAAGTCGGTCAATTGTTTCGTTGCTGAGCTGAAAACGTTGGCTAAGACATGCAACTTTTGTGACTGCTTGCGTGATAGTCTTATCAGTGATCACATTGTGCTTGGTATTAAAGATGAGCAGACCACCAAGAAGCTACTGAGAATTCAAGATCTCACTTTCAATGGGTGTATCGATATCTGCCATAGCAAAGAAGTTACGGCACTGCACATGAAGTCGCTATCGGACCGGTGGACAACATAAACCAGGTCAAGTCTAAGAAAAAGAAGCCTCGAGTTCCGACGCTGGACAGACAGTCGGGAAAGAAAATTTGGTGCAAGTTTTGTGGCTATGAACATGCCCCTGAGAGAAAGAAGTCTCCTGTGTGGGGCAAACTGTGTAAGCGGTGCAAGAAAAAGAATCATTTTGCGAAAGGGTGCAAAGATGCCGTGGTTAATGCCCTTGAGAGCGATGAAGACTTGGAAGAGATCAGTGTTGTAAGAGTTCAAGCTATGAAGGATAAAGCTGTGTTTGCTCAGATGCCGGTTCAGCAGAAACCTGTGAGATTTTAAATTGACTGTGGAGCCAGTGCACACATTGTGCCTTGTAAACATGTGAAAGGTGCGGATCTTGAGCCTTGTTCCGAGTCCCTTGTTATGTGGAATGGCACCAAGGTCAACCCTACTGGGACGTGTGCTCTGCCCGTTGTCAATCCCGAACTAATACAAGGTATAAAGTGAGATTCTTAGTTGTCAAGGAGAATCTAACTCCACTCCTGGGTTTAAACGCTACCGAGAAGATGGGTTTGTTAACCGTAGACAACGAGAACTCTGTTAACGTTCTGGAGAATTTAGAAAACGATCTTACTAACAAATACCCAGATGTATTTGAGAATGGCCTTGGCAAGCTACCTGGAAAGGTTCATCTGCAAGTTGATTTGGTTTGTCAGCCAGTGATTCTCCCAGCCAGGAAAGTACCTGTATCTGTAAAGGAAAAATTCAAGGGAGAACTCAAAAAGGTTGCAGGATCTAAAAGTTATTGCTCCTGTGGATCAGCTGACTGAATGGGTCAGCCAGTTTGTTGTTGCTGTGAAAAAGTCTGGTGATTTATGTGTCTGCATTGATCCAAAACCGTTGAATGTTGCTTTAAAGAGAGAAAGATACCAGATCCCGGTCATTGATGATGTGTTGCCTGATTTAGCCAAGGCTCGTGTGTTTACAAAGGTTGATCTCGCATCCGCTTTCTGGCAATTGGAGCTGGATGATGAGTCCAGTCTGTTGACAACTTTTGCAACTCCCCATGGAAGATACCGCTGGCTTTGTTTACTGTTTGGGCTGTGTGTCTCGAGCGAGATATTTCAAAAGCATTTGAATCAAGAGTTGTTAGGCCTGCCTGGTGTAAAGTGTATTGCCGATGACGTACTAATCTATGGAAGAGATGATGCTGACCACGATAGTTCCCTGGAGGGTTTCATGAAGAGGTGTCAGCAGAAGGGCATAAAGCTCAACGGCACGAAATTGGAATACAAGTGTAAGGAAGTCCCTTTTCATGGACATGTTGACATCAGAGGGCCTGAAGCCAGATCCACAGAAAGTCCAGGCAATTACAGAAATGCCGTGACCAGAAAAGCCTGAGGATGTGTCACGTTTGAATGGTATGGTAAATTACCTCAGTCGTTTCCTGCCAAACCTGTCTGATGTAATGAAGCTGCTACGGGACCTTACCTATAAAGATGTTGAATGGTGTTGGTCTGATGCGCAAGAACGTGCTTGGAGTGAAGTGAAGAGCCTTATCACCTCTGCTCCTGTGCTAGCCTACTACAAGCCTGGGAGCCATTAGCAGTGCAATGTGACAGCAGTCAAGCTGGTCTTGGCACAGCCCTGATGCAAGCGGTCACCCCATTGCTTATGCAAGCCGAGCACAGAGACCAAGACCCGTTATGCTCAGATGGAAAAAGAAATGCTTGCGATTGTTTTCGCTGTGGAGAAGTTTAATGACTACACGTTTGGCAATAAGACTATTGTTTTTAGCAACCACAAGCCACTAGAATCAATTTTCAAGAAGCCCTTGCACCGTGCCCCCAAGCGTTTGCAGGGCATGATAATTCGTCTTCAGAAGTATGACCTGGAGGTGAGGTACAAGAACGGAAGCAGGATGTTTCTGGCCGATACCCTCTCGAAAGCATTTCTCCCTGCCGGTGAGCAAGACAAGAATGAGTTTGAGACAATCAAGATGATGAAGTATCTGCCCATATCGGAAGAAAGGCTTCTGCAGATTCAGCAAGATACCAAAGCAGATGACTCTCTTCAAGTGCTGAAAGCCGTAATTCAGAAGGGCTGGCCAGAGCATAAGAGTAACGTGCCTAGTGTCATTTCTCCTTACTTCAACATGCGTGATGAGATGTCGATCCAGGATGGTCTCATCTTTAAGGGAGAACGCGTCATGGTTGCATAAGCGTCGAGGAGCGAACTGAGAAGACAAATTCACAAATCACATCTTGGGGTTAATGGCTGTCTAAATAGAGCCTGTGAGTGTCTCTATTGGCCTGGGATGACAACTGACATTAAGAACTATGTGTCAACCTGTGAGGTATGTTGAGAGTTTGAGTGGGGTCAAGTCAAGGAAACAATGATGTCCCCTGAGACAGCAAATCGACCCTGGCAACAAGTGGCTACAGATGTTTGAGCTTAAAGGAAAAACCTACTTAGTCACCTCAGATTATTACAGCGATTTCTTTGAACTGGACCATTTAAGATCTCCTTCGTTGGTGTGTGTCATCAGGAAGTTAAAGGCCCACTTTGCGCACCACGGTATTCCCGAGCAGCTGGTGACAGATAACGGTTCACAATTTACGTCACGCGATTTCCTGAAATTCGCGAAAGACCGGGACTTTGAACATCTGACCAGCAGTCCCCACCACAGCCAAGGAAATGATAAAGCAGAGAGTGCAGTGAAGGAGGCTAAGAAAATCCTCACAAAGTGCAAGTCCAGTGGATCGGATGCTTTTCTAGCCTTACTCGATCATCATAACACCCCATCTGCTGGTATCCAAATTAGTCCAGCACAGCACCTCTTCAACAGAAGAGCTAGAAGTCTACTACCAATGACAGCTAACCTGCTTGCACCACAGGCAGTTCCAGACAGTGACCAGTGCCAAGCCAAGCTTGAGCAGTGCAAACAGTGACAAGCTCAGTATTACAACAGAGGTGCTATTGATCTGGATCTGTTAAAGAGAGGAGATACTGTGAGACTGAAACCGTTCCAGTTGGGCAAGCGCAAATGGCAGAAAGGAATTGTACAAAAGTGACTGGACGAGAGATCGTACGAGGTCGAGACGCCTTACAATGTTGTGCGGCTCAACCGTGTTCACCTACGTTTGACAAATGAGCCATCACCGCCACTGACAGACGAGATACCTAATGAGATATCTGCTGAGGTACCAGAGGTGCCCACTCCCTCTTTTGCACAGTCGTAAGAGTCGCAGACAAGTTCTTCTGGAGAAGTTAGTCTACCCACATTGAGTCAAGGAAGTTCGTTTCCAAGTGGCTCGGACGTTCCTTCAGCTGCAGTGACGTCACCACCCAAGCCAGTGCTTAGACGATCAGTGCGTCAGCAACATCCACCAAAACACTTAAATGACTTTGTTTTGACATGAAGCCATGAACACTAAGAAAACTTAGAACACTAAGACCTTTAGTGCGTTATCACAGAGCGCAGTTACTTTCTTTATCAATTCATGCTTATTCGTATTGTGTATTTATAAGCTAGTTTTCTTTTCCTTCTCCATAAAAGAGAGGGTGTTACAATATGCATTAGCACATGCCTCTAGGGACCTGTTCCCATGGTGCTTCAGTCTATTTAGTGTGCTGTTATAGCTTGACGTTCAGTTACAATCGTGTGGAGTTCGAGTAAGGTGTATTTCATTTTACTCCATGTGTCTCCTTCATAATATAACAAAAACGCCAGGGAATTAGGGGTGAGTAGCAGGCAATTTCATTCAGGCGTCAATGGGTTTAAGATTTCACTCACAAAGTTCCTCTTTTGAGTACAAATATACATTATTTTGTTTTCCCTGGCCAATAAAAATATCAACATTGTAGTTTGATCCAATTGTTTCCTGTGTTGTATTCTTTTCATAGCTGAAGAATAATGAATTGCCAGTACAAAACATCAAAGTGAAGATATCAGGAGATGGCACAAGAATGTCTCACAGCAGCAATGGTTTTGTGTGTGCATTTGCCATTGTGGAGGATGGACAAAATTATTTGTCAAGCTCAGGTAAGTTACTTATACAAAGAGCAACCAACATGACATTTCTCCTCATAACATCAACATAACTATAACACAATAGAATAAAACTTTTAAAACTGTTTATCAAACAACTAAACTAGTTATAGCCAAACACCATCTTACATGTAGTATGATTTGAAAAAAATACAAAGTTTTTTAGAGATTCCCTTTATATGCAAAATTTCAACATCGAAAACTAAAGACATTGGCCGTGTTTTCACGAACGATTTTCAGGTTGCTTAGCGAGTGACAACCGGAAACCTCATGAAAACAGTTGGCTGTCCACCTTGCTTAAAGTTAAGCGAGTCGGCAAACTTCAATAAAATTTCCATTAAATTTAAGCCACCAAAGCAAGTCGCTTAAGTATGTCGTCAATTAATTTCGGCCAATCAAGTTTCAGCTGCAGTCAAACTACTGATGAACTTGTCAGATAAGAGGTTAACATAATTTGCATTTCGCGTGAATAAGCTTTTGTACGTAAAACGTAATGGCGCATCCATTTCATAATCTCAGTTTTAATTTTCCACTCTTCAAATCAAAGGTGGGTAACTTTTCATTTAGTTGCTGATTGTCACTGCAAATGCAAAAGACTGAGTTTCGAGCTAAGAAAATACTTATTTGGCTTAGGTCTCCGTTCGTGGTTCCAACCGATGGCGACTTTGATGTCAACCAGATCGCATGTGGCCCGATGATTTTTCCAACTTGGCAGCCTGATCAGCGAGATGCTCCCCCTCCACGGCAGCAAGATTGGCAAGTGCAATCCCCAGCAATCAAAGTTATGAGCCAAGAAGGCAAGAGTGGAATTAGCAAGGGATCCGGCCGCAAGGTCAGGTCACCGAACTGAACAGATGCAGAAGTACGCTTACTGATATCTGTGTGGAAGGACTATTTTCCTATCAGTAAGCGGCAAAACTCCATTATTTGGGAACGTATCTCAAAGCAGTTAAATCAGCTGCTTGCAGAGCAAAATCTTCCCTGTATTCGTACTGCACAGCAATGCAAAGCAAAGATCAAGAATTTGGAAGATGATTTTAAAGGGTCAAGGATCACAATAACAAAAGCGGGAATGAGCGCATAACCTTCCCATACTTTAATGACCTCAACGATGTTCTTGGCTGTAAACCAAGAATAACGCCTAAGAAAGTTGCCGAATGCGGGTTTGACAAGCAAGTCCTTGTGCCTCTTCATCGTCTTGCCCCAGTACGCCTTCAAGTGCTGAAACGAGTGACCCCAATTTGAAAGAACCTGAAAACCAGGAAGATCTTTCGTTTTCTGAATTGTTATTCTTTAAACAAAAGCCGGGCAGTAAAAGAAAAGGAACGACGGAAAGCCCCTCAGTTGCCAAGAAAAAAACAGACGCCTGCTAAAAAGTCAAAGAAGGCAGAGGAGGCCGATCAGAATACAGGTTACTTCACATTTTAGACTGAGAGTCAAAACAGAGATCACGATTTCTTTGAAAGATTAGCAGAAAAAGAGGCAGAAAGGGAGCTGAAAAGTCAACAGATGATGTGTTCTATGGTTACAGAAATTGCAAAGATTTTTAAGGGGGATTAGTAAACTGACAGTCGAAGAACAAATTGACAACATATTTTGTAAACATGGAGATAAATTTTACTATAGCTCAGTTACAGTTTAAACTGAACTCAACAAATGAACAATAACAAAGTGGTCAAATATTGTTTTGAAATCTAGTTATAGAACAAATTGACAATATATTAGGAAAGAAATTGTATACAGATCAGTTATAGTTGAATTACTTAGAAGTTTCAATAAAATATTATGTTTTCCATAAATTTTTTGTTTAATTTCGTGTCCGCCATCTAGTAGTATGGCACCCCAGTATGTCGAAAGAAACCTTGAGATTCTCTCAAATACGATTAACATTACAACCAGACCAACTGCGTGTTGGACAATGCTAAATGACAATGTGCAACAGGCTTTTCCGGTTTAACTGTTTTTCCACCTGTCCACGGTCAATGCAATATGCGCGCCAACGGTTAATTGACTCAGCGGAGCTACACTCAAAATTATTTA
>Ga0126339_10004173_pt1:0-5000 | contig 10625 bp, 5 predicted proteins | sample OrbTmetagenome_2_FD_92532 | JGI IMG/M metagenome (GOLD analysis project Ga0126339, IMG submission 92532) | Coral microbial communities from Petempiche,Puerto Morelos, Mexico - Orbicella T R C metagenome | ecosystem: Host-associated > Invertebrates > Cnidaria > Coral | place...
GGCATGCCCCCATTTTGTATTACGCATCTCTCGCACGGCATCAACAAGGTGTACTTGAACACGGAAATAAATGCACCAAAACATGAGGTTGGTTAACCCCGTGCAGTCAGTACTACTCGCGTCCACGATAGTAGCCTTACTAGGCCCTAAATCGGACATAAAAAGTTTAGCCACTTCCCAGTAACCTTGGATAGGATCTGTCCATTTGCTAGAGTCACTCTGGTGCCACTTGGGAGAATTAGGTTTTCCCCCTCTGTGGCACCTTGCAAGTTGTACAGCCCAGGCGCAAGAGTGTTTTGGAGGCCTTGTGCAAGTACAAGGGGGTGCAGTGGCGAGATTCACCAGTAAAGCTTGATGGAACGCTTTCATCTCCCTCTCCACGTAAGGCCTTAGACCATCGCACATCAGTGAGAGGGCATGGCCAACAGCCAACCAGTTCTGGTACTCTTTCCTCAAGATTTTAGATTGCCAGTCTGTTGCAGTTGAGTGCAAAACCATTTCAATTGTTTTCAGTCGAGGAAACAAGCTGGAGCTCCCTATTAAAGCAAATATTAATCAATACTCAAGTGAGCAGAAATAAAATGTGTACGGAGAAACGACATGAAGTACACATTCTAAATGAGAAAAACATAACATAACCCTAGTTGTTTACAGGGTGGATAACGCTATATTCCGGATAAATCGTTATCCAATGAATCGGCTGTCTTTTCTTTTTCTTATGGTGAACACGAGTCGCCTGAATGCAATGACGTAATTATTGTTCAGTTGGATAGGGTGCCATCCAATGAACAACCGGTCCTTGGATTAAATGCTTCCGGAAGTTTGCAACAGGGCAGTAAATTCTTTTGCGGTTTGATATCTCTTTTTGTTTCTTCCGTTCTCTTGGGTTTTTTTGAACCCCACGAAATTACAGTGAACGCGCCGAATTAATGAGCGTTCTCCCTCGTCGAACGCTAAAATATGAATAATTTTTTTTTTTAGATCTGATATAATATCTCTAAGGTGCGAAAGTGAATTCTTCTTAAAAACGTTTCAAAATTTACGGTTCTTCGTTGTTTTTGAACAACTAAAAGTCGTAATATCTCTATAAGAAAACAATATATTTGTACTTAGAAATCGAAAAAGCTAGAAAAAGGCTCAGGCACCGTTTAAAATCACGGCGGTGATTACCTGCTGTCGTCTACTAAAGAAAGGGGTGGAAAATGATATAATTTGTGATCATCCTGAATTCGGTACAAAGTATTATTTTGTTGGCACGGAGTAGAGGGTTGGGGGTAGGTTTGAGGCTTGGCGTGTCCATTGGGATAAAATTTTGGATTGAGTTCTCGTTAGCAGCATGAAACATCATACGGCAAGCCCTCGCCGCACCCATACGTCAAGTTATTTTCTTTTTTTTTTTTTCGTTATTTCGCAGTAATGTACTAATATAGGGTTTCGTTATATTTTATGGTTTAGTGATGGTTTAAATAATTTATTTGCTGTAAGATCCTACATATCACCAATTAGGCTTTGGCGAATAATTGTTAAGTGTTTGTGTACTGGACGATAAAATTAGAATACCCTGAAACCAAAGGACGATGATAGATCATCGTCTCGTGCCTAAAACCCTAAGGGTGGCGCCACTGCCATGGTCTGGTTGACACTTGGCCCGTTTTCTCCACCTGCTGGGGCCAGTTGCTCGAAGGGTGGATGACGCTATCCTTCTGATAAATCGCTTTCCACAGGATAAGAGTTGGTAAAGCAAACTACGCTATCCACTGGATAGTGATTTATCCGGTAGATCGATAGCGTTATACACCCTTTGAGTAACCGGGGCCTGATTTACAAGGGTTTAAAAGGGGAAAAGTGTGAGATAATTTCAGAAAAAGGATGTCAGTAACGTACAGCTCTGACAAATGGTAGTCAACGCAACAATCAAATACCCTGAAGTGTATAAGTATATGTATAAATAAGTTAAGTCTTGCTTAGCAAAAAAGTACTCAGTGCTTTAAAGCAGAGTTATAGTATACAGAAAAAAAAATCAGAGGATATTTAGTTGGTTGTTGTTTTGAGTTTCGCGCCTTGAGGCGATCAAAAATAAATGTAAATATCATTAGACAGAGCACTGTCTTAAATGATCCCGTGCGACCACTCTTGAAGATTTTGTGGTAGTTTTGTCTCTTATGGTTTAACTTACAAAAAGAACTAACTTATACAGTAAAGAACATTTTTCTTTCTTCCTTCTTTCTTGAAACCTTCAGGCTTTAATAAACGAAAAATCGGCTTCAATCGAAACTGTACCCATTAAGTTTGCGGTGCCCGGCCTTCCTGTTCATAATCAACGCATTTTGATCTCCGATTTCGGTTGATTCATTCTGTTTCCAAATAAATATGAAAATTTAACAAAAAGATTCCATGTTGACGTGCGTCTGTTCAGTAACAGATCACAGATGACATCAAAACGTGGTAAGAACAAAAAAGTGGCACAAGAGGCGATAGCCGAGTGTGTCACTGATGTTCTGATCACATTTTGAACTCCTTTGTGATCCATTACTGAACAAACGCGCGGCAACATGGAATCTATTTGTTTTATATAATTAAAAAAAACCCAAACCACTACAGAAAAGGCTTTTTATTTCAAAATCTTACAACCTAACTCGAAAGCCGGGCCTTTGCCCACTCCGGACAAACACGAAAATAGCAATTTGACGTAATCTATAGTTGCTATGAGTATCAAAGAATTGTGATTGTTTCAGGGAAATCACGCCGCTGTCACACTTAAACGAATACAGTGTCGCTTGTGGAATGAAAACTTACAGCGAAAAAAGAATTGAACTGTGAAATTCACAAAGTTTACAGAAGAATGCTGGAAAATTCACGTCCGTTTCCGTTTTCGAGCACCCCTGTGAGCTGAAAAACCTGGACGCTGGCTTGAATATTGCAGGAGTTAAAAAATACGCTCGGAAAACTTGCGGTTGACGTCAACATCACCACGTTGGAGGCCATTAAATTCGAGTTTTCATGATCAATGAAAGGAGCGTTATTGACGGTGGAAATTTGTGTCCTCTGTGGTTGGTGACCCTCAGGTGCATTTGAGATAGTGCCGGAGACACTTTCTAGCTGCGATAAGGGTGCTTCTTATATAATTACGAAGGCTTTAGCTGCTTCAAATTTGTAAAATACGGTCACTGGGCGACTTCTGGACAGGACGCCACAGTTATCGGTCCTATAATCACAACGCCTTAACAGGACCCGTCCTACAACAAGCCAACAGGAATTTAGTCATATTAGATGAAGAGTGACAGCACCCGTTTGGAATGTGTGGGTAATCAGTTATGACTTTGTAGGCATTGGCCTTATTGGAAGATGGCATTTTTTACGATCACTGCAGAAATTCTCGTGCGCTCATTGACTAAATTTTATTGTCAGTAGGCGGACAGACAGATGATTTTATAATTTATGCGATGCGTCAACGAGCGAGAGCGGACAATTTGACAATTTGTTATCGTAAAAAACAAATTGACATCAGTTTTTCATGCGTCTGTCCTGATATTGACAATAAATTTCACCATAACGTTGTCAAAGCAGTCTGCGGATCCACTCGGTTATCGCCTCGTGGATTCACAGCGACAATGTTGTGACGAAATTTATGATCAATAACAGGACAGACGCAGGAAAAACTGACGTCAATTTGTTAAATTGGTATAGCTATGGGTGATCTGGCGCCTGTCCGATATAGTTAGTTTTCTAGAATTATGAATTGTATGGGTTTAAACCCCGCTTTACTTTGGAGTGTTTCTTATTTTGTAATTTCAGATACTTAGTTCAAGCGGAGCTTGGGAACCCTGCCTGGTTTCGTCCTCACCAAATTTTCGCCAAATCGTGAGCGTGATGTTACAGTCCCGAGCGAACTCTACAACTAAAGCCTACCTTTGGGTCATCAAAAGGTTTTTAGAGTGGTGTAAGAGTAAGAAGCTGTTTAAAAAGTGTTCAACTACCTTTTCCCGTAAGCACAGTACCATTTTATTTATTTGAAAGCCATCAGTCCTATGCTTCAAGCGCTTCTTTAATCCAAGCTTATGCTGCGTTTAAATGGTTTCACTCGTTTGTGCCTAGCCTCGACCGTAATCCTTGTGATAGTGAGGTTTGTAAGAATATAATTGAGACGGCAAAACGCACCAAATCTAAACCAATTGCCAGGAAGAAACCAGTTTACCTTCAGATTATTAAAGACATTCTAGATGCTTATATAATGAGGAAGATGCTGATTTATAAGATGTTAGGATAGCTACCTTAAGTTCGTTAGCTTTTGCCGGATTTTTTCGTTATGAATGATTTGTGCACTATTGCTCCCAACCATATCGAATTCGTAGTCAGTACATAAAGATTTTTGTACCTCGTAGTAAGACTGACGTTTATAGGGAGGGTAACTATGTCTATATGAGTGCATCGAGAACCGCAGTCGATACTGCCCTGTCTGTGTTCTAAGAAAGAATATGAATCTAGCTGGTATTCATGATAAAAGTAATCTGCCTTTGTTCAGGCCTCTGGTTTTTCATAGGAGTAATTCTAGTTATACTCTAAGATATGGAAAAATCTCCTACACTTCATGTAGAGAAATCCTGAGGGATTCCTTAAAACAACTGGGTTTCAACCACGATGACCACGGTCTCCATAGCTTAAGATCAGGTGAGATAACATCCGTTGTTCGTAGCAGTTGTAATTCACTTTCGGAAAGACTGTTGAAGTTGCATGGCAGATGGAAGACGGACGCTGCCGAGGATATGTAAGTTGAGGAAAGAGTCATGATAATAGGCTACAAGTAACAAAGTTTCTAGGGTTTTAATTTAGGTAGCTGTAGTATCCTGTATCAACTTATTACTTATAGTAAAAAAAATAATAAAACCAAGAATGATACGAAATTGTAAACGCCTAGCTTATTACTTATTGAAAAAAAAAAAGACTGAGACGATATTGTAAACGCTTAGCTTATTACTTATTGTAAAACAATAATAATTCAT
>Ga0126339_10004175_pt1 | contig 10621 bp, 12 predicted proteins | sample OrbTmetagenome_2_FD_92532 | JGI IMG/M metagenome (GOLD analysis project Ga0126339, IMG submission 92532) | Coral microbial communities from Petempiche,Puerto Morelos, Mexico - Orbicella T R C metagenome | ecosystem: Host-associated > Invertebrates > Cnidaria > Coral | place: Petempiche,Puerto...
GATCGACATGGATCTGTGGACGCAATGGGACCAGATCACCTGTCCGGTGCTGGTGCTGCGCGGCGCGCGCTCCGACCTGTTGGCGGAGGAGACAGTGGCCGAGATGGTCCGGCGCAAACCCACCTGCCAGGTCCATACCGTCGCCGACGTGGGCCACGCGCCGATGTTCACCACGCCCGAGATCAATAAGGTGGTGGTCGACTTCCTGGCCGGGTAGTCAGGCTGGCCGCCGGTCGGAGTCCGGGTTGTCCTCTGTCCAGGCGAGGATATCGCCCGGCCGGCAGTCGAGCGCCCGGCAGATGGCATCCAGGGTGGCGAAACGGATGCCCTTCACCTTGCCGGACTTTAGCAGGGACAGATTCTGTTCGGTGATGCCGATGGCCGCCGCAAGATCCTTGGATTTCATCTTGCGGCGGGCCAGCATGACATCAAGGGTGACGATGATGGGCACGCTCTTGAGGTCCTGTCATGCCGGCCGACGAAAAGGTCAACTTTTTCGTCGGTCGGCCGGCGCGACCGCGCCGGCGCGGCAAAGCCGCGTATAGCACTGATCCTGACGAGTCAGGATCAGTGCCAACTGGTATTAGACGATCGTGGCCTGATCTTCCTTGAGCAACCGTCCCTCGTCCATCACCCGAGCGATGACCAGGAAGAGGCAGGCGAGGATCAGCGTGATCGCATCGCTGTCCTCGGCGCCGATGGCCAGGACGCGTTCGCCGGGCGGCGCGGTGGCGGTCAGGACGAGGATCGTCATGGTTTCGCCGACGATCGAGGCCACGACGTAGGCCACCAGTCCCATGCCGAAGCGGCGCAGGGCGCGGACGTTCTCCGCCTCGAAGATGCGGCCCCGGCCATACAGGCCGAACAGCAGCCACAGCCCCGACAGCATCCAGACGCCCAGCAGGCCGACGGCCATCCAGATGGTGGCGCCGGCCACCTGCTGCCACAGGGCGATCTCCGTCGACAGGAACTCGCCGAGCGCCGTTTGCTCGGCCATCCAGGCGGGATGGGCCCAGGCCAGCGGTGGCACGATGAGGAAGGAGACCATGCCCACGGCGACACAAACGCGCAAGACATGGCTCAGGCGGCGGATCCGATCCAGGTTTCCCATGACGATATCCTTGGTGGATGATCTCGTGACCATCCTCATCATGGCCCGATTTTTATCGCCTTGCAATAATATTTTGCCCTGAAACGATAGTCACGCGACCGCACAACGCCAAAGCCCCCAAGCCGTCCTTGTCCTCGGGCCTGATGAGTCACAACCAAGAACGACCGGCATCCGCCCGCCCGGGATCCGGATCTCTTTAAGCGGCCGGTTTAGGGCCTGTTGACAATCAGCGACCTGCGATGATGGCTGCGACAAGGCACCAGTTTGCGGTGTAGCGGCTATCGGTCTTGTCGTACCGTGTTGCGATGCCCCGGAACGCCTTGATCTTGGCGAAATAGTTCTCGACCAAGTGGCGCCAGCGGTACATCGCGCAGTCGCAGGGTCTCGGGTGTTTTCGGCCGGCCTTGGAGGGAATCACGGCCGAGGCGCCCCGGTCGTCCAACTCGGCGCGGATCCAGTCGATATCGAACGCCTTGTCGGCGAGGAGCGCGTCAAAAGAGACGCCTTCGATCAACGGCTTGACGCCGACGCTGTCGTGGCGTTGCCCGGGCAGAAGGGTGAAGCGCACCAGATTGCCCAGGGCATCGACCAGCGCCACGATCTTGGTGGTCAGCCCGCCTCTCGAGCGTCCGATGGCCTGATCTTGAGTCCCCTGACCTTTCCCCGAAAAAGTGGACACCGGTTTACGCGGCACGAAGCTTGGCTTGCTCCGGGGTGATGGTGCCGAGCGCCGAGTGCAAGCGCCGGCGATTGTAGTAACCTTCGATGTAAGCGAAGAGGTCGCGTTTGGCCTCCTCGCGGGTTGCGTATCGGCGTCCGTTGACCAGTGCGGTTTTCAGGGTGCCGAAGCAGCTTTCCATGGGCGCGTTGTCCCAACAGTTGGCCTTTCGGCTCATGGAGACCACCAAGTCGCTGTTTTGCAAGGCTTTCCGATACTCTCGCGAGGCGTACTGGCTGCCCCGGTCCGAATGGTGGATCAGTCCAGGCGGCGGCTTCTGGCGCTGGGTGGCCATCATCAGCGCCGCCAGGGGCAGTGCGGTCCTCATGTGGTCGCGCATGGCCCCTCCGACCACCTTGCGGCTGAACAGGTCGAGGACCACGGCCAGGGACAGCCATCCCTCATCGGTCGGGAGTGGAGTAGGAAGCGCACAGGCGCGCCCTGGGGCGTCGGGCGAGAACCGCCGGTCCAGCAGATTGGGCGCCACGGGCAGAGTGTGGGTGCTGTCCGTGGTGCATGGCCGAAAGGCGCGGCGCTGTTTGGCCTGGATGCCATGGCGGCGCATCAGGCGCGCCACCCGGCCCCGGCTGACGGCCCAGCCCTTCTCGCCGAGAGCGATGTGGATGCGGGGCGAGCCGTACCGCCCGGCATGCTCGCGATGAAGGCGCTGGATGTCGCCAAGAAGACGGCGGTTCTCGACCTTGCGCGGACTTTTGGGTCGATCACGCCAAGCGTAGTATCCGGAGGCTGAGACGTCGAGCGCACAACATATGACGCGAACAGGATACTCTTCGCGACAGTCCTCAACGATGCGGAACTTCATTTCAATGGACCCGATATGATGGAGACAGTTTTTTTAAAGTATCCCGCTCCGTTCGCAGGTGATCCAATTCGCGTTTCAGGCGCGCGACTTCCTTCGCTTGATCGTCATAGGCCAGGGGGACCGCCGCCGGCCTGTGGGAGGGGCGCGGCGTCCCCCCTGGCCCTCCGAACCGTCGGCGCCAGTTCCTCAGCATGGAGGGCTGGATGCCCAGCTCGGCCGCGATCTGTCCCCCATGAGTGAATTCGGGACCGGCCGCTGCTCTCCAACAGCGCTCCCGATTCCTGCGTGAACGCGTCCGTGAAGGACCGTCGTGTCTTGCTCGTCATCGTCCACCTCTCCGCTCCTGCGGGAGCTTAACGGAGGTGTCCACCGTTTTGGAGCAGGGTCACCTTGGCGATGCCCCACCGACGGCACGGTTGACGATGGTGGTCGTCAGTGGTATTACCACTGACGACCACGGGAGGGCTCCATGGAACAAACGGTTCGGAAGGCGACGAACGGCTACGAGCGCGTTTTCGACTTCCTGAAGGAAAAATTGCTCAGTGGCGCCCTGAAGGAAGGCGACGTGCTGCTTCCGGAAAGGGAGTTGTGCCAGGCGCTGGAGGTGAGCCGGCCGGTGCTGCGCGAGGCCTTGCGCGCCCTGTCAATACTCGGCGTCGTGAAGATCCGTCACGGCGTCGGCTCGGTCATCTCATCCCCGAGCGTGGAGGTTCTCGGGGACTTCTTCAGTTTCGCTCTGGCGCACAGTGGGGATGCGGTGGACGAGGTCCTGGAGGCCCGGATTGCCATCGAATGCCAGGCCGCGCGCCTCGCGGTTTCAAAAGCCGGCATTGCGGACTTTGAGAAGTTGCGTGGCTACGCCGACAAAATCGCCGATACGATCGATGACCCGGTCAGTGGCGCGCAGGCCGATTACAGGTTCCACATGGCGTTGGTTGAAGCGAGTTCAGCATCTGCCTTGCGCACCATGTATGTTGCGGTCGCTGATTTACTGCAGAGATCGCATGTCGGACGCCGGGTTCTGGTTGGAGCCGACAGTGAAACCCGGCAGCAGATCATTGACGATCACTATCGCATCCTGACCACGCTGACCGAAGGCAATCCAGATGCCGCGGAGCGCGTGGTCAGACAACATTTCGAAATCGGACGATCGATCAGAATGGAGATGTCTGTCCGCCGTGCAGACGGCACGACAAAGTGAAGTCTCACTTAGGGAGGAATTCATGAGAATTCTTGAGAAAATCACCTGTGCCACATTGGTCTTCTGTGGACTCTCTGGAGCGGCGCTGGCTGACGATGTCGCCCTAAGGCTTGGACATGTCGGTGCTCCGGTCAGTCCCCAAGAGACCATCGCTAAACTCTTCGCTGACAAGGTGGAGACGTACAGCGACGGCACTGTCTCGGTGCAGGTCTTCAACTCTAGCACGCTGGGCAATGAGCGCCAGCTGCAGGACGGAGTCCGCAGCGGCACACTGGACATGACGATCGCCGGCACCTTCTCCTACTTCGTGCCCTGGGCAGGCGCTCTCGAGGCGCCAATGCTTTACTCCAGCCTCGATCACTTCACCACGTTCTTCTCAAGCGAAGACGGCGCGGCCCTGATGGACGCCTTCGAAGCCGATGCCGGCGTCAAGGCCCTGTTTGTGGTCCCGCATGGTGGCTTCCGCTACATCACCATGAGCGGCATCGAAGTCAGGAGTCCGTCCGACCTGGACGGGGTGAAGATCCGCAACCCCAATGTACCGTCGTTCAATATCATGGCGGCGGCTGTCGATGCGATTCCAACCCCGATCGACTTCTCGGAACTCTATGTTGCGTTGCAACGCGGTGTCGTACAGGGGCAGCACAATCCCGTCGGCAACATCGTCGGGGCCCGTCTCTACGAAGTGCAGGACTCCCTGTCGATGGTTCCCTGGGGCATATCGCCCCATATGGTCTCGATGAGCACCCGAGCGTGGGAGACGCTCGACGACGCGCAGAAGGACGCGGTGAGCCGCGCCGCCGCTGAAACCGCCCGCGAGTACCCTGCCATCGCTGTCGAAGAAGAGGCCAAGCTGCTCGCCGAGATCGAGGATCAGATCACGATCATCCCGCCGGCGGACATCGATCTTGAGACCTTCCTTGCATTCTTCCGCGAAAAGGGTCTCCCCGCCCTCAAGGCCGACTATGGCGATGACGCCAGCAAATGGCTTGACGCGATCGATGCGGCGCGCTGAGCGCTGAGCGCGGAGAGCCAGCCATGGCTCTCCGCAGACCTAAGGTCCGGCGCATGGCAACCGAAACAATCTATGCGGTGAGCGCGCTTATCGTGCTGCTCCTGAGCGGCATCCCCATCGCCTTGGCCCTGATGCTGTCCGGCGCGCTCGGTCTGTGGCTGCTCGATTTTCCGATGCTCACCGTGATCCAGCGATTCACCGCCGGCTCGGAAAGCTTCGTCCTGCTGGCCATTCCGTTCTTCATTTTGGCGGGGGCCGTGATGGAGGCCGGTGGACTCTCGCGGCGGCTCATCACCTTCTGCGACGCCAGCTTTGGCTTCCTTCCCGGTGGGCTGGCCAATGCCAATGTCGGAGCCTCGATGATCTTCGGCGGCATCTCTGGATCCGCCGTGGCCGATACCTCGGCGATCGGATCGGTGATGATCCCTGCGATGGAGCGCGAGGGCTATTCCCGCGCATACAGTGCGGCGATCACCGCGGCGACCTCGCCGGTTGGCATGATCATCCCCCCTTCGATTCCGATGATCATCTGGAGCTTTATCTCCGGTCAGTCCCTGAACCAGCTGTTCCTGGCGGGAATCATCCCTGGCCTCCTGGTCACGATCGGCATCGCGCTGGTCAGCACCTGGATCTGCCAGCGTCGCGGCTATCAAGCCGGCTTCCACCCCTTCCGCACTCGATACTTTCTTTCCTCTCTAAAGGGCGGACTGTTGGCGATTGGTGCGCCCGCCATCATCATCGGCGGGATCCTGAGTGGCGTGTTCACGCCAACCGAAGCCTCGGTCGTGGTCCTGGCCTATGCGCTCGCAATCAGCCTCCTTGTCTATCGTGAGGTGACTTTTCCTCAATTGCGCAGAGTGATCATCTCGGCGGGCATCACAAGCGCCTCGATCATGTTCATCATCTGTGGCGCCACGGTGTTTTCCTTCTTCCTGACTGTGGCCGGCGTTCCGGCTCAGGTCGGAAGCCTGATCCTCGGGATTTCAGACTCTCCACTCGGCTTCATCATGGCAGCCGGCGTGCTGATGTTCGTGCTCGGGATGTTTCTGGATACGACGACGACCATCCTGATGGCTGGCCCGATCATCATTCCGCTGTTCGGCGAGGCGGGTGTCGATCCGCTGGTCGCGACGATGGTCATATTGGTGGTGCTGGCGATTGGGCTCATCACGCCACCGGTCGGACTGTGCCTGTTCGTGGTCGCATCGATCACACAGGTCAAGGTCTCGGACGTGGCGCGCGAATGTGTGCCCTTCATACTGGTGATGCTGACCGTCGCGGTGGTGATCTGGATCTTTCCACCGCTTGTGACATGGGAGGCGTCATGACCAGACCCGTGGCGCTGTTCTCGGCCCTGTGCCGGTGGTTTGCGGGGCTTCTGTCCGTGGTGATGGTGATGGCTCTGACGACCATGTTCGTCAGTGTGGGCGTGCAGGTGATCGCGCGCGGCGTCTTCAGCACATCGGTGCTCTGGTTTGAGGACGTGCTGATGTCATGCTTCACGATATCGATTTTCAGCGGCATCGCCTTGGCCTTCCGCACGCGATCCCATCTGGCGACGACGGTGCTCTCGGACAGCTTGCCCGCCGGACTCGCTTGGGGGCTCGGAAAGCTCATCGACCTGATCTGTATCCTGGCCATGGCCGGGTTGGGGTGGTTCGGCATCGAATTCACGCAGAGCGCGTTTGGGCAGTTCACGCCGGTCCTTTGGCTGCCACTCGGCTGGGTTTACCTCATTATCCCGGTCTCCGCGGGACTCTCGATCCTGTTCATCCTCGACAATCAACTCTCGGAAAGCGGCGTAGTCAGATGACAAATCCCGAATCCCAGGTTTCGACCAAGGTTGCATTCGTCGGCGCCGGCGTGATGGGGCGTCCCATGATCGCCAATCTGCGCAAGGCAGGTTTTCCGTTAACGGCGTATGACGTTAGCCCTGCTGCGACCGCGACCCTGCGCACGGATGGCGTCGACGTGGCGGGCGATCTGAGAGAGGCCGTGGATGGCGCCCGTGTCGTTGTGACGATGCTGCCCGATACCCCGCATGTTCAGGGCGTGCTGACGGGAGAGGAGGGAATTGGGGGCATCCTGCCCGCCGGGACCATCGTCATCGACATGAGCACCATCTCGGCCGCCGGCATCCAGGGTATCGGAGCGGAACTGGCCGAGCGCGGTATCGAACTCGTCGATGCTCCAGTCAGTGGCGGCGTAAAGGGCGCGATCGAGGGAACGCTGTCCATCATGTGCGGCGGCACCACGCAGGCCTTTGCCCGCGCAAAGCCGGTGCTTGAGGGGATGGGAACCACCATCATTCATGCCGGGGATCTCGGCATGGGGCAGGTCTTCAAAATGTGCAATCAGCTTATGGTCGGCGTCCACATCCAGGCCATGTGCGAGGCCTTTGCCCTCTGCAGGGCTCAAGGGGGCGATCTGGAACTCCTTCGGAACACCTTGATGGGCGGCGCGGCAGGATCATGGATGCTGGAACATCTTGGTCCCCAGGTGCTTGCAAAGGACGACGGTGCCGGCTTTCGTATTGACCTGCAACTCAAGGATCTCCGCCTGGCCGGGGAAGCGGCATTCCAAAAAGGTCTTCCACTGCCTGGACTCGCGATGGCGACGACTCTCTACCTTGAGGCGCGCGCCCATGGCGAGGGATCGAACGGCAACCAGGCCATGTTTCGCACCTATGATCGCCTGACCAATCAGGCCCGACCCTGAGTCATACCGCTCGACACGGATCCTGACTCGTTAGGATCCGTGTCGTACGCGGCCCCGGACACCCTTCCGGCGTCCAACGTGAGTGTCGGTGCCGCGAAGCGGCACCGGGGGTACCGGCCGGTATCAGTTGTCACCGACGACACCGACCCCGGGGCCATGAAACGGGACGTGGTCGACATCCGGTGTCCCGTCATCACGAGCCCACATCCTGGATGTGGGCGTGGCGATCCAGGGCGGAGGACGGCGCCCTGGGCCCTGGATTGCCGCGCCCGCCCCATGCGGGGCGGGCTCGCAATGACGAACAAGCGTTGTGTTTCGGTCCTCTATGGGCACTTGCGACGCCAGGGCCGCGCTTTGTTTCTTTCTAGGGGCCGTGAAGCAACAAGCCGCCACCCCAACAACAACGGACAGCTCTCATGAAGATACTGATTGGTTCCGACCACGCCGGCTTTCCCATGAAAGCCGATATTGTCGCCCACATTCAAAGCCTCGGTCACGACGTGATGGATGTTGGGTGCCACAGCACCGATCCCGTTGATTTTCCTGATATCGCGCGTCAGGTGACCGGGGGGCTGCTGGCAGGCCAGGCGGATCGCGGCGTGATGGTTTGCGGCACCGGCGTGGGGGCGGCGATCGCCGCCAACAAGGTGGCAGGGATTCGCGCCGCGGTTGCTCATGACGTGCACTCGGCGCATCAATGCGTCGAGCATGATAATGTCAACGTGCTCTGCATCGGTGGCCAGATCGTCGGGCCTTGGCTCGCGCGTGACCTCGTAAGCGCTTATCTTGCGGCAGAGTTCTCAGCCCACGAAGAGTTCCGCCGGCGTGTGGCCAAGCTCGACGAAATGGACAGGCAATGCTGAGCGGATCCATGGTCCATGTCGTTGGATCCGTGAATCTCGACTATGTGGCGAGATTGGAGGTTCTACCCCGCCCTGGTGAGACAGTGCTCGGCACGGTCTTGGAGAAACATCCGGGCGGCAAGGGGGCCAACCAGGCACTCGCAGCGCGCCGGGCAGGCGCCGACGTGCGGATGATCGCCTGCATTGGTGACGATGAGGATGGTCGTCTGGCCCTGGAAAATTTGGCCCTCGACGGGGTTGATCTCTCGGGCGTTAAACGATCCGATGCGGTCACCGGCGTGGCAATGATCATGATCGACGGCCGTGGCGAAAACGCCATCACGGTTCTCCCCGGGGCCAATTCGACCCTCTCCGCAGCGTTGGTCGAGGCGCTTCTCGCGCCGGTAACCGCAGGGGACGTCATCCTGCTTCAACAGGAAGTCCCGCAGGCCGCCACACGTGCGGCGCTCGCCCGGTCGCGGCGCGCTGGCGCGATGAGCATCCTAAACGTCGCGCCCGTCTTGCCCGATACCTGCAACGTGGCACTTGAGGCCGATCTGGTCGTCGCGAACGAGACTGAGTTTGAAAGGATCGCCGGCGTTTCTCCGTCGACGGAGGCTGCCGAGCGCTGGTGCCGATCCACCGGTCACGGGCTGGCGCTGACGCTTGGCGCTCAGGGCGCCATCCTTGCCGGTTTTGGCGATACGATTCACGTGCGTCCACCCAGTATTGACCCTGTGGATACAGTAGGCGCGGGGGACACATTTTGTGGGTGCCTGGCCGCAGGCTTCCGGGCGCGCATTGCTCCAGAAGAAGCCTTGCGGATGGCAGTCTTTGCCTCCGCCCAAGCATGCCTCTTGAAGGGCGCGCAGGCCGCGATTCCATGGGCCAAACCGGACAGCGCCCCATATCTTACAAGTCCTCCGTGAAGAGTCGGGGTTATGAGGCGTTCAGGCAAAGGGAGCCAGGCGCCACTGAGGTGGCTCCCAGACTCTGGACAGGCGGGCTGGCTCTGATGTGAGTTCCCTGGAATAAGCAGGAGAGCCCACGACGCCGAAGCAGTCCCGCCGCAACCACGGTGCCGCGTTCAAGGCCAAGGTGGCCCTGGAAGCCCTTCGGGGCGAGAAAACCATCGCCGAGGTGAGTGCCAAGTATGAAGTTCACCAAACCCTAATCAACCACTGAAAACGGACGTTGAGAGAACAGGTCTCGGCGATTTTCGAAAAGAAATGCGGCCAACAAGAGAAGAAAAATCAACGTTTGGCGGATGATTTTTATAATCAAATCGGGCGCCTGAAGGTCGAGAACGACTTTTTAGCCGTCAGGCTCAAGCGCTAAATTGGAAGGAGCGAAGAGCCATGATTGCTCCCTCCCACAATGGCGCGACCCTGACCCTACAGTGCCAGCTTGCCAGCACAGCCGCTCATCGCTATATTACAAACCGATCAACGATATTAAATCAAAGCACAGGGAAGACCTGGACCTGATGGCCGAGATCGACCGCCAGTTCCTGGAACTGCCCTCCCTGGGCAGCCGCTGCATGGCGGAGGTGTTGCGGCGCCGGGGCTGGTCTGTGGGCCGCAAGCGGGTGACCCGGCTGATGCGGCTGGCGGGCCTGGCCGCCTAAACCGTCACACCACCCCCATCCAGGGAGCTCTTCGGAGCTTACGAACCCACCGAACATATTCAAACAAACGGCATCACCTCACTCCACGATCAAAAGTTGGTGGTCCTGAATATGATCCAAGGTCACGTCATCCTTCTGAGCGACCGAGCCCCCCTGATGCCATGACCCCAACCCACAGTGCGGTTTCTCACAACGCGCGGCCCCTTGCCATGACGGCCAGCACCTTGTCGCGACAGGCGGACGCGGTCTGCGGACTGTTGCGCCGGAGCGGCGCGGCCCCAGGCCAGCCGGTGGCAGCCATCACAGGATCCGCCGCTGTTCTGGTGATCCTGGCCCATGCCGCCCCCCTCCTGCCGGTGCCCCTGGTCCCTGTGGATCCGGGCTTGCCCGAGGATATCATCACCGATCTGCTCGACCAGATCGGGGTGTCTCTTGTGGTCTCGGACCATCCCATTCCCGGGCGCACCCACGTGCCGGCGGCGGAGGTCCCGGCCTGTTCCGTCACCCGGGAGACGCCGTGGCAACCAGGGGACGGCCTGACCCTGCTGATCGCCACCAGCGGCAGC
>Ga0126339_10004177_pt1 | contig 10619 bp, 6 predicted proteins | sample OrbTmetagenome_2_FD_92532 | JGI IMG/M metagenome (GOLD analysis project Ga0126339, IMG submission 92532) | Coral microbial communities from Petempiche,Puerto Morelos, Mexico - Orbicella T R C metagenome | ecosystem: Host-associated > Invertebrates > Cnidaria > Coral | place: Petempiche,Puerto...
AATCCAGCGCTTCGATAAAACCAAAAGAAGATATATTTTACCCACAACAAAGAAAACAATATCCGTAAAATTGTCCGTGTATTAATGTTTTAACAGCTTTTAGCAAATAAACATCACACGTTGGGTGACTCAAAATTTGGCCGAGAGGGAGCTTGGGTCTGGTCACCGACAAAAAAATAAAAAATAAAAAATAATAAACCACAGGTAGATTATGAACCACGCTCAGCCCATGGCCGCGCGGTTAACAAAAGAAAACAACATCATTCTGGAAACATGATATACCTTGTGATTTGTAACAAAATTCCTGCCAAAGCTCTGCCAGATGCCAGTTCTTACTGAAAGTACTGTACATATATATGGGCTTAAACATAATAGAAGTTAAGAACTGGGTTAGTTGATCCTTATTTTTGAGCAACTTAGAATCCAGTTCTTTACTTCTGTTATTATCCACTGCTGTAGTTTAACTGTTGAGCACCCAAATATCCATTGAGGATTTCAACCTACTATTTGGGCTAAATGAGTTATATGAATTATTAGTAGTGATCATTCAGTCCCACCCACACAAACTCATACAAAAACATTATGTGAATTGATGCATATAGGTCCAGACAGGTTGACATTAGCTGGCCTGGAAACGCCACCCAGCCCCGTACACATTGAAAATTCATTTAGTGTCTGCAGTTCAGAGCCTTCACCAAAACATTTTCACAAAAAAATGCTACTTCCATCCAGATCAAGCTCAGCAAAGATTTTATGACAAATTACTTATTGACTGAGTAAGGTCGCTCTGGACAAGAATTGTCTTGGCTCAAGGACTTTGCTGCCCCTGGTAGGCACATCAGACCTTGTGGTAAATATTTTCACATCTTTCCTTCTCACTTGGTTAATAAGTCATGGTATAATGCCCTTGTCTTAAATTGCAGATTTTCAGGTATTTTTGTCAGCATGGGCCTAACATTCCAGAAAGCAGACGCACAATCTGATCTGGACTGGTGGTCACGTCACCATGGCACAGGCATGCCTCAGAATTGGCCTATGTTTGAGGTACATGAATGTCTTCTATTTTGACTAATCACCTTTCCTTTGTTTCCAGGTTTAAATTCAACATTTTAATTCTGGACTTTTATCTTCAACCGCTTTAGAATAATGTACCAGCTGCAATCAACTGGACATGTCACATGACCTTGTCAATAATTATTATAAAATTAGGTCATGGAATAAAAGAAATGCCAGAAATGGAAGAGCATACATGTAGAGGAAAAATAAACTTGATAGCAAGGCTTGTGATATACGATTCGGAAATGTATTTACATATTATTTTCCAGTTTGACAGCAGTGGTCTCAAACTGGGCAATCTTACTTATTTTATCATGTTGTTGCCATTTTTAGCAATGATCAATTCAACAGCATTGTTAAGGGTTTTACACTGCTGTTCCAAAAGCACTGTTGATATGGGAATTAAGACTAAAATGGCAGTTACAGCTGAATATCACCTTATTGATAGATTATATTGATTTTCATTATACTACTGTCAGCAAGGCATCCTTTGATTCAAATCAAGCCTGCAAGACACTGCAGTTGGAATTAAGATATTTGAAATTTAATTGACTACAAACCCATTTGGAAATGCTAGGTTTCTTTTGATCTTAATGCTGATAGTTTGAGAGAGTTGTGACATTGTATGTCACTAAGTTGAATTACACTATATTTGCATGACATTAGAAGTTAAAATTAGTCTAGTTTAAAATCAGGCAGTTGTCAGTTTATGACTGTAGTAGCATGGACGTTATATGTAGAGGTTAATTAGTATTTAGTATCATAATACAGTCCTAGTGGGAAGATTGAACAAGCAAATAAGCCAGCTGTCAGCAAGCTCAATGCAAGAGGCTTTGGTGACAAGTTATTGGAACAGCCTTGATAGGCCACTTATCAGTGCTTCCTCATAGTAGGAGCCATTGAAATGTTGAGCCAGATGATAAGATTTTGACCAAACGTTTCCCAAGACCGCTCACTTTAAAATTAAAAGAGTTCTTTACGGTACAGATTTTAAAATTACCTTGTTACTTTTCTTATTCCTTTACCCATAACGATTACCATTGTTATTGCTTTATCCATGTGTAGGCAAGGAAACATGCAAATCAAAAGTTACGTAAGAGAAAAGCACTGTTCGGAAAAAGTCCAGCAGAACAAACAAAACTTGACACATTGTTTCTGGCTGGAGTGCCAAGCTCTGCAGAACCATTTAATAAATTAGAAATGGTGCATTTTGATGTGGAACATCACTCTGTCAGGAAGAGTGAAACTGCTGATGCTGATAGTCTTATTAGTTTTAACCCAGATGACTGCCTTGATGAAAGAGTTTTATACTATAGCATTGATTCAAGAGTTAGTTGCAATGCGGGGATTAACAATGTTGTGAATACTGGACAGCAACCACAAGATGGAAACTTTTCACCCACCATGGAACCTGTAGAAAGTATACGTAGTAACAGTAGCACAGAGGTAGTTTACTATGAAATACTGGATGTGTCAGTCAGAAACCAGATAGCTAGTGATTTTAGCTCACAGGAAAACCAACTGTTAGACCAGAGTTCACAGAGTAATGGAGTGTTAGAATTTGGTAAAGTGGAGAATAGCAGGCACACAGAGTTAGGCCAGGTGAGAGACTGGTAGAGTAAGTTTACTACAGTAAAATAGGGAGAAGGAAGTGCATACTTTTAGATTAGGTTGAATTTTATTCATTACTGATAGTGAAGGTGTGTCATAAATGATTTTAGAGGGAAGGCAACTGGTTTTCACAGGCAGGGAAACCTTTTTGAACTGAACTTCTTTTCAAGAAAAACCTTTCTCTAGATGGTCAAACAAGGGGCCTGTTTCTCGAAGGTCCCGAAAAGTTTTCGCACCTGAAAAGCCTTGGCAAAATCTCAAACCTCATGTCTTCAGAGCTGTTTTATGCACATATTCTTAATATGAACAGAGGTTCTCTTCATACAAGAAGTTTCAGGTATATACACCTCTCTGTCTTTAAATATGGATTAACAAAAATGGCTTTGCGCACCCAAAAAGTTTCTGGGGCTTTCGAGAAAGGAGCCCCAGGTAGGCAAAATCATCCTTACAGGCAGTCCATTTTCATGGTGCCTGGCTCTCACTGAAACCACTGACAGTGTTATTGTCACTGGATAAGTTGACTTCTACCACTTTGCAACAGAATTTCTCGTGGTCCTGCAGGGAACCTCCCTTACTTGTCTTATCCGTTAAATGCTCCTCGCATAGATTTAAAACTCAGTCAGGTGGACCTCGCATTTATTTGACTTTTGCAGGACCTATTTAAGCACCTAATTTTGTTAAGCGAGGGTTTTCATTTATTATTGTTGGCAGCCATACACCCTGGTGTTATTGCCTTCAGCTTATTATGCATTAAATACATATTTGAGATGACCATTTTCTGCTCCTTCTTGGAGACCAAACATTTAATCAAGAAAATAATGATAAATGCATTGCACATTCAAAACTGGTCATTTTTCAAACCTGCCTGTCCTGGTAGTTTAACCTTAGCTGTTCTTTTCAACCATCATTCTGAAGTTTGCCCCTGGGTATTTCCTGTACAGGACTTTATAACCCTGCCATGTTGAAGTAATACTATGTTTGTGTTTGTATGCCTGCCTGCTTGTTTGTGTGTTTGTTTGTTTGCTAGAGTTGGTTTAAAACAATTCTAACCATTATCATTTATGATGCTCCCAATGTCTTACATGATACACATTAATTGCAACAATTTAACCTGTTTTTCAGGAGTACAATGAGATTCCACCTGTCAAACGGACATTGTCCTCACGCAGCCATGAGCAAGCATCAGCACCACCCAGTTATCCAGCTAATGAGAATCATGTTGACGACAACACTGACTACTCTCATCAAAATGAGATGTAAGTTTATTTAAACAGAACCTACCAATAATCCAACTTAAGTTTATGATGAAATACACATTATCGTTATTAAAAAGATGCCTAGAAAGGACTTGCAACTCTTTACAAATAACTTTCTGTAGAATCAAAGTAAACTCCACTGTTAGATCAAGATGAGAGAGATAAGATGTTTGTTTACAAAGCTTCATTGAGCAGCACAACTTTTCATTGTCATTGTCTCTGTTTCCATTTATAGTAATCCATTCAACAATTACACTACAACAACAAGTGAAGACTTTAGTGATCCATCAGCAAAAGATGAGTGGGATATTGAGCCTCCTCCAATTGAGGATGCTGGCATTCCCGTCAGGGCTTTGTACGACTTTCAGGGAGTGGAAGAGGATGAACTCAACTTCAAAGAAGGGGACGTTCTCACGCAGCTATCTTCGCAGGATGACCAAGGGTGGTGTCAGGGAAGATTTCAGGGTAGAGTTGGACATTTTCCAGGGTCGTATGTGGAACCACTATAGAAAGCAGTTCTTTTGCTGGCACTGTGGTCTTGTTCTCCAAGGCTGAAGTTTAACTTAGCTTGTAAGCTTAGTCTTGGCTGATGACCAAGTGATTCCACCCTTCAATGATGTAATCCTGGTAGCGTAGGTCAAAGCCATTAATTTAGTTAAGGTGTATACAGTTTAAGTATCAAGTCTCTGACGGAATCAGAAAAACTTGATTGATTGGACAAATCGTAGTGAATAGTCGATAAATCTATATGACCAATGTACACTGTAGTGGTCATATGAAAAGGAACATATTTGAAATTAATTTGGGTGCAAGAACGAATTTGCTAGCTTGTAAATATTATTAGGTTCTATGTTAGAAATCTAGATTACAAATAAGAGATTCAAAACAATCCTCCATTTTGGGGAACTAAGTTAAGGAACAGTCTTGTTTCCAGGAGCATAAGGGAAAATTCTGCCAATATTTCAAAATTCACTCCATGTGTAGGGTTATGCATCAGCAGAGCCCTGAGACAATGTTGGTTTCTGGTGAAACTGTTGTGCTTCAGTAGAGGGCAAGTGAAATACTTTGGTCATGTATATTATTTACAACTTGAAATTGATAAAGGTAAATTAATAATTATTATGGTAATGAATTATAAAGCTGAAGTTTTGGGTGTCTATGAAGCAAAAGTTTTTGCAAATTTTTTCAAATTCACTATGGTAGTTAACATACCTTTAAAGGAAAAGGTCACTCCAAAAACCGTATAGGTTTTGTCAACGCTGATAAAAACCTCACACTAAGTTTAGCCACTCACCAAAGTTTCAGCCTCTAAAGTGCAGGTTTTCCTTATGAAATACGTCTCCAAAGGAGCCCAAATTTCGACATTGTTGCCGCCATTTTGAACAGTACTCTGCAGCCAGGCTGCGTTTTCGTGACGTCATTCTGTCCAACAGATTTTGTCCAAATGGCCTCCGACAAGCCTTTTAACTACCACTCTGGATTATGGCTGCTCTTGGTCCGTATTATTTTGAGCCAAACATGCTCCAACTCCGAAAATGATAGCAGTGAAGATAGTAAAAAAATACGTTTTTCTGACCTTGAGAGGGATGCAAAGCCATTTGCAGGTTTTTCTCCTTCCTGCCAATTTCGAGTAGGATGGAATGACGTCACATAAACACAGCCTGGCTGCCAAGCACAGTTCAAAATGGCGGTCTCCAAAATGGCTTCTTTCGACACGAATTTCTTCAGGATAGTGGCACTTCAGAGGCTGAAACTGCGGTGAGTGGAAAAGCTTAATGTTAACTTGCTTTAGGCGAAGACAAAAAAGTAAGCTTTTTGGAATGACCTCCTTTGACAGCTTCAAGTTGATAATTAACCAAGTGTCCTCTGTTATTTTTGCTCCACTAGATGGATCAATACATAAATATATATACAGTATTATAGAAATATAGTTTTTTATACAACTGTGTTGTTTTGAGCAGCACCATGTTACATTATTCAAGTGAAATGAAATTTAAAAGAGACTATAGCTGCAGCGTAGAAGCTTGTAAGAAACTTGAAATACATTTGGTGTTGATTAGAGTTTAATGGGCTATGCTGAAAATGTGATTTTTCTGTAATTTGTTTATTTGTGATTTGGAACCCCACATGAACAAGCTTCTGAAATGTAAATCATGTACTGGTTATTGAGTACCGTAGAATAACAAGTCCTGCACTGATATTCTTTGATTGGTTTCTTTTTAAATTGGAAAATCCAAGTTGTAGTTATGGATGAGGGATGAGAAACCAAGGGAACTCCCATAAAAAAGGACAGGGGTGCTTGCCGTATCTTTTAGGATTAAAAAAGCATTTTTGGTATCCCTTAGGGTGTTCAGCCCCAAAATTTCCACAGCGGGACTTTCGCTGTACCTGAGACGAAAAAGCTATGACGAGAGATATTTGACAATCAGCTGAGTCATAATGTGTCTCATTTACACCGCGAATCCAAAACTCATCGATAAAAGACCTTCCTCTTAGGGGTGGACAAAAATATGTCAGGCCACGCCCACTAAACAGGACCTTGGTACCTCTAAGGGGTTCGTTTTAAAATTCACGAGCACCCCTGTTCTTTTTATATGGGAGTCCCTCACTCTCTTTCGCTTAGTCCGTCGTGCGTGACACGAAAGAAAACTGCAATAAAAAAAGTGGCCGGGCGAACTCCTGGAAGCGAGAAGCACGTCTCGCCCCAGGATTTCATGCGGTCAATTTTTTCTCGCGGTTTTCTTTCGCGTCACGCACGACGGACTAAGTGAAAGAGGGACCACTCGTAGTTTACTCACTGGGATGGACTGGGATGAGAGCTAGACTCTGTGAATCCGCTGACTAAAGTATAATGCTTTCGCAGTCGTAGCGATTTCAAATCGAACTCGCGCTACGCGCTCGTTCGATTTTGAAATCTCTCGTATGTGCACTTCACTCAGTTCAATTACCATTATAAATCTACTAGCCGTACAAAACTTTATCTAAATCCTATTCACAAACATTTCGAAAACGCCGAGAAGCGGCCGTCATTTTGTTAACAAGGGTACACTGCTGTGCTACTCACTATCTATCACAGAATAGATAGAGAGTAGCCTAGCCAATCGGAGAACGACATTCGTGATAGAACGCTAGTAGATTTATACTAATATTAATTATCATTACATCAATTATTATAATTATTCCCGAAGGTGTCCGCTTAATACAGGTCTGACTGCACTTGACTGCCGAAAAATAAGATACTGAAAATCACAAGATTTTTAGACGAGAAACGGAATGGAGAATTGAGGAGAATTCGAACGATGCGCTTCGCTGTTGATAATAAAAAATAATAATACTAATAATAGTAATAACAATGATAATAATTTATTAATTTATATTGCGCTTTTTAACATTCAATGATCAAAATCGCACTACAAGATGCGCAGCCAAGCATCAAACAAAGTGAGTTCTGGGTGCAAGATTAGGGGGTCGTTATGATGAGAGAGAATCTTTCATTCCAAAAACTAATTGGACTTGTTTGTTTGTTTGTCTGTTCTAAACATAATGATTTGACACATTTTTGCAAGTTCTGCAGCTAAAATTAACATTTCAAGTGTATACTTAAGCAAGCTTTCCAATAGCAGCCTTGTATTTAAAAAAAAGTTAAATCAACAACGCTAGGGCAGATGGCCATTTCTATAGCTTTACCTGGATTTAACGATCTTGGACGTTCGGTGACCCCTATTTTTCTTTCGATGGATCATTTTCTCTACCGATTTTCTACGTTTAGCGAAAAAATGAAGAAAATCTATGGATTAGAAGTTTGAATTTTTTGCAAAATGCTCCATCGAATTCCGTTATTTTTAGCTCTTCGTTTATCTGTGCGGCGGTTTCAAATTTCTCTTGAAGGGTTAAGTTTTGTGGAAACGTTGGCATCGTTTGGAATTATTTACGAAACAGACCCACTTCTACAAAGTATGAGTAAGATAGTTTCCCTCAGTTGACTCACCTTCGATATTTTTAAGTATAAACCCCTATAGACCATGCTGAATTACATGCAACAATTTTTCAAAATCAGGGAAGTTCTCCACACGCTTTATCTCCGTCTGAACCGAAGTCGGTGACCCCCAATTTTTGACTGACTGCAGTAAAAATTCAAAAAAAAATCTATCGACTGGAAAGTTTCCGCGCGAACGTCCTTTAAGTGAAGTAATATGTGTCCTCTTGAAAAATACATGGTGTTGGTGGCTGATCATTGCTGGAAAGAAGTGAAAAAAATACTAATAATACTCAAAATGATACACAAAATTGTACAAAGATTTCGTAGTGAAGTAGACCTGCTTGTACTAATGGCTTGATACTCCAGAATACTTATAGTGTAAGTATTAGTATAGGAGTGTTAATGTCGAGTTTTAGCAAAGACACTTCCGAAGTTTTTCTCTTCTCACAATAAGGAGCTACACAAGAATAAAACAGCAGGGCGGTGCAAATTGTTGGGCGTATCAAATATTGGGGATTCCGTTACTTTGCGGCTGGCAAATTTACTCTAGGTAGAGTTTATTAATAGGGAGTTTACGAAAACCACGACGGTAACGGCAACGGCAACGGGAACGTCGCTAAACCAAAGGTTTAATGATGAACAATGGCTGTGCACGTGCGTTATAATTCTTGGTACATTTCTTTACCGTCCTCTACAAAACAACAACTTGGTGAAATGACCAAATTCTTCGTTGTCCAGAGAATGTGAACCGCGAAGGATAATTTTTTAATTTTTATTTCAAATGTTTCGCCCTGTCCGAGATTCAATATCGTGATGGAAAATGACTTTAGAGTATCGCGAGATTCGTAGGTAATTATAAAATATAATATCATTTTCAATCGACGTTGTCGTCGGTGTCGCGTCCTGGTTTCTTAACTCCCTATTAGGACCTATTGGGAACCTCGTTACGCGGTAGGATACGGGGTGCGAGGGTATGGGCTTTTGCAAACCCTCTTCCCGCCTCTGCCTGTTTTTGCCTTGAGTATGAGGTAAGGAGTATTGTCTGTTGGATCACTGTGTGTTCAGGCTCTTGGTTGAAGACTCGACGTGAAAACACAGCGACGACGAATCGCTCTTCTTTTCATATGACCTTGTTTGCCTGCGTCGAACGTTAGGTGCCAGCCAAGGACTGCTCTCTTGCAGGAGTGGAGTCCACAAATATAAATGGACTCCTTGCTCTCGTCATTACCGATCGTCGGGCGCTTGGACAAGTTATGTTCCTGATAAATATATTTAAATATAGCTATTAATGCCAGCCAGCTTTGCTAAGAGGGTCCTAAGAAAGTTATGCTCGGAAGATAGTTTATGCTCGTGTAGATAATAAAAACGTAGTCAGCCTTTCCCGCGATTCTCACCTCGCTCAACGAGCGCCAGACTTTTGCAGGTAAGGGAACCCATATACTTTTGAATCGAAAATAAGGTTACTAAAAAAGCCTCCTGGACAAAGGCTTAGTAGAGGAATTTTTCGGGGTAAAGAAAATCATACTTCGTTCAGGGGGGAGAGAGTACTTGCCAAAGTTTTGTTGGACCACGGTGTGCGGCCCAAACCTTGAAGCACGTACCCTATTTGAGACCTGAGCAAAAAAATTAATACCCAATTTTAGAACTTTAAAACTAGAACGCTGCTCTTGTGCATGACCGCTGCTAACCAGAACTGGCTTTCATTAGCGTAACATTTGAGAAGGGCTACAAATTTGCCAATGTTGACGCGGAAAAAATAGTTCCTTGTAGACAACACACCCAATGCCAGGCTAGAGTGAAAAACATCAAAATCTAGGCCCTTTTTCTGACCAAAAAAAGCTCAAAAGATTAACCGTATCCTTTGGGGTCCCACACACCCAAATATAGCCCATATAAAGGAGTATCCCTCAGGGAAAGCGGGTCACAACTACCCCTGAAATTTCACCCGGTGGTTACTCGTACTACTCGTGCGTGACTCTGTCGACGTAATGGCAACAGGATGATGAATGAACGGTATTCCCAGAAGACTGGTTTTCGTCATGTGAGCCACATGTGATATTTATAAATACACTCAATGCGCGCTCAATTTACAGACAAGCGGTATTGTGAAAGAGATTCCGGTTTGGAAAGAAACTAGCCAGGTCATTGAAGGTAAAGCTAGCGTTGTAGCTTGTACTAAGGTAGGAAAACTTCTAATATCATAATTTTGATTGTCCTCCGCTGAGATCGACGACCCCCCGAAACACGGTATATGCCTTTTACGTTCATATATACTGTTGTATTTGCTTGTTTGTCCTTTTTATATAAACACCATTCTATCAATGCAGCTGAAACATTATAAGCTTTACTGCTCCTTCCAATTTGACATATAGATGACGTAATACTGTAACTATGAAGGGTTTCTATGAAGACGCAAAAATCAGTTCAGAAAGACAACATACAGAGTTGAATCCCGGGAGTTCGATGAAGTAGACATCTTCTTCGGTCCCGGTTTGTAAACCTTCCCAATATTTCAACAGTGGATCACTCTTTGAAGAGATACAAAGAACTTGCCAGTATCATGCTTTTAAAACAATAACGTTCGAAACTATCCAGTAATTATTGCGCAATGTCGTAAAAGCTACCGGTAAGTGAAAGTTGAAAAAACAGCGGCGGTGTGCTTTTCATCGGCAACAAGAGCCATTGTTTGCTTTAACCCTCACAAATGACAATCATTA
>Ga0126339_10004178_pt1 | contig 10618 bp, 3 predicted proteins | sample OrbTmetagenome_2_FD_92532 | JGI IMG/M metagenome (GOLD analysis project Ga0126339, IMG submission 92532) | Coral microbial communities from Petempiche,Puerto Morelos, Mexico - Orbicella T R C metagenome | ecosystem: Host-associated > Invertebrates > Cnidaria > Coral | place: Petempiche,Puerto...
CAAAACGATTTATTTTCAGTGAACTACTGTAATGTTGCAGATGCGTGTTAAAACGTAAATCAACCTTTTACTTTAATTAGTTTGATGTATAAGATATGTTAATTTGATAAGATTACATAAAAGCCAAATAAGTGACTTATTTCAAATCATAGTTAGTATGTTCAAATGTAGGAAGATTTGCCATCATTGCGCAACATTTCTAATAGCAAAATGTGCTTTATTCAGTTTACTCTCAATTGGCGATTCCTTTTATTTCGGCTGGTCTTCTGTCCGTTAACTGAGATCCTTCTTCACAATATCGGCATGCAGCCGCGTCATGAATGAACACAAGAGAAGATAGTTCACGACCAATACTTTGAAGTGCGGAGTGCGGAGACCCATTTTATCCGTGCATCTCTTCAACTTCGGCCAAATTCTTCTGCTTTTTCAACTTCTTCTAAAAAAAAGTGCTCCCGACTTAACTTAGTTAAGCTGACATCTTACAATTTAGGGTTGAATTCCAATTTCTACGTTTTCATTTCTAAAACGAATTGCGTGTCGTGCCTATTTAATTGTATTGATTTAACCTTTAACCTTTTGGCTGTCTGGGCTCAATAATGCGACTAAACTTTATAATTATACCTCAAGCGCGGTTCTATCACGAATGCCGTTCTCTTACTGGCTGGGCGAATCACTATCTATTCTGTAGTAGGTAGTGAGTAGCCCAGCAGTGTGCGGTTGCTAACGAAATTGTGGCCGCTTCTTTGTGTTTTTAAAACGCCTGTGAGGAGGATTAAGATAGAGTTTTGAACAACTAGTAGATTTACCCTAAACAATTAGATTATTCGCTCTTAATTTCTTTCGCCTGATAGTCGACTCGGGCTGCGCCCTCGTCAACCACCCCGCGATAGAAATCTTGAGCTCATAATCCAATTGTTTGTTAGAAGCTTGAGAGCCGTGAAATGTCTCAACTCTAGAATTCCTAATCAATCTACAATCAATCATGATCAAAACACAGGGATTTATAGCTTAAAAGGACTATTGTAGCCCACAGAAACTGACATATTTAAGAAATTTACATTCATTTGTTCGCTGTCTTTTAGTAGATATTAAAAAGACGCGCTTCCAAGCGGGTCGTCTATTTCGGGCGCGGCAGAGGTTTCTGCCTCTTAATTCCGTCCACTCCTAGCTGTCCTTCCTGTTTCTTCGCTCAGGCTAAAGTTCCTCGCTATATCTTCATCGGTGGTCTACTGTCCTTCAGCTATCAATTCTGCCCACTGCATGGCGTAAAACTGCGGTGAATTAGTAATGTGATGGCCCTCGAGACATATGCTAATACAAATCTAGTAATTTTGGCTTATGAAACTCTGAACGAGATTATTCGATAAACCAGTTCAGACAATGGCTAACTGGTTTATAGGAGTGGCCTGAAAATCCTTTGGTATCAGTGGCACATGCGAACCAATTGATCTTGAAATTCCAATCGAAATCTTATCAGACGTCTTTGCCAGATTGGCTAGACTTTACAATTCCCTTAATATACAGAATGCGATTAAATTCGATGGTATTCCTATAGACAGCCATCGTGCTCGCCCAGATGTGTTCAGTGGTCATGTTTGTTCTAAGGTGGTATGTTGGTTTCAGTTATACTAGACCGTAAAACACTTACAAATGCGCAATTTACAGTTCCGCGCGTGCTTAACATTGTTTTTACAAATTGCATTGTAATTGTCACGGTTGTTTTAGTAGTGTGAATCAGACAGACGATAAAACTTGCCACAAGTCGACCTCATGAGTTTCAAGGTTGAATACAGTAAGCGAGCGAGGTTTAAGACTACATTGTAGATAAAACTCGGATAAACTTAGTTTACCTGGTTATTTATTTGTGTAGCCCATAATCAAGGACACTAAGAAAGAGTTCTTATTGTTGTTACGGACGGTATTGTGTCAAGCTGGAAAGAATGGCCGTTTAATATGCTTGGCTTATTCTAAAATTTATACACGAGTGTCTGTTATATTCTATACTCAGTTAGGTCATGAATCAAGGTGGCTATCGACAGCTTTCTGCATTATTCTCACATACTATCGCTCAATATAATATACAATGCCTCCTATTTTGCCCCTCATCATCCAAACTTGCCACGATTCGGTGAACGAACCACCGCCGCAGACTCAGAGCTTGTCTAATAATTCCGAAGATTGTAGAGCATGCACAATAAAAGACCAAGAATGGTTTCAGTCTTCGCGCATGTTCAGATGTTCGGGTTATTTCTATTCAAGCTTATTCAGTCCGAATGAAGTATTGTTTCAAGTTATGACGTTTTTGCGAACTATTAACAAGTAATCTAAGAACAATTAGCGGTAAATAAGCTCTAAAAAGGACAACAAAATATAAGTTTTTGAACAATTAACTTGCGACCGTGAATTTTTTATTACAAATTACTCTAGGAATCACGTGATTTACCTATGCTAACCTTAGAAACGGTTTTTTTTACAGAGAATATTCACTTCTTCACAAAACATTTGTATTCTGTGTTAATGTTTTTTTTTAAATTTTCAGAACTTATTAATACATGAAACTCATTTGAAATTCTAGAGTTAATTAGAAAAACAATAACCAACTTAGCAGAAAATGACGAAAAATCGAGTTGTTCATTGTAAGGAGAAGCTTTGTGAAAAATAAATGAAAAATATATTCAGCCAAATCGTTTATGACGTTCACAAAGGCTAAATGCAACCACTCAAACCTTGAACATTTCAGCATTCAAGTAAGATTGAATTTTAATCCCGTAAGACGCAGACGTTCTTAATTGAACTTCCCAAAATTTGCACTAGGACAACAAAGGGTGTGTTAGCGGACCACCTCCTGTTAATTTCGTGTAGGTTTTTGCATGAAATATCACTTGCTGTCATTGAAAATAATCAGTGATTTTTCTGGTTGTGAAATTACCACAAAACGATTTTAATTTAGCGGTTCATGTTTAATTCAACAATAGAGGACGTTTTAAGCAGTTTACAAGTCCTCTTTCTTTTTCATGTTAAAACGTATTGACTCATCGGTATCGGTGAATAAAATACTCATGTTTTCAGTGTTGTATGGCTTGAAGACTGAGCTGTTCTTCTCCCCTTTACTCCACTCCTGTTTTAGCAGTCCAGCTTTTCACACAGTAATTTATGCAAAAAAAGGCAGTAATTACTTTTGAGGGAGGAATTTGATTATCGCAAGTCTGTTAATTGTTCAGTTACTTTGAGGGGAAGCAACTTGTCAATTGCCGTTTAAAGTTTGATGACAACTGGACAGTTTAGCTTTTGCCAAGCTACAAAGGCTGAGAAAATGGCCAATTGATTGCAAATATGATACCAAACGAAGTATTTTCTTAATTCAAGAGTCACGTTCTCGTTTGCATCAAGTTAAAACCTCAACGTTGCTACACTAGCCTGCACCCACTTATAATTTAACGTTGGCATGTTTTTAGTTCTTCACAAAAACAATGAGCTTTTAAAACCAATACCAAATAAGATTTGGACCAAACAATATAACGATCTTCGTTCGCCTCAGGAAAGTCTGTGTTAAAGAAGACGATAATTGCATGAAAAGATTTGCATAAGTTGTCTGTAAAAAGGTTTTCTTGCACCGTTTGGTTTTGTCTTTATCCGGCCGAATTAGTTAAAACTACAAACGGGTTACGAATTCCCTCCCTCCCGCCGGTTTGATAGGAAGCCTATTGAACTACCTCCCACAACAGCTTTTAACGGCTGCCGGCTCAACTTGTTTACCACAAGGGCACCAAAGAAAGTGTGCAACATTCGCAAACACAAATGAACAGTAAATATATGTGTAGTACAGATGCTGCTACTTTTTGTCCTGCTTGTAATGATTTTCTGCGCATAATGTAACTTCACCTGTCTGAAATTATAACACAACTGACAAGTCGGAAAGCAATTTTCTTGATAATACATTAAAACGCCAAAGTACATGTATGTCTTGAAAATATACATCAAGTTAAATTTATTCATTTTTAGTTGAATGAAACGTCGACGAGGCGGACTAAATGTGTTTGGCAGTCTGGAAGGACAGCGAGCGGAAAAGATAGATTACTCTTGATTAACCTCAGGAAGGCTTTTCAGTCACACCATCACTCCGTCAAACGTGGACAAAATCAGTTTGTTCTGATAAGCATATTCAAAAGGTAAATCATTCATATTGTGCACATTAATTTTCGTCGGTCAAGTTCATCGATCTTTTGTTAAACTCAGTTTTCAAACGTCCTCAGTTGAGATGAGAATAAATTTCATGCACTCAAGTTGATTTGTTTTGTATCCCTCTTCAGTTTGGACTGGATTCAAGTCGAGTTTCCGTAAAAGAACATTGCGAAAGGTCAGTAATTATAAAACAAAATAAAACCTTCAAGTTCAACGAGTTTTACATTGAATAAAACAGGACTACAATACAAACGTTTCTCGTAATAAGCGTATAAGTGATGTCGGAGCTGTAGGTGTGGAAAATGGGCTGAACGTTGGAAGAAAGCGTAATAAAATATCTTAAATGTTCACTATGAAAGGAGAGAACAAAAACCAATTCGAAAATGCGAAAACGTTCGTGATACTCTATGGTAAAACTACAAAGCGACAGAGTTTTTCTAGGGCAAAAGAATCATGTTACCATCAGCACACGCACAGCTGCTCGGACAGTTTTCAAAATGTTTATTTGATATTCACTCTAGCCTTTAAAAGCAAGCTAACATTTGTGACAAATGCCAGTCGTGCAACGTTGATCTGTGTCAAGTTATTTCCTTTTGGTACAACTCGTGTAGTTCTCGAGACAAAATAGTCGAAGTACAAAATTCCCTTTCGCATAGCTAATGGTTATCTCTGAAAGAAAAATATACCCAAATGTTATCAGCCGGTGAATACAGCAAGATTCAACCTGTTGTTTTGAGATACGTTACGTAAATACTTTTGGCTACATTTCCTTCTCTATATCCGTTTTGATTTAACCATAATTTTTGTGAGCTAGCTGTTGAGGTCACTGATAATGTTCGAGGGCAACTGAGCGACAAAACGAGAGAAATTATCTCGATATTATCCTCAAGTGATCGCTGCAATAGTTTAAAAGTCAGAATATTTGTTGATTTTATTAGAAAGGTTGGCTCTTCAGGTTATAAACAAGCCGCTGTATCGGAGGAAATGTAGAAAAAAAGCAGCCTCGGGGTTCAGTTCAATTTCTGGTTTACATTACGTTAAAAAGTTTCCGTGCCTTTCAGAGGAAATGCTGTTGACACATTTATTTCTGCAGTGCGAGGTACGATTTTGAGAATTCAGCAAGACAAGCTTGACTACACAAGATGTAACGTTAAAAACCGTTATCAAATTGCCCGGTTCTTCGCATCTTCTAGTACCTTCAATCGCAAAATTAATTTTGAAAGGTGTATTTTATTTAATGGAAAAAGAGTGTTGGAGAGAGAGAGATTTTTCAACCAGTACATCATTTTACATAAAATCTAATCGTGTTTTTCTGCGACTAAAAGTGTTCAGAAAATTGGGGGCCCTTAACGATGCCTAACAGAAGCAAAACTAAATCATAGTTTACCCAGGAAATCACCCTTCCGACTTGCCAAAGGCAAAGTTGTGCTGCTAGGCTTGTAGAGCCGTTAAAAGGAAGGCCGAAGACAGATTTCTTTTATATTCTGTGTAGATAGAAAGTGTCATGCATTACTAAATGCGTAACATGCAAGTTAAAACTTGCCTTGTGTGACCGACTTGAGATTTAACCACGTTTTATCTGCGTGCCCTCGTTGTTAGAACACTTATTTTAATAAGTTCACGTTTAAAAACATGAAAAATCCTGCAGCTGCCTTCCGCATGCCTTGGTGAGGTGAAGAGATACGATTTGGGGCTCAGGAAAGATTAAACCTAATTATACCAAGTTGCTGAATAAAAATAACAAAGATGATTTCAAGCAAGCAAGGAAAAAAATGCGTCAGAAATGTTTCACGTCTGCAATTGTAAACTTATGTTCCAGTGTTTTTAAATGTTCCAAGAGTCCTAGGGTTTTAGTAGAGCTGGGAAAAAGCCTCTTTGCTTGCGCGCAGCCTGTTAACCAATTATTGTGATACGAAAAGATGACAGATCCGGAAAACTAAAACTCGTACGTGCACTCAAAATTTAGGAAGTCCAGTTTCTTCACAATAAAACAAAGTGAAAAATAGTTAAAACTACTCTTTAACGACTCTAGCAAGGCCCGTACTCCTTATTCTTAAAAAAATATAAATAATTAAGAGCAAATGCTTCGTGAGACCTTTAACCAAACAAATTGCATGGACAATAGCACTGGGCGACAGTAAAGTGACAAATAAGAAAACGTGTCATTTTCCTCAACAATTCCTTCCATAGATGACCCAAGACTTGGTTATGGTAATTATGATAATTTTGGGGCGAAATTTGAACAGCAGCTTAAGTTGTTAATTTTTCTATTTGTATGCATGTCACCTAAATGCCTTTTTTCCAAATTATCAAGAAAACAGGGAACTTGTTGAGCAAACAATCAACTGCCAAATCACAAATCCAACGTTAGAGGCAGTTTGAAAAAAATAGTTCTTACGTAGTTCCACATCAAATGACTAATATTCATTGAAATAAAGCCCCGTGATATTTGAACAAACGAGAATAAATTAAAGAAAAAAAGAAAAACAAAATCGAGAACAAAAAAGCTTTGGATTCATCTATGATGATAATAGGCTGTACGAATATTAAACAGCGTTTTCCAAAGGGTGCATTAAAATTTCTCACTTCAATGTGATCCAGCAAAAAATCCAATCATCTTGTTCTAAAGGAGATTTTTATTGTCTTTCAGGGTATTCAATTGTTAGAGAAGGTTCTTTGTTCGATTTGAAGACTTCCAGGAGATCTTCATTACATCTATATTTCATGAAAACGCTAACTATTTTATCACTTCTATGAATGCGTTCCCCAGCTGACGTTTGGTTACTCGACAACTTGTATTAGGAAATTTTACGCCCCTCACAAGCACCATAAATTTGACTGCACCGGCCGTTCGACTGTTAAATTAGTTACGGCTGCTTCGTGTTATACTTCTCGTATCAAGACCACTTCAGTCGTGCGATAATTCTTTTGTAACAATTAGCAGGTGAGTGGGCAGGTTAATATTCACAAATATTTTTTGTTCTGAGCTGAACTTTCTCGTTCGTTCAGTGGACAACTCGCCAAGTTGAGTTGACTTAGCGAAATCAAAAGTAGCCGTATTGTATCTAACTGTTCAAATCGAAAACACATATTTCGTGTCGAGAGGACGTCCGCGTGTGTTCAGCATGTTACCTCGACAAAACAGTGTGCTTTTGAGACAATGCGAATATATGGAAAAGTTACATAATCGTGACTTTATCGAGGAATTAAAATAACGACCGACTTCAGTTCTCTTAGGCTATCTAATAAATCTAAAAAATCTAATAAATATTCTTTTAGCTGATTTAAATTCAAGGAACAAACTAGATTTTTGTTCCAGTTTCAACTGATTTGGGATCATTCTCGGACATGTTACACTGCTTTCGTTTCAAATTGTTTATTCAGACGGCCCTTGTTGATGCAACACGTTGCTTTGACCAAAGCAAACAAAGCTGTCGCGTGAGCTAGGCATTTGTTTGAGTTTCCTGGGAAATTTCTTCAATCTTTCAGCGATGCAATTTACGACAGCAAGATGAATACGAAAAAAATATCAAGCAATCGCCCGAGGATATAGAAGGTGTAAGATACGAAGTAGTTGTCTCGGCTGAATCTAAGGAATCAGTTTTCTTTGTAGTCGTTTGCTTTTCTCCCTTCTGTTATAATCAACACGTTACAAAATGCACGCAATTATAAATGTTTTTCGATAAATAAAGCGTTTAAAATGCAAAATAGATCATGGTGCAGGTTGAATTAAGAATTGGCAAAAATATCTCCTTTTTAGCAATGTTGCGGAGCTCTTAAGTGCTGAAATTAAAACACATAATTTATCCTACTATCGAATGTAGTCAAAACTGAAATTATAATTTTTTTGTTATTTTGTTTGTTAACAGTTGGTCAAAGAAGGTTTATAGTCAGCTTGGTTTCAACCTGTCTTGGATAATTTTTTTCATGGATGTACTTATACAGATTAACTTCAATTCTTATTAATTTAAAACGTTGCATCAAAATTAGCATAGGCCGTAACTGATGTTGGTGTGTTTTACTGTCATGTTACCGAAACCTCTCAAGTTATATAAAACCAAACTGCAGCTCGACTGATTAGATCAATTTTACAGCGAATACGCATCTTTTCATTTCATGAGACGTCTCCGCAAACTCCACCGGAATACCATGGCCTTGACACTGGGAAAAAGAAAATATTTGTTTGGTCCACTGACATGATTAGGCAAATGTCATTCTCTCTCTGCCAACACAAAACTGAAAAACACTACTGTTTAACATAAATCGTTATATCAAATTTATATCGTAAGTCCTGATTATTTATGCTTTGTCCGTTTTACAGAGAGAAATTTTCTCGGATTATTTTTCGTTTCTTTTTCGATGGGCCTGTCTGAACTGACATTGAAAATTGATAATTGTAATAAGCAAACAGGGTGAAAGAAAGCGAACGACAGAGGGACATGGTACGAATCAGATCCGGCAGCTTTCATACTAGTCGAAAAAATTTCGCCTGTCACCAACAGTTTGGTCAAGGACTGTCTTGTAAGCCTTGCTTTCTTTGTGCATCGATTGAAGGGATGAAAAAAAATGGAAAGAAAGCTAGGGCTAAAAGCTAAACGAATTTATCGTTGGCAAATGCGATTGGGAAAACCCTTTTGCACCCATCTCTTTCATTTTAAGACTACCTAGCAATCTTCCCGATAAAACTGTGAATGTCATTGCTTGATACCTGCTGCCATTCGCGCCAATCCGCCGGGTAGAAATTAAATTTCCTTTGGATCTGTATAACGTGTTTCTGGTGCGAGGTGTGCAATGTTTATTTACAGAAAGGCAGGTAGCTCCCTTGGTTAGGTAAATATGTCTGGTTTTAATAACCATTTTCTCTAATTATTTCTGGTCTTTATCGAATCGTTGATTGGTCTTGGGAGGATCAATTTGTCCAATTTTTGAGCCAATTAATTGTTGCTATTGATTTGTCATTTTCATAGCACTTTGTACCTGCGGACGGACCACGAGGCAGGGAAATAACTTCGTTGTCCCAATTTATTTTTTGCCCCTCACGGTAAGTGGCTTGTAGCATGTTTAAAACGGGCTCTGTTACTGCTTTTTTCGATTTAAATATGAACATACATGTCTATTTTTTAGATTTCGCACAGAGCGGAACGTAGTTAGTGTTATCTAATTAGTTTCAGCGCTGTTTAATTAATCAAACCTCCGCGTGTTTAACTTACAAATTGTTGACCCATGTGACTTAGATTCGTGTGCTTAGCGAAGCTAGGAATCGCGTGCTAGGGAATGAGTCGAGTACAGGGGAATCCAGACGAACAAATGACGAATTTCTTATCGCATTAATTCGCTTTTATATGACTTTCTTCACTAAAATTAGGGATTCTGGTTAATTAATTGCTTTTGATTTTTACACAGATATTTTACAATCTACTACATCAGTCGGGTCAAACGTGCGCGTGTTGCAAGCCTATTTTCACTGTACGATTGAGAGCAGTCGCAAGATAGTCCCGTGATGTCATTTGGTAAGTTACAAGTGTCTGTTTGCTCACGTACGTAATTTTGTACATTGACAAGTACAGTTGAATCCCGCTATGGCGAACTCTCGGGGAAAACAAAAAATAGTTCCATATAGCGAGAGGTCGAGGTATCATATAGTAAATAACTGAAGGGCAAACCAAAGGGAAATGGTTTTGAGTTCTAAATAAAGGAAAATTCAAAATGAACAGGTTCGATTTAGCGGGGTCCACCTATAGTAATCAATTTCTTGTTCAGTGGCCAAAAAGAGGTTGACCAAAAACAGTTGACCAAACCTCCGGACAAACAAAAGTTGTATGGAGCGATGTCACATAAAATTTTTGGGACCTACAGAAATCTATAGCGTGAATTGACATCTTGATTTCGGAAGTAAAACGGTTGAAATCTATATGGACGCGTTTTTCTGCCACATGAATTTAATGCAATTTTCTAAACGTTTTTGAAAACCGTTTTTCCAGTCATATCTCAGTTTATAAAACATTGCAATATGTTGAGCTTTTCCTTACCAAGTGTTTTATTTCAATTCATGATTGATTCTGAATTTAGTCAATAAAAACGACCAGTATGGCTTTCCCTACATATTTTCTACGTATTTAGTAAAAGTAGAAACATTTTAAAGCGGAGAAGTATTCTCGTACGAACAGCATAAACGGAAACTTTTTGTAAACGCTGACGTGCCGTGCAGCCTCGTACCCACCCGTCCTAGTGCACGGGACATATTTCGTTTAGGTACATCTGTTTATCGTTTACGTTTAGTGTTTACTAGCGTATTTAAATATATCATATATGTATTTTAAGATCCCTGCATCACTGGATTGAGTGGCCGATCCGGTACTCAGTCCTGACGGGGAGGGACCATTATATTGTGTTCCTAGGAAAGACCAGAAGCTTCTGTGGAGAATTGTGTCTCCAA
>Ga0126339_10004179_pt1 | contig 10617 bp, 8 predicted proteins | sample OrbTmetagenome_2_FD_92532 | JGI IMG/M metagenome (GOLD analysis project Ga0126339, IMG submission 92532) | Coral microbial communities from Petempiche,Puerto Morelos, Mexico - Orbicella T R C metagenome | ecosystem: Host-associated > Invertebrates > Cnidaria > Coral | place: Petempiche,Puerto...
TAACCGTCTTATTTTGGATATGTTTATCAGAACTTTTCACGATCACATTCTACCGTATTGCGTTATCGATTGCGATATGCAAATGTCTACTAAAAATGCAAGAAACCACGCTATGATTTAAGTTGTTTATCATTGCCAAATAAAACATTAGAAATATCCCACCGATTACGAAATATTGCTGTTTTCCTTACAGAGAGAACGATTATGTCGCATTCAAATTTGATTTTGGCGCTCAGCCCGCTCTTTTACCGGATGTGACGTCACTTTTTGGTGGATGATCCAAACACAAAAAAAAGTGTCAGGCTTCGCAGAGTGTTCTGCCCCGCCCCTGCAAGAAGCAAATTAGTTGGAGTTTCATTGAAGATTCTCAGATTTTGGTGGCGTTTTTCAAAGCGCCCGCTGAAAAACCGAGGTAAATTTTTATATCTCGTGCAAGAAGAGGATTTCGACACCTTATAGCCATAAAATGAGCTCTATTCGAGTTCAGCCACATAACGAAAAGTCTTTTCGCAATTATAGACTACAACTTGCTTTAAAATGGCTATTGTCAAACCTGAACCTTCATCAAAGGATGTGTTTTTCGCAGTGACAGCTATCATCTTCAACCGAAAAACAGACAAATATAGAGAGCCAGAAACTTCTTCTTTTAATATTAGTATCTAAATCCTGAAGATATAATCTTAACTATTAACGCGAGGACGTTTTTGCAATGCCATTTTTTCTGCCAATTTATTCGGCCATTTTTTGGCTAGAGAGAGCGCGAAATCCAATTTCCTAAATATTCCTGAAAGTAGGCCGTATTTAGAAAAATGAATCCCAAAACCTTGGAAAATTCATAAATACTTCTTTACAACCTCGAAACAAAGGTAACTCAAATTTTGACCGTGGCCACGCTTTGCATGCTCGATATTTCTGTGCAATTTTGCTCTTAACAGGCCTTTCCCATATCAAGTTATTTTGATCTAGTGTCTCGCACGTTCCAAACTGTACTTCGTATCAAATTCCTCTCTTACCCTCAGGGGAAAATGCGTTACTGAAACTAATAGACAGCGACAAGAGCCAAACAGGCCAACACTGGAATGTTGTTGACATCAAGAATATTGTCACTGCGGGGCATTTGTGCTCCTGCGAAGATCCCATTAAGATGGCTTTTAAGGTACTAACAATAATTTTAATGACTTAACAGCATTAATCCCTGTACAGCTTCTTTTTCTCACGTTCCGCTTGCTTCAAGGGTAGCCAACGCACCGTTTAAATAACGTGCTGTAGTTCAGAGTAATAGAGCTGTGTTCGCGACCATCATAGACACATCTGCGGGATGTGCGTTTTTTTAAAAAAAAAAACAACAACAACAACAACTCGTTGCTCGTGTGTTCTGGCCTGGGTAAGATGAAAAAGTTACTGATCATTATCGTTGACTCTAGAGCAAAAATTACGTTAATGGTGTACTAGTTGCGCAGAGGAAAACTATAGCATGCAAGCTTTCACCGTAAGAATGTGGCTGAATATTGATAAAACAAGTATTTTGTATTTACAAATAAATTAATTGTGATTTTTTGTAATAACTGATGAAGCTAAACCGCACACTGCAAAAGCTTGCTGATACTTACACAGAGAACACTGAGTTCTTAAAAAAGCTTGCAGACCAGACTGAAGACTTCGCTGTACAGCTTATTGATCAGGTGACTGCCAAAGAGGAGCTGGTTGTAAAAGACCTGTCTGAACACGTTGATCGCTATGCTTCAATGCTTAGTGGCATGACAGATGATGCAATCATCCACTCGCAAAAAAAAGTAAGAAGACTCCCTTACTTAGCATAGTCCTCTCACTTCCATCTTCTAACCTTGAACACTCTTGATAGACGACCATCGTACCACAGTCAGGCCCGGGAGTCAGGCATGATTGATTATATTGTATCGCTATATTTAACAAACCAATCTTACACAGGAGTACTTGCATTCAAAATTCCCAGGGCACTTAAAAACGAATCACTTAACAGAAACTTAAAATCCTAGGATAAACTGTGAACTGACTTTTGTTTTAACTTTTGATGAGCCTGAAAAGTAACTGACACAATTGCAGGAACAATATAAACTTATGTTAACCTGACGCCGCTGCGAATATAACAAATTGAGTGACACCATAATGGTATTTTTGTATTACATAGTACGCTGGACAAAACTGTTCTAGATCGACGTTTTACAGCAAAAAATTAAAATAAACATAGTGACATAAATAATTTTGTGATTGTCTTAAACTTTACTAAATTCCACACATGAAAACTTATTTTTGTCTGGATCACGCAAAGAAGGCTTGCGTTACACCTTGTCCAAATTTGGTAACTGAGTCACAAAAGTATTCAAAATTACGTGACTTCTGAGAAAAATGAGTCATATTTGGAGTGCTGTTTTGCGAAGAAACTCTTCACGTTCCGGTGGATTTTTTTGCTGCGATATTGACAAGAAAGCATGAGAAAGACTTCAACTTATTTACCACTGAAATACCATATGATCTTAGAACTCTGAAGTCTTGAAACTGTTCTTGCCACTAGATCGGTCTTGCGCCTGTTTTGACAATGGCTGTCTTTTATCATATCGCGCTTCGTACAAGCCACAATTGCACAAAATACAGCTGTGTTAAGGCGTTGTCACCCAAGAACATCAGGCACTGCTATTTGTGCTTTTAGGAAAGTTTAAGGACCTGTTTCTGGGGCCACCTACCAGTAGCTTGCCATTTTCTCGGATTTTCTTGCATGACAGCTTGAAATAACTTCGTTTGGTTTGCTTTGTGGCCCTTCAGTAATAGCATCACAACGTGAATCTTTAATTCTCTGAACCGCTGATGTATCACAGGGTTATAATGCTGTTTAAATGGATTATCGCTCCTTCCTCATGCCATCTCGTCGAATTCATGAAAATATCCACAAACACCCAAAGATGTTCTTCTTACAACAGCACTGGTCTAACACTACGATGTCGATGTAAACCTTAACAATTGTTATCTTAGAAATCGCGCAATTTTCCGTACTTTCGTGATTCAGTCCGCAAATTTAGATACGCAGTAACGCAAGCCTTCCTTGCGTGGTCTATATGAAAATGATTTTTCATGCGTGGAATTTAATAAGGTTTAAGACAATCAAAAAATTATTTGCATCGCTTTGCTTGTTTTAATTTTTTGTTGTAAAACGTCGATCCAGAACAGTTTTGTCCAGCGTACTAATTATACCAAGGTGACATTGGATCGGTCTTAGCGTTCACTGAGGTCTTATTATTTTTCCCCATCTCGACCGAAAATTCTTCAATTCCTAATTCCAGTTTCAATTCCAATTCCATTTGCCCCAAGTAAAAAATAAGTGAAAAGTAAAGAAAACATCCGGATAAGTAGATAGAATTTGAAAACGTTCATAGTCAGCAAAAGGAAGAATTCAAGTCATTCATCTTTATAGATCTTAATTATTTCTGATGTTTACTTGCAGTTTGTTGCACACCCATTATTGTACAAGAGGCACAAGATGAGGTGGAACCTTGGTTTGCCTGATGCTTTAAAACCCCGTGGAAAGTTTCGTAGTCTTCTGTTTTTGTTGATTTTGATAGACACAGTTTTAACACCACTTCTGCTTCCAGTCATTGGATATGTCTCCTACAGGGACCAAAAGAAGGTATTCAGATAGTTAAATTCTAAAACATTGGACCTCGCATTTAGCTTTCTGGTATTCTTTGTAATACTTTATGTTGCTGTTTTTGTCAGAGGTGCAAGTTTTTGGCTGTTGGAGAGAAGCATCGCGAACTTAGACAGGATAAGTTAGGTATAATTCGGAGGTAACCTCTTGATGAGTTTTAATAACTGATAATGACCGACCGACCTACCACCTGAGGCCAAATGACTAAACAATAATACACCAAATATTTTATGAATGCCTTATGACAAGAACGAAATATTATGGATTTGAAGTACCTCTTACGACATAAAAATAATAAAAGTTTTTTATTGTGTCTAATATTAAAACTAGCCAAAGGAAAGAATCCTTCTACTTATAAGCACAAAATGTAAAAATTACTATTTACTCGTGATTATCAAATTCACAAAATGCATGAAAAATTACATGTCCATTCGTGGAAAGGTTTTGCAAGTTGAGAAAGTTGCACCTAGTTATCTTAAGAATTCAACCCACTTAGGACGGTGCCCACTGGATACAAAGGTCTTTACGCCAGGTTAGGACCACGCAGAAAGATCTTTTCAAGGGCTATTGGAATCCACAGAGAAAAATTAGGGGAGCCACGCATTTTTTCGAGATAATTAGCCTTCAATCTCAAAAAAATGCTGACATCACCACTTTTCTGAAAAAACAAGGAAAGGATATTTCTTCACAGATTTCCTTAGAATTCGCCGTTACATGCAGAAAAGTAAACACATTTATAAAGATCTTGAAACTGCATGGCAAATGGTAATTTTTAGAACTTTCTGTTGCTTTTTAACTGAAGTTTTGGTGACCTTTGTTCACCTTCATCAGAGTTCATCAATACAATATCAAAGTTCGTTATTACTCACGCTACGACCCCGCGCTCGCTGTCGTTTTATTGATTTTTAAATCAACGGCAAGTAAGCGCGAGGGAGCGGTTTCCTCGTGTTGATGACGGCGCTGTCCAAAGTTGAGTGCCATGACTCCAAGGAAAGCCTCTCGTGATAGTTGTTGACACCACGTTCGAGGATCTGGGCGTATCATGCTATGCCCCGCGCAGGCTCCACGAACGCTTGCTTTCCCCGACGAAGGTGAATGCATAATCATGGCAGCTCACTTTGTAGACGATTCCTTGGACCCGGTCGATCGTTGGTCAGTTCTTTCGCTTTCTAAATATCTGGACCAATGTTCTTACTGGCCTGAAGGCTGGCCGAACGCGAAATTTCCGGGGGACGCGGCCCACGTGATCGGACGCACCCTTTACATAACGATGGACTGCAAACCCCAGTGGTCTCTGCTGTAACTGTCTGGGTTTGGTCCACTTCCTCAACAGACTACCAGGAAAGCCATTCGCTGTTAAATCACTCAAAACGCGTTCTCCCTCATTCGTTCTTAGTTCAGGGCGCGAAGGGAGGAGGTTTGGTATGTTTTTAATAACAAAATGGTTGCAACAGCGCTTTTAGCGTCTCTGACAGTCTTCCTCTGGTTCAGCTAAAATACGGTCTAAATACCTTTTGCTCACAACCAGAAACTAATCACGTGTTGAATAGACTTGCCACTTCCACTTCATAACCTAAAATGTAGGGGTAACCTAGCGTTTTTTAAAGTTATTGATCTTTTTTGAAGACTTTTATGGTGCCCGTTACATTTTTTCCTGTCACCTCTCCACTAAGTGGTTCACACTTGTGAGTTAAGCACAGACATAAGCACAAACATAAGCACACGGATGTTCACACTGGCGACATACACATGCGCAGTGCGAGTCATGTCGGAAACATTCTCGTCCCCACTGCTACTCGTTTTAAAATGTAAAAAGAAACAAAGGCTCTGGGAACGAGAATACGTCAAACAAGATGGCGGAGGAAGATGCGCTGATCGTGTTGATGTTGGTGATAGTTCTTCGACGGAGACGGCGTAGAAGGCTAAACAACCAAAGTGAAGAAAGACGTGTATGGGTAAAGGACAGTTTCTCGCGGAGAACTTTGCAAGGGGACTTCCATAATCTCTTTCAAGAGCTTCGGCTTGGTGACTGAGAATTGTCCTTCAGGTAAGCTAATTAGGTTAAAAGTTTTGTCGATTTGTTTACTTGTGTAGCAAAAGCAGTATGTTTTACATTTCTTTAAAGACAACATCTACTGTCAGAACAGTAGATGGTGATTCCAGCAAATTGTGTTAATAAAATATAAAATCCCTCCAAAGCTAAGCTGAGACAATTTTAAAGTTAGCAGACTAGTAAATACCCAACCTTATCTATTAAGTGTAAGAATAATTTGTACCTTTTTGTACCCAGGTATATGAGGATGTCCCCTGACAGGTTTGAACATCTATTGTCTTTAGTGGGCCCAATAATTACCAAGAAAGACACAAGAATGAGGAAGGCAATTGAACCAGCGGAACGGCTAAGTTTAACACTACACTACTTAACCTATGGTGATAGTCAACAGTCAAACTCTTTTGCCTATAGAATAGTGAGGTCAACAGTGGCAAAGATCATTCGAGAAACATGTGATGCTATCTGGGTTGTTTTGCATAAGGAGTACTTGAAACCTCCCAACTCCAACAAAGAATGGAAGGAAATTGCTGATGAATTTCAACGATTGTGGAGTTTCCCACACTGTGCTGGGGCTATCGATGGACAACATCTAGCAATACAATGTCCATTTAACAGTGGCTCATTATACTACAATTGTAAAGGCTTTTTTAGTATAGTCCTGCTTGCGGTATGCGATGCTCACTATTCATTCACTTTGGTGGATATTGGGAATTATGGTAGCAATAACGACAGTGGCGTTTTATCACATTCAACCATGGGACAAGCTTTGGAAGCTGAGCGACTGAATCTTCCCAGCTCTGAACCACTAGGAGGTTGGAGAGATCATCCTTTTCCATACTTCTTAATTGATGATGAAGCATTTGCTTTGAGACAATGGATGCAGAGACCTTTTTCTGGAAGAAAGCTACCTGAAGACCAAAGAATTTTCAATTACCGGCAATAAGAAGAGTGATTAAAATGCATTTGGCATTCTAGCAGCAAGGTGGTGTATATTTCATCGGCCCATCCAGGGAAGTGTTCAAACTGTTCAATCCATTACACAGGCTGCAGTGTGTCTCCACAATTATCTCAGACAAACAAACAATGCATGCTATTGCCCTGTTGGATTTGCGGACAGTGAAGATAGCGCAGGCCAAATACGTCCTGGTGAATGGACAAGAATTGTGAGGGAAGGATGTAATGGAGCATTGAGGCCTTTGTGTCGTCCTAGAGGATCACGGTACCAGCAGTCTGCAGTTAGCAATCGAGAAAATTTGAAAGAATATTTAATTCACCAGAAGGTGCTCTCTTCTGGCAATGGGACTATGTCAGGGCCCAAGGCAATAAAGTACATGCGGTTTCCACAATCAGGCAAAGCAAGAAATAAATTTGTATGTGCATTACAAGCCAGACAATAAGTTAGGATTGTAAGCGTGTCCCACTTCTTCTCAGAATAATTATTTTAAGTTTTACTGGGGTTTGTGGCAATTTAACCTTTAATTTCCAAATATGATTTCACCTCACAATTTTAGTAGACGTCAAACAGGTGATAAGACCAAAAAAGATCAACTGACATAACTTTTATTATTATATTTATTATTATTATTATTATTATTATTATTATTGTTATTATAATAAAAAAAACAGCAAGGGAAATTAGTTATATTTTGAATTAGTGTATGTTTGATAGTTTTACGAATAAAGTTGTTCTTACAATTCAATTATTATTATTATTATATTATTATTATTATTATTATTATTATTATTAAGGCTGTAGTCTGACAGCCGAAAGCTCTGAAAGTTTTAACTTTATATAGCCAGTGAACGTTTTTTATAAATTTTTAATATGTTTTGTCCTGGCTACGGTTCTTCTATTTTTAAAGAGAATGCACATGTTGTGTTTTTGGATGTATAAGAGCTGCAGTTTGAGCAATTCTAGTTTTTGTTTTGGTGGCTTATCAAAGATCCATTAGAAAGACACTTCTTTGCCTCCCCTAATGAGTTTTAACTTAACATTAGTGCTAGTCCCTCCTACAATAGCGTCTTAAAAATAGACATTCAATAAACTTCCCCTTTAACAACAACGTTTCTGTCATTTATTCATTAACTTTGGGCTAGAAAATGTAAAATTTGAATGTAAGACCTACATGACTTAATTACAGCTGTATACATGAAAACAACTTAAAAATAATTTCAACATCACTTTGTTTAAAACCACTGTTTTCTCATCGAATGTTTGGTAGACAAGATTTTCCAAAGAAAATTACACCACTGTAAAAGATAATTTATAAACAGCTTGTAAAAAAATATATTTAACTTGAACAACTATTATGGTTAATTTGAAAGCCAACTGTTATTAGTCAATATCCAATAACTGTTACACTTGTGAGCATCATTCATTTCTTTTTAGTTGAGATGGTATTGGCAGACAGGGTAAGATGGGAAGAGAATTTTCCACTTAATCTATAGTGTTTTTATCCCTCACCAACAAACAAACAAACACATGGAACCAATGTCGTCTCAACCAAAACTTAAAAGATGACCAGGTGCAAGTCTGTTTAACCATGAAAAAAAGTATCCAGGTGGAAATTGTGCCTTAGCCTCAACTTCCTCTGCACTTGGAACATTAAATTGCATATTGAATGACCTTGCCTCAGTTTTGTCTCCACTTGGAACATAAAATTGCTTATGAACTGGGGAAAGAACTCATGTTTTTGTGTCACGAAATTGTTTTGCTGGTTGCAGAGGAGTCAAATGTCCAACATTCTCTACAGAAATAGAATTTCCAGCTTGCTCATGAAATAAAGATGTGCTCATTGGTGGCTTCATGAGCTGATTATATACAATGTTATTTATCTGCATCTTTATTAGCAAGTTATCTCTTGCATTTAATTGTCGTACCTGGGTTAGAAGTAGCTCACAATACAAATCATCTTCATCCTTCTCTTTTCTTTCTTCTGATTTACTGGTAAGTCTAGTACTTAATGATTGCATAAGTTCAAGCTCTGCCTAATATCAACAATCTTATCAACATTACTTTTCCTTTTCCTGTATTTTGGTTGCCCAGTTGTCTCAGACTTCATGGTGTCATATTCCTTTCTCTGAGTACCGGATGCTGTACCACTTGTCTCAAAATCTAAGCTGCTTATCTCACTTGACGGAGTTGTACATCTGAGGTGGGTTCCCGAGTCAACATCGCACAGTCCTTCTGAATCGTCATTACTATTATCTTGAGATCCAGAGCTTGCATATATATTTAATTTACTCTTGCGTGGCTGGATGTACGGATGAAGCCACCTCAGATATTTAAATAGTTCTGAACTCTGCTGTTCAGCTTCCTTCACCTCTTGACTCCCCTTTCCACTGACCTTCTGACCTTTAATCCTTTTCTTATCTCGGCTATAGTGGTTTCTTAGAGTTTTGAACAGATCCCTTGCTTCTGTGCCTACAATCATAGAACGACTCTTTAATTTCTGGGTAAGTTCCCACAATCAAATTATTTTGAAATTTCAGTCAACCCCCTTTCCTTTTTTGTTCTACATCTATTATATATTACTGTCTTCTACTCTTGCATACATCAACATTCAGTTAGTAAACTGTATTTGCCTTCATATAATTTTTCTTTTCTTGTTTTTGTTTTTGTTGCACCATGAGCCGGCGGGACTGATAGTACCATCAAGGCACGTAACAAAGTCAATAAATCATCATAAGCTGTGAAGTCGACGGGGAAAAAATTGATTTTCCAGTGGTACCTTGTACTCGTCTGAGAAAGCGTGAATATGATTAAGAATTATGTAATAAAACATTATGTACTATAAACGGTGTTAACACAGTCATTCTAAGGCTTTAAATCAAGATATGAATACAGCCAAAGTAAAATTCGCCAAATTCTGCTTCATTCATTTGGTAAACATGTTCAGTTCGATTCGTGCTTTTGCTTACCTGATTTCAAACTAAGCTCTCGTGCGATCTCGCTCCATGCTAACTCCTTTGTATGTGCGTTTTTTTTTTTATCGTACGGAATTGGATAGCTCCGGACAAGCTCGGCTAACCTCTCATTCGCCCTTTTTATTGACCGAGAGGAGATCTGAAACAGTGTCATTCTGATTGGTTGAATTCTTGCGCTTGTGCTTGTTCTTATTTGAGGCCAGTTCCCACTAGTGAAATAAGTGTACTAAGCATAAGCGCAGGCACAAGAAAAAGGAAAATGTTTCTTTTTCTCGTGCTTATGCTTGTGCTTATTTCACCTAAGTGCACACTAGCGTTTTCTTGTAATTATGCTTGTGCTTACGCTCGTGCTTATCTGACAAGTGTGAACCAGGCATAAGCCAGTAAGTTTAACAAACTGACGTCAGTTTTTTTATGCGTCTGTCCTCTTATTCGTATTAACAATGATTTAGTAATACATAGACAAGTAAAAACAAACGATATAATCTCCCGACGTTTCGGCGACCTCGTGACGTCATTATCAAGGTTACAAATGAGAATTAAATTAACAAATGCGAGTTCAAGAGTTATAACTAATTTACATAGCGGAGGTGGCTACACGAATACTTTAGTACAGATAGAATCCGTTTGCACGTTCAAACTCGGTCTTAATTGTTTGATGTAAAGCATCTCGTTGACAAGACAATCGAATTTGTTCATGCATTTCTTGAGAACTTTGAAACAGCTGAGGAGGTCCTCAGGGACAGCACCCGCGTGGTCGTTATCATAGTGCCTGCGTACTGAAGATGACGTGCTTTTATGGCCATACACGCGGGCATACAAATGCCCGCGCGTATAGCCAACATAGCTCCCTGTATCACACAGGTTACATTTAAACTGGTACACTACGCACTGTTGATTAACCAGCTGCGGTTTGGTCTCACATTCTTGAAGGTCTTGGCCAATTTTCCGACTGACA
>Ga0126339_10004180_pt1 | contig 10617 bp, 2 predicted proteins | sample OrbTmetagenome_2_FD_92532 | JGI IMG/M metagenome (GOLD analysis project Ga0126339, IMG submission 92532) | Coral microbial communities from Petempiche,Puerto Morelos, Mexico - Orbicella T R C metagenome | ecosystem: Host-associated > Invertebrates > Cnidaria > Coral | place: Petempiche,Puerto...
AAGACTAACAGACACAAGCGGTTTCAGTTCAGGTTATAGATTGCATTTATTTCCTCAGCTAAATCTTTAGAAACGTTCGTTTGTTTCAAACCTGGTCTGTCCTTTTTTCTCAAAAATTTTTCCCAATAACAAGGCGGCCGGTTCCCAAAACCCCCCCCCCTTTTAATTTATCCTCCTTACACCCCCCCCCCCCCCCCCCCAAAAAAAAGCTTGTCCTTGAGATCCGCTTGGATGTGAGAGGAAACTTGAGCCACTCTGTGAGGACGAAGCAATCAAGAAATTCGCCAATTTCATTCTCATTTACTGCATTTTGCTTTATATCAGTCATTGAGTGTTTGCCCGGGTTTGGTTTAGCTACCTACAATGGAAATTGATCTGTTTCGATGGAGAATTTTGACGCTGATAATAAAGTTCTTGCTCACGAAATGATTACTGACCCATAATATAACGAAGAAAAGAAAAAAGAACAGACCAGGTTTGAAACAAACGAACGTTTCTAAAGATTTAGCTGAGGAAATAAATGCAATCTATAACCTGAACTGAAACCGCTTGTGTCTGTTAGTCTTTTTAATCGTGCTCGGGCCCCGACAAAGTTGTCAAGGAGAATAGAGGTAAAAATCTACTTTCAAAGACACGCAACTTCTCTTTACAACTGCAGAAGAACAACTTTCGACGACGCATCTACCGTTTGCGAAATTAAAACGTACAACTAATTTCGGTTTTGTCATGTTAAAACCAGGCACAAAAGAGGCCGAGTTTACGAAATAAAATTAACAATTTTGCCATATCGTCCAAAGACTGTTTAATTTTCTTGAGAAAGGTTTGGTCGAGTCAGCTGAAAGCTTAATGATTTTTTCTAACTTTAACAGTCAATGTATAGCTGGGTAATTTTTTTTCACAGAAAATACAGTGCCGTTTCTAAGGGCTTCACTTTTCCGGCTTTGCACACGAAATTTTCAAAGAAGCAGGGGTCCAGACTGAAACATCTGTGTATCAGATGAGCTGTGTGCTTGAGGCATCTTACAAATACATAAAATTTGAATACTACCCGTGTGACATGCTAAACGTCGGAGCAGAAATTAAACTGAAATCTCTCACTCGCTTTCTTTAAACTCAGAGTAAAGTAATTGGAACCTAATAAACAAATGACGAATGATGATATAGACTTCTAGATTTAACGCAAACCAGAGAAGTCTTTTTGGTATTTAACGCACTGCACTGAATACGATAAACAACTTGGAAGTGAATTTTAAGGGAAAAGTATAAGGAAAACCATTTCACTGACCGGTTGAAAAGCTGTGTCGATTTCACGAGGGTGTAGCATCTCATAACACGCAGCAGACGAGGGATAAATTGACACTCACATGAGAACATCACATCAGCCTATGAAGGTTTCTTTTAAACATGATTCAAAGACAGTATTACAGGAAACTGCTGAGTTGTGTTCACGAGCAGAACTTAACTAGAGGAAGTCAATCAGATGAGAAAAACGATAGCGAAATATTTACTGAGCTTCGATTCACTGAACACCTATTAAAAGGCCAAAGAGGTTCTTGAAGAAGTTAATACGAGCAATAGCGGCCCAGCGGATGTCCATATCAGAATCAACAGACCTCATTTTGTCCGCGACTACGCGGCGCCAGAGTTTTCAACGCATCTTCTAATATCTGGTGGCGCCCAGAATATCTCGGCGTTTAGTTAATGTGCTTTTAACAGGGGCCGTCAGGTTAAGTGATTATACTTGATGCCTGCCCGCTTTTTTCCAATTGATGCATAAGTGTTACCAGCTAATGGCAGTTCTTTGTCAGTATAGAGTCTCGATCAGCCACAATTTCACAAGAAAAATTAATCCACATTGAAATGAGGTAGCTGGCTTAGACTGCCGCTGATAGCATGCATTGCGCACTTTCTCGACAGTTTTCTCCACGTAAAAATTTTGTTGAAAACGAGAACAGTTTTTCGAATAAAAGACAACGATGTATAATTGCATTTTGCACGCGGTCTGCTTCTTCTCCGCTTTCTAATTTTATTTTCCAGGTGAAGCCGGGCTATCAAGCAAGATAGAAGCGGAGTGCACACTCAACGACTACACGTGCCTGATCAAAAGGTTTCTTACCAGTAATGGACCCCGTAGAAAAACAAATACACAGAAAAACGTTGCGTGGAACTAAAAACTCTTCGTTACTTACTTTCTTTGCTGCACTCGGTTTGTGTCAACAGGAGTCCTGTGTTAAAGGAGTGATACATGAAAAGGTCCCCCTTGAATAAAGGCTTAAAGCCGATCCGAGTCTCAAATCACAACCTTATTTGGAAAGCGGCCGTGTAATGTGCAACAAGAAACAAAAGAAAACGTTTTTTGTACAATTCGCGAGTGTTCTGTGAAGGCAGAGCGCGTGAATGAGGCGGCAATGAAGGCGTTTATGTAATATGCATTCATTTACTACAATGCCTCCGTCAGTTACGTGTCGAATCTCAGTCGAACAAATGTGGAGTAGAGATTTAGATTTGTTTTCTTTCATGGACCACTATCAGCATGAGGTTTCGATAGTGGTTACACTTTCTAAACGATAACAGTGCAGTTGTAATGATATGCTTTCGGCGAGGGGAATTTTCCGTGGCCCAACGAAACCATCACTGAAAAGACCAGATGCTTCAGGAACATTTACAAACACGCAGATTGCTTTTGGATACCAAAAAAGGGATTTAAACTAAAAGGCTGCATCAAATAAACACACAAGCGAAAAGAAACTTACAGCAAAAATATTTACAGAAAACAAAACGCCCAGGTTAATGCAGAATCTTGTCTGTGGCAATATATGAGCTACAAAAAAAATCAATGAGTTTGTATGGTTTTAAAAATCCTGTAATTGATATGTGCACACACCCACGGAAATGGAGTGAACATGATTTGAAATCAAAACCGTGAGTGAATAAAAACTTTCATGACTGCGCCAGAAATGGAAGCCTTGAGCTCTGTAAAATATCAACCTGAATACTAATGTATTTACATACATATATCAACAAGTGAGGGTTTAGAAACATCTACAAAAAAAACCTCGGTTACCTTACTTAGATTAGCAAAAAAATATACCGCCCGTTCGATACGTTCTGCAGAACAAGCATGGTGCATGCTTAATAATGCGATATTCTAGAGTTGCTCTAATGCACTTTGTTGGACTCACCCGTCATTACTGTGAAGTCGATATCATCCACTTTACGTCGCGTTTAAATAGAAGAGTATTAGCTTTGCGTGCTTCCCGTAAAGTTTTAAATTTCCATAAATAAATTAATGGAAAGAGAGGGCCGTCATATAATCTCCACCAGGCAGTTAAGTACTGAGTACATACAAAAGAAGGCATTAAGGTGTTTTTTTGCACGAATGCGCTCTTGTCAAACGTTCTCGTTATTAATCGCTCAGGCTCTGGGGCGGATATCGGGCGTAACGGGAAATTGACACTCTCAATGTAAGTAGTGATGATACATTAGGCCGAGAATCACACGGAAGCCTCCAGCGAAAAGCAGTCAATTTCAATTCACAGCAGCAATTAATTAGCGGTAATTAACACATTTTTCAATCTCTTTCTCGCAATGATTTTAATTTTGTCAATTTTAAAGCAGATGCTGTGGTTATTTCGATAACAAATAACAATAATCATCTTTAAAAAAAGGGTTTTGATACCTTTATTCTACAGTAGCCGGTAAAGCGGATTTACAAAATAAAACCATCTAAGAACGAAAGCCATTTCAGTGCAATGTGCCTCCATTGAAGTTTTTGTTTTTCAATGGCCTTCGTTTGTTTCAGCCATCATTTAAACAAGCCATGATACCTCAGGCTTTTTGCACTCTAATGTTGTTTGGTTTCCGTTTACCTAATTAAGCAATTCCTTTTTCGTGGGTCGTCATTTCTCTTAACAGATGCGGACGATGACTAAACAATACCCTTAAAATTGGAAACCCATTCACCAGCAAATCTGCGGATAGAGAGTGCCGGAAAATTAAATCGATGAAAAGAAAACCTTTTTAATACGTGCTAATCGTACTCACGGAAACGCTCTAGTAAAAGTAGCTGAAAATGTTTAATTTTTTCCAAAACTGCCAGCCGGGCAGCTGTCATGGATTTAAATAATAAAACAGCACAAATCTGATCTTTGATTTAGCGCCTACTGCTTCGTAAGTTAAAATTATCTATTTTTCTGTAAACAGGCTCCAAGCATTTAAATCACCGCACGAAGTTCCAGCTTTTTTCTCCCATTGTTGCACTTGTCGACAAAATCCAGAAATTGTTAAGGGATGGAATCAATGAATTGAATAAAGCTCTGCGTTATCCATTCGAATGCCACTATTTTGTACGTCCATATTCCGATTGCTTTGTATCGACAATGGTAAAAATAATAAAACTGATAAATGACAACAACTCCATACGGCCTCTAGATCAATCAGTCTATGTTTCCATGCTGAACATTTGCGCAAATTGTTTCCCATCACCGCGGGAATCGACAAATAACTTTAAAAGCTTATTTCTTAGACGAAAAAACTTGCAACACCGCTCAATTGTCGTCAATATATTTTTTTTCTTTTTGGTAATGTTCGAGTCTTCACTGGAAAACAAATTTGCCATCCAAAACTTGTAACTTTCAAAATAAACGAGATCAAATTTTTTTTTTCTTCAGATAGGTCTGCCGTTATATGGACTAATTTCCCTTTCATCGAGCTCAGCTTCAATCAGTCTTAATTGCATTATGTGAGGAGGAGAGCCAGATTTCTCAAATGCTGTTGTCGGAAAAATCCGTTAGATTAGTTACGATCTGCAACTGGTACTTGAAAGAGGGTGAACTGATTTAACCACAAAGAGACGGGAAGATCGAAAATTGAAACGTTTTGTGTATTATAGAGAAATTATTGTGCGAGATTAGTAGAAAAATCAATGCATAGCGCTCTGTAATACGTACCCTGTTTGAGGTTCCACTGTTTGGCTACCTTTTAAATTATTAAAAAAGGTTTTCGCATTTGAATTAGAGATATTCCTGTCCGCTAAGTAATAACAAGTGATAACAACCGCCCTTGACATCTTAAGGGTCCTTTAAAACTGAATTGTTCTGATTAGTTCCCGTTAATTTACGTCTCAACTTAAAATGATCGGAAACTTGAGATCATTGTAAGGAAGACTGCGCAAGTTTAATCCAAGAGAGTCACCAAAATCTAATTTATCCTTGCAAATATCAACACATTCTATATCAGAAGGGTGACAAGATTATAGAGAATGGTCAGACTGCTGGCTGGGTATTCTGTCTTGACTAGATTAATTCTTCTATAAAAAAAAACTAACATAAGCTAACATAAAGACAACTGTATACCAGTCAGTGAAGAGGACTGAATTTTTTAGCTTGGTGCTAACTGTAAGGGTTTTAAAGCGTTGCTTTCATCATCCTCGCGACAATTACCGTTTTGAGGTTTGAACAAAACCAGTTTGTCCAATTAGCCAAGTTCACCGCAATCAGACGTGAAGTGAAATCTGTGTTGGTCATTAACGCGGCGCTTATAACTCCTGTTTCTGTAGAATTAAGTGACTTTGAATATTACCACTCACCCCTCCCCCCTACCTGGAAGGCATGCTAGTCCATAATTGGTGAACACTTACAACATTTTAGCATCACGTTGTTTGACAAATTGAAAACACCTCTGGGTATGGAGGGGTACTGTAAAACACAAAACTAGAATTTGTTTTAATTGGCTAGCGTCTAGGTGTTATTCACTTGCCAGATTACGGGCATGGCACCGAGAGAAGTCATAGAACAGACAAATAGCAATATTCGTTTTTTGTTCTGGCCTTTTGGGCACAAATGTGATGCTACGCCTACTGATGCACAATAACATCACTGGGTGGGTTGATGGTCCTTGACTGATTCACCTTACGATCGAATAGCATTACGGCGAAGACATGTAATCCAAAACAGAAATGATGGTAAAGCAACATTTCACCGAGAGTCTTCAACGTGTTGAAGCAGACAAAAGCCTGAAGGACGTCTTAGAAATGCAAATTGGACGATCGAGGAGAGAAAATGGAGAACCGTTAAAACTGAGGACAAGAGATGAACGGCTATCACCTAAATGATGGCGATAATGTTGACGATGAAGCAGGGTGGATCAGTCTTTAATTTGAAGGTTGCTAATAGGATTACATTCATAAATGTTTTATCGTCATATAACTTCATTCTTAAACAATAGATTTACAATTTCCTCATTGCAATGCAAGCGTACATACCGGAGAAAATAGTCTCGCAAATACATACAGAGAAAGGAACTGAAGAAATTATGATCAGAGTGTTTTATGGAGCGGCGCACAGGGTTCGGTCTCTTTCTTCATAGTGGAGGAATAGAGTGGACGTACAATTGCAAGTAAGGCAGTTGGAAACTATTCTAACAAGATTTTATTTCTTACAGTTCTTCAAGCGCTAACTGGTCCATTGTCTTCTAGCCACTGTGGATGTGGTGAAACAGGGGACTTTTTGTGCTGGTCCCCAGGTAGGAGAGTAGATTTTGTTTCGTTAGCATCATCTGCCTCGGTATCAGAATCTTTGCCAGCTTTCCTTCCGCGCCTGAAGCGAGGTTTTCCCTGGAACCCCGGCTTCTCGTCGAGGCACTCTCCTTTGACTTCGTTTGTGCACCCATCTCCACTGAGAAGCTTCTCTGGGACATTTACAGCAGACACTACAATGCATTTCATCTGTGAAAAGACAGCGTAGACCGTGTAGGCAAAAAGAGCTAATCCGCCAGCGATACAAGCTGGAAGGATTAGAGCAGCCATCAATACCACGGTTGCCACGGTGACGATCCCGCCTTCGATGACAACCAATAGGAAAACGCCTAAACAAACAACCACGCTTACAAATACCATGTACGTCAACAGGGGTAAAAATCCAGTGAACAAGAATGCGCCCACGAACAGAGACATGAAGGGTCGTTCTGATCCAAGATCGTCGATGGACAGCCACTTTATTATCCTCCGTAGGGAACGCATGATGGACTTCTTCACTGCAGAGGGTATCAAATTCATCTCAGCTTTAGGTAATTGACTGCGGAAAAAAAATCAAAGCGAAGGTTAACAGGTGATCGTGTTATTTTCAACACCTTCTTCTCCATAAAACCTTAACGTAAGAATCTTATTACGTAATTACCATCAAGTTTTTTTATTTTATTATTTCTTCAGAGAAGTCGTTGCGCGAAGCAAAAGTTGTTTCAGGCGTGAGCCGGTAACAACGAAAATTAGATAATCTCCATCATTACATCCATTTGAAATCACTGGTGATCCTTGCAATCTGATTGGCTCTCAGCAGTGCGATTTATTCACGAACCGCACTATTTTATTCCCGCCAATGAGCATGGAACACCAAGACAAAACCAACAATCAGATTTCAAAAGCACGCGTATGATTTCAGACCAAATTGCACTCCACTCAGTTCAATTTCCACTGATTGAAATAGTTCTCGGAGCTGCCTACCGAAACCCCTCCATAGATTGTAGCAATCATTACCAATTAGTATGGATAATAAAATGGTGACAAGTGAAATTATTTCTTAATTTTACGAGTATACCATTTGATTACCTTTTAATATCATGGGTTTCAAATTACGTTTACAATCGTGGGTTTTTTCACTTCTTATTGTTCGAGTATTTCGCGCCAAACGTTGCCATGGCAGTTTCGTAAGTTCATATAGTTATAAATTAATGCTGACATTTCGCGCCAAAATTAAGGAGCATTTTGTCACCTATGATACTATACCAGAAGGCACTGCGTCATTGAAAATACTCCCGATGCTCTCGGGATTTTTCTTATTATGTAGCGATCGTGAAGTGCTTATCGAAACTAATCAGCGAGTTAAGTCTAAAAGATCACACAACTTTCCTGTAGCAATTGCGTCGATCGTAGCCAAATCATACGGAAGCCGGCCTTTACGATGGCACTTTTGGAGAAACGAGTAGCCGAGACAGCGAACATTTAATAATCATCGCAATCAGGGTTGAAAGAAGCATTGTTATAAAATGTTAATCTTACAGCAACAACAAAACTTGTTGTATACCGTAAACTGCCTCTTATAAGTCCTCCCGTTTATAAGCCCCTCCGGTTATAAGCCCATCCAAAACTCCTTAAGAAGTGCTATAAGCCCAGGGCTTAGCGGCAGTTTCCGGTACATGGCACAGTGAAAGCGTGTACAAACTGCGCGTGCAAATGAATTGCGCATTCGGTATAGAACATCAGTTGCTATGGGCACAGAAGTAACAAATGCTGTTCCAAAAACAAAACAAAATCTGATGAAATACTGACCACACAGGCATAACTTTCACTTATCAGTTTCCTATCTCTTGCGCAAAACAATTAAACGAATATAATAATGCAGAGTGTAACTATAAGTGAGGTCAGGACACCTACAAAAACTCAAATATCACAATGACTTTTGAAATTCCTTTACAGCAAAAGTAACCAATCATGGGTCAACTTGGGTCTGCAAACTAATAAAAAAAAGCTACACTTAACCTTTTATCTTGACATTTAACGAAACTAAGGTGCAGGCGAAAACTTAGACCTAAGTCAGCTATAAATCGGTGGGCAACTGATCGAGTAAGCCGGATCAATGGCACAAATGTTAAGCTAAAATAAGCAACACTTTTCAAACCGTACCAGTACATTGCAGTCCGTTATCGTGGTACCCGGTCGCACTCAGAGCTTCTAAATAAGGAAACACGAAATATCTTTATCGAAAAGCTAAAAATAACAATAAATCTTACTTGCTCATGTTATATGTTGATATCAATGAAATCCCTGGTGAAATCTCAAACAGACATGCACACTACCGACTGAATCCACCATCGACGCACGAGATTCGAAAATAACGTCACAAACAATCCAAATGCACGTGCCATAAAAACCGTTAAGTTTCACGACCTGTGATCGAGAACGTAGCAATGATATCTATAGGGAAAGCGATGGATAAAAAAAATTGAAACTATAAGGACGAGTGAACTTTGAAATCTGCGTAAGTCAAATATGGTGCGAGTTCACGAAGTTCGAAAATCACTATAACCCAAAAAATGTACTTATAATCCAGTTTCCGTTGTATTGCCATCAAACGCTTCTCTTCTTAGAGGGCCAGAGGCAAGATAAATATCGCACAGCCAGGGAAAGAAATGAACCGTGACGGCAATTCAGTAAGTTTTCATGGACCGAGTTTCTCTTGTTCCCTCGTTCTCGCGTTTCAACCTTCTCACCATCAACCCAGACCGTTCCCCGCACTCAAATCTTTGACCATCTTTGCCCGCGCCCCTTTTACTGCGCTGTGAACTTCGTCTCACCGTGTTTTCCAGCTATTGCGTAACCAAATGGTTGACCGAGGGCACTTTGATACTGGAAAGAAAGGGAAAGCTACACAAGAGCCCTCGATTCAGTGATCAAAATATCCAAACAAATGAAGCTACGAAAAAACGTGTAAAATACCGCAAATGCTCGCCAAGTAATCGAACTCACGAATAGCAAAAGCGCAAGAATTTTTCGTCTTGAAGAATCTCTACGCAAGCGATTTCTTTTTGTCATCTTTTATGTTCCTAAATTGGCTTCCAGTCACTAATTTTTATTGTCAACTTAATCCGTAAAACCGGAGGTGGGGCAAAGTTCGATCGATCCCTGCGTTTGTAGACAGTCTATACGATACAAGATGAAAGTCGGTTTCCATGAGAAAAGTCCGATAGACATCGGAGCTATATATAATGTTTCTCCTAAACTGCGCCAGCTAGACTTTTCCTCTGGCAAATCAAGAAGCTTTGTACTGAGATGCATTTCATTTGCAACGTTTCAGATTGCCCCATCGTATGGTGGGGTTAAACTAGTTTGTATAAATAGGTACCGACATTCTTTCGGATGCTCTGCATCACACAACTGAATTTACCTCAGTTCAGACTGAAAGATCCTCAAAAAACATTTTAAAAACATCGAGAATCGCTTGTTAACTCCACAGTTTGCTTAAACTGCATGTACTGAAACCTGAAACAATGAAACGAAACCACTAGAAACGCCGCTGAAACAACAGAAACAGACAAGACGAGCGAAACTGAGTAAACGAAATCACCGACACCATTTGACTTTTATTGAGCGGAGCTAACTGTAACAGGCTAACCTGTTTAAGAACAAACCCGAGACTGAAATTTTGAAAAGAATATAATTTTGTGTGTTGAAAATTTGTAAATATAATACAATTATATGTTTTTAACTAAACCGTATAAAATTCTTCCTTTCTCTAAACGGTAAAACTAGCCAAGAAACAACAAAAGGAGTTGTGTGTCCTATCAAAATTACTTCAACGCCATCAATACATTCTAAAACGGAAATGCCATACGCTTGGGCTATGATCCAAGAATGCTCACAAGAATATTTTCAGCGTAAATCGCAGAAAAACGAGAATTTTCATCCCGGGCCGGAGAAGCAATATGCTGATTAAAAAAGGGAGTGTACTAAGTTAACGCTAACGGAAGGGCAGGGGTGACGAAGCCGGGGTGACCATTACAATGTTCGATTGCTCACCCTAACTTAACCTTATTCTCTGCCTAACCCTAAGATACTAAGCTAAC
>Ga0126339_10004181_pt1 | contig 10616 bp, 4 predicted proteins | sample OrbTmetagenome_2_FD_92532 | JGI IMG/M metagenome (GOLD analysis project Ga0126339, IMG submission 92532) | Coral microbial communities from Petempiche,Puerto Morelos, Mexico - Orbicella T R C metagenome | ecosystem: Host-associated > Invertebrates > Cnidaria > Coral | place: Petempiche,Puerto...
GTTACCGGCTGGTGGGTCAAAAACGACTTCTATATAAATTTTATTAAGGAAAAATCTCTAAACTGTTAGCTACTCGGAATTAAATTTACTTTCTCTTACTGTTTTTAATCGGCTTTCATCGTTCCAATGCGCTTGAATTTTCAGAGCCGTGCTCTTCCTAATTTGCATAATCTGTAATCAGACCGTGGGCATTACGGTTGCATAATGACCGCTCGGATCTCGCTCTTAGCCAATCAGAGCGCGCGTTATATCGGCCACAAGCCAAAGCCATGTAATAACATGCTATATGTGTATTCACCAGCTTACACTTGAAGAGACGCTCTGAAGGAGAGTGGGCCAAATTGTATCTTCTCCCTCCTTCGTGTTCTGTGATGCGTAGGAGAAAATTAACAAAACAAAGAAAAGTTACCAACTTTACATAGAATAATCGTTTCACTTTTATTTCGGTGGACATTTATTGTCTTACTACTGGTAGGCGGCGGCTGTTTGGATTTCCATGACAAATTTATTGCGCCATTTTACAGCGCTGTGTTTGCCGATAGTAGTCTTGTTGATTCAGGAAGCTCGTGGCTGACACCAAAACTTGTTCAGGGTTACTTGCTCGCTGTTGTTTTACTCTTGCAGTGAACTCACGCGTTAAAGAAGATTCACAAGAAGTAACTGCGCTTGTGTTTCGATGCAAAGCAAAACTTGACACAGCTTTTAAAATTGATCATGCGTGTGATCAAGTTTCGCGAAGAACTAAAATGCTTATAGTTTTATCTCGTTGGGATTTTCGGAAAGATTGATTTGGATTAGTTTTGACAACTTGTTAACATTTTGAATAAGGATTGTATGAGGGTGGCATGCACGTCTAACAGGGCAGAAATTCCACAAATATCACAGAGCGGTTGATATGATGTGTTCGCGGTTCACTGCAACTCTTTCATGGTAATGACCGTGTTTAATACGCTTGACCAAGCAAACACTGTCTGAGATGTAGAGCTCATAGCGTCAGATTTGATTTAGTCTGTCAGTATTTGCATGTGGTTCTTTGTGAAACTTACTAGCTGGCTAGTTCGCCACTTATTAAATCAGCTCGCTATGCATAAACAATCGGAAGCACTCGCATGGCAATGGTATGGTGATACGCTTAGTGAAGCAAACTCAACGATTTACGTATTTAGCTAGATAAGAAAATGATTGGACATTGCTTATGCAGGTAACTTGTGTAGACCTGTCTGTTGAACAAGATTGGAACCCGCGTGTGCGTGTGGTTGAGCTTGGTTTGTCTTAGCATAAGTCTCTTCCTATGATCTGAGTTTTTTTTTTTTGCATTTTTTGTAAATCGCGCGGTGTCTCTACTTATTTCCCACCGTTTCGTCAGGAGATGTTATAATCGCCATTACAACAACAAAAGAAGACTGGCGGCACGCTTGCTGAGGATTATTGGTAATAATACAACCCGCAAGTGGTTTGTGTATGTTTATAACTCAGTGTTATTTGTTATGCATAGGGTGATAATGGCGATGAAGAATTAGCCCCGACAGAAGTGGACGGTCAGTTTGAGTTTCAAGCAAAGGACAACATTCCTCCTGGTGGCTTCAAGATCTGAAAAGAACGAAACTCTACATTCTCTCTGCTACATTGAGAAAACTGACAACTGAATAACGAAAATCAGAGAGTGATGAATCGAGTGCGTGCGAGCGAGGGTGCGTGCGTGCGTGCGAGCAAACACGCGAGTGTGAGAACGGACGAATCGCGATAGTGAGAGCCGATTTAAAGATCAAAGAATGAACGAGAGAGAGAGAGAGTGAGTTAGAGGGAGTGTATCGACTAGTCTCTTGCTGTGCTACACATCGCTAATTAACTCCGCCCCTGACCACTCAGTGATTGACAAGCCATGGGACCGCTTAGTCAAAGTAACGTAATTAAAATTGTTTTTAATCTTTTCCGAACGTTCACAGAGGTGCCGGCGGTCGGAACCTAGCGACAGCTACTGGGCCAGCTGGAATGTTGCTTCGTAAGTCAACCGTGGCTTGGATTCATTAGTGTTAGAAGACACACTACTTCGATGTAGCAAAACGGTAACAGTGCACTTTGTACAAATCTCCTATTAAGACAAGACATTACACGTTCGTTTGTCGACGTGCGTTCGAGGGCTTCTATGGGTGTACTTAGTCTTACACGTTCCCAATAGGATTACCTTTTTTTTCTCTTTGAGCCTTTGAAGTAATGGACTGAACATCAACACCGACCAGTATTTAGCTGTTATGTTTTAGACATTTCTAGTATATTTTCCTTGTAGAGAATTACAGTCTCTGGAATCTGATTGGCAGTCTGAGAAGTACCCTTTTGTTCGTGTTAGCGTAGGGAACTTTTCCGTTTTTAGCGATCAAGTGGAACTAATACCAATCTTAGTTTTATCACATTCTTATGAACTGAGTTGTTATGTATCAAATTGTAAAGTAACGAATTTTATCAGTAAATTTATCATTTTCTCGTACGTTGCCGCGGAGTGTTGTTGTCATGTGTTTGTCAGTAGCGGATATTGGAAATCTCAGAACTGAAGTGTTTGTTTGAAAGTTCTTTCTTACACTTGAGTGAGGACAAACAAGTTTGTTGTGCGATGTTCCATCAAGCCATGATCCGTCCCCTTTTTACACGCCCCGTGGAATATGTCACAATCCTGCCGCAACCACATCGATCTGGTGATATGGGGATTATTTATGGACTGCAACTGATCAGCCAGGTCAATTTCGTAAAGGGCGCATAAATTTTGTTCTCACTGTTTCTGACCGGATTAAGTAATCCCAAAATTTGAAGCCTAACTTGACTACTTATCTATTCAAACCTGTCCGACCTGACAATAGGGTTCATTTACGGCGGGGCTGTTATGGCTATTATAACCTGGTCTATTCACGTACATTTGGCGATAATGGGTAATTATTTTTACAATAACAGCCATTTCGGTTCCTTTTAAAGGGAAAAGAAACTCCTCCTGTGTAATGTTTTATTTATAAACTCGATTAATTTCACTGGGACGCTTGGCTTGACAAAATATAGTTATTACATTATCACTGTTGATTTCGACTCTTTCACACAATTATGCTATTAATATTCACTGCTGCATTGTTCACGTATTTGCTTTTTTTTCTTCTTGTTTACGAACACAGGAACAACAAACTAATTGTTGAAAAAGCACTCTGAAAATCAATGCTGGAAACATCAACATTAACAGCGCAGTCATAAAAAAACACTTTCAAAATTTGCCCTTTCACGTACCTGTATTTGGTACGAAATTACACTCGAAGAAGGTTTTAGTTTGTGGCTGGCACAATAATTTTGCGGGCTTATTAGTTTAATTAAATCGGAATGAGTTGGTGATAAAAAGACATTTTATTCTTATGATAATAACGCATACCGCGCTCAGAATTGTGGCACTGAGTAAACAAGTAATAACACCTATGTGATAATGTGTAATTGTCGACAGCGGCACACCTCGAACGCTTCAATAGCCGAGCTTGCTGATTGGCTGCCTATCAAGCTTGTATCGACTAAAGATAAACGGTATTAATTAATTAATTACGGGGACAAATTGTGATTAATTAACCCAATCAAAATGTTGAGATGGGTGCAAGTTTTCAATATTCCCTTCTTACCGGGTCATTGTTCCGCGCAGCTGCCGATATCAGCTGTTAAACTTATTTACAGTTGAATGTGGTTTTAATTTATATTTATTGGAACAGAATATTTGAAGATTACGCTTCAAAGCGTGCGATAGAATTCACAATACACATTTTGTTGCTGACAAATATTACAACGACGGAACACAAGTCACAAGAGGCCTGTCACAATCAGAAAAACAGCATCGTTTATTTGGATCTTGACCTCGTAAATGACTCACCGCAGCGAGAATAAAAGGCTCGCTGGCGTACCGTTCACATGTTGTAAGTGGTTTGTGAGAGGGAGAACGGTGACGAACAAACAACTTGATACCGGTGAGTCAACATGGTTGTTTCACACACTTAACCTCGTAATTCGCTCCACGTATTTTCTTTAAGATCCCCCTCGCAGGTTAGCGTGAAAACGGACGTAAAAAGAAATCGTTTTTTGCTCAACTCCTAATGAGGAATCTGCCATTTCCACGTTGTTGTCGGCTATTTGATCAAATGAGATTAAACTAATTACAAATGTAAAGAATATGCGTCGAGTATCATGACGTTCCCTAATGAACTTTCGTAGTTTTATTAATTTTATTATCGGCCGAGTATTTCATTGGTTTTACACCAAAAGCATTACACGTGTGGTTGGTCTGTCCACAGGGTTTTATTAAGGCACTCAGTCCAAGTCTTGGCACATTCCATTTGCAAGAGCTGTGCCGCCACGAAACATGAGTGGGAAGGCAATCCGTTCGTCTTACACCATTGATGGACTGCTGGGTCTCAACCGACAAGATGAACACAAACACCTAGCAAAACCGGAACAAGTGATCGACGAAGCAACACATAAACCGGATCACAGCACACGGCACGACACAGAACAAGGTACCGTATCATTGAAGTGCTTCACTGCTTTACTAACACGGCTGGCGCCTCGAACATTGAGACATTTTACAAATAAGCTGGGAAGTGAACAGGGCGTACAACACATTTTCACATGCCAAAATTTTGTTTTAGCTGCCGGTGGTATTTTGCCCCCGTGAACGAAGGCGGACTTCATGAATATTTTGAATATTGCCATGAGATTTCTTGATATGTTTTTTAAATTTAAAACCCCTTTGCGATCTCACTGGTACACGAGAACTCTGAGCTAACTTTTGGCTTCATATACTTCGTCTTTAAAAAACGAAAAATGTTTCAGCCACCATGATTTCATTATGGTGTTGAAGATTAGTTCTAATTGTCATACAAGCATTAAACACAAATCACCTTAATTTTATTAATCTAATATTCACTCTTTTTTACTCGTTCTAAACAGCAGACCACAATCTCTTTTCCACAGAGAACGATTTGGAACTGAGTTTAACAAGTGAACAGGATGCAGTCGAGAATGAAGATGAAAAGGGTAAAAGCGACGACGAAGATCACGACACAGATGACAGCAAATGTTCTCCAGGGAAAAGAAAACAGCGCAGATACCGCACAACATTCACAAGTTATCAGTTGGAAGAACTAGAAAGAGCCTTCTCTAAGACTCATTATCCAGATGTTTTCACAAGGGAAGCACTGGCTATGAAAATTGATCTAACTGAAGCTCGTGTTCAGGTAAAGTATCGTCGTTTCTCGCCGTCTTCATTGCCTTGGTATATATATGTTCCTAGATGTATACGTGATAGCCAGAAGTATTGTTCAAATTACTGGAAGCGTTTATGAGCTGATTTGCCCCGCGGCTAATTAAATAGTCCAATTTAGTTGCGGACGAAAACCTCTTTATTGGCAAAGATAAGACGTAGAAACGAATTAAACTGCACAAATGAGAAGCATCTGCAAGTGATGGAAGATAAGTGGTATGATCATGAAACTATTACAGCAAGGAAATTAATCTGCAAGGCAATTTTCCACAACACTTGAAACTCAATTGCTACTAGCAATTAGTTCAGTAAGTGCGTCGATAATTACGACGGAGTTTTTCCGTGTAAAGCCGTTCGCAGCAGATATCAGTTTTAGTGCTGTTTATTGCACGGCACTGAGCTAGTTTGTAGATCTTTAGACGTCTTGCCGAGGCCAAATTACTATGAAATTGTATCGAATGCTCCGCGAGAAGTTATCCTTCGTTCTTTGAATATTTTTTTGTTTCTAATTTAAATCTAATAAAAACTAAGTACTTTACTTTATTGGCAATTTATCATGTTTCTCTCGCTTTCACAACAATGATTAACGATGTTCGAGTAGTTATGCAAAATTGATGTCAATTTCAGATTTGTCTCTGGTTAGAAGACAAGAATAACATTTACAAAGACAAGTTGAAGTAAAGAAGTCGAAATTTTCTTTCGCTACCGCTTTAACCATCGAGTAATGGTTGGGGTTTATCGTATCAGGCGCTAATGTTCATTCTTTCAAACAGGTTTGGTTTCAGAACCGAAGAGCCAAATGGCGAAAACGAGAGAAGGCGCAAGGAGTCCGACTTCACGCCCCACTTGGATTAAGCAATGCTTTAGTTCCACCACTGCTATCTGCTTACACTTCAGATCTGAGTACAATGTGTAGCAAAACACATGACCAAGAATGGGATTCTAGTATTAGTTCTGCAGCACTGCCTCATCCACCGCCTTCTTTCCCGGCCCTTCGTCTTCCCATACACCCTGCGGCCTGCCCACAATCAGGTAGCATGGCCCACTTTTATTCACCTTATTACGCCCATCATTCAGACTACTACCCAGCGGCTACAGCTCTGAGCGGATCACTTTTGGCTGCCGCCACATCCACCGCTTATAAATCGCCAGTGTTTAAATTCTCGCCCGTTGTGTCGCGTGGTTCTCCTCCTCGAAGCAGTTCACCCGCCAGTGAACCAGACAGAAGGACAACAAGCATCGCAGCGCTCAGGATAAGGGCAAGAGAACACAGCGCTTCTTTCGGCTATCTTTCTTCTACGGAATGAACTTGTATTTGATACACTTGACTCATGTCTAATATCCCTTGAAAGAACGCTGGCTGAAGAAAATCGACACCATTTGTAAAACTTTTCTTACAATATCAATTTTTAATCAGTTTCGAAAGAAAATTATCATTTGGTTATCCCTTTATTTAATTGAATCTTTTAACAGGAAAAAGTTCGGCTTTTAAGGTTTGCGAGTGTTCAGTTTCTGTAAGTTTGAATTTTTTCGTGAATGGTGTGAATGTAAAGCAACTTAAGAGTTGTTAATTTGTTTGGGGTACGACTCAGTGCGAAATAACCGCCCGGTCAATAATTTAATAAACGGCTTTGTTTGCGTTACTTGCACACGAGTTCTTAACAAGGGATCACACAAATCACGCTGAGGAACCATTAACCATAGCACCGCTGTCGGCCGCTTTGTTCTCGTCAACAAAATATTACTTTACTAATAGGATAGCGGGAAGGGGGACAAGACTGGGATTATCAAGGAATTAGTCGCATTAGACAATCTATCAATGACATAATTGGTGAATCGAGTACAGTTACCACCTGATATTGCCAAGTTGCCATATTTGGGGGCAACACCAGTGGTCACCTGATTGTCTTGCACGCACCGATGCGCTCTGTCACTCAGTGTGGAAAATTTGCGCCAAGTTTTGAGCGCATTCAGTGGACGTGTAAAGCACGCCATCATTAACTCATGACAACAGTCGAACTTTTTTATGAAAACAACAAATTTGAATAATTTAATTACGTTTTAAGCAAAACAGTGATATGTAATCAACGAGTTTTAATTACCGGCATGAAATTCGATTAGTGCTATAGCTTGTGATTGGCTTTGCGAAGGTCTTCCTGTATACCTTGTTTCTTGAACTTCCCTGTAAAATTACTAAGTTATTAGCACTTGGAGTGGCGCCGCTTTTTACTAAAGACGGCGTCCTTTTTGCTTGATAAATGAGGTTTACAAGAGGATTAAAGATTTGCTATGATTGCGTGTTTCATGATGCGGATCAGTGTTGCCTTGCAACAGTTCACACATCAGTCAACAGGGCAGCTTTCTCTTCTGTTCAAATTTGAATAAAAATCATTAAAATTACAAAAATTGATGAATATTTTTTTTCTCCAATTTAGTGGTTACGTCTACCTAAATGCAACTTTATCTTTCAATAAATCTTCTATTTGGTATGACTTGTGGTCGTAAGATTTCAAGGGCTTCGGAAAACATTGGAAAAGTAACTATTCTAAACTGATCATTGAGGTCATTGTAAGGTGAACTGCGGATTGTTGTGTCAAGACCGATCTTCCGGCCTCTTGTCGAAGTGACTTTTAAGAATTTTTTTACTTTTTACATTCACTAACTATGAATTAATTTTTGGTTATTTTACGCCTGTTTCTGAACGTTAAGTTTAATTTGACTATATCAGTGAACAAAAGTGACATTGTTAGCCTGCTTTTTTTCTACCTTTTTAAGTTTCACTTGTTTTAACAATGCTTAAAACGCAAAATTATTAGCGCGCTAAATTGAAAACATCAATAGATTGTCTGGCTTGTTAGGCCGCCGAGCACTGATATCGGCCAGTCAAACTTCATGATTGGACAACTCCTTTACAAGCAATAACTGCGAGATACAATCATGTTTCCCTCCATAGCTTGTTATCGTTCCGCAATATTTCACAAATAGACGAGATGAGCACGATTTTACTGATGCGAACTCATCAGCCACCCTATAAGCAGAGCCTTTTCTTACGGTACATATGCTTTGTACCAGAAAAGAGATAGAGAGGCTCTGCTCGCAGGGTGCTCTTCAGCTTGCTTCATCAAGCCTTCGTCAGCCTATTCTGAATAACAAGCATACTCAATAAGTCCCATTTGACACTCGGCTGTCATACCACAAATATTCATTTGGTATTTTGTTAAAATTGGTTTGTCCGTAAACTTAATCTTTGTTTCGAGAACGCAATACTTTACAACTAACTCTGAAGTCGTTTGCCACTAAAACACGCGCTAAGAATTATTTCAGAGAACGAAATTTTAATTCTTCCGTCAATTAGTTAATATATTCATTGTGACGCGTGCTAAAATTATTTTGTCCATCCTCTTGACTAATATGTTATCTCCGAGTCACACGTTTCCTAACACAATTTTTTTTCCTTTTACGTGGTGTTGGTTCAGTATAATTTGTGAAGTTTTGTCTGTCAAGGAAAATAAATGCACTTTTAAACAATATTTGTTTCCATGCAGTGAAACAATGAGCGACTTAACAGAGGGCTTTCACTTCAAGCGCATAAGCTACAGTAGGAGGGTGATAATCAACACCTTTTGTTATGCTAGCTTACTGCGTCTGTGTATGTTGCATATATTTATAGGCTAGTGAATGATTCCACATGATCGCTATGATTGCTTCAAAAAAAGCGCACATCCTCGGGACGCGAAAAAAGTGTCCGTGACTGGGGTTGGCCGCTTACCAGAATGGTGCTTTCAAGCCACTAAAGATGTAAGAGAATGTAACAAAGTATCACCGTATTAATTATTTTGTTTTATTACCTTATGCAGTGCCACAATAATAACGATAACTGTATTCTTTTTCTCCAGCTTCTCAGCGGTCCGGAATCCCAAATCCTTGAATCTGATCAGCCAATCACGCGCGCTCCAGCGGTCCTGATTTTACCATCCGGGCCCCGATTACGGACCGCTCCAAAATTTCAAAGTTTGGCAACTTCTCAAGCTCTTTGTTACATCGCAAAACAACGTAAAATGTAATCTGTCAACAGAGGGTCAAACAATTATGGATTCCGATAACTTTTTGTGCCCGAAATGTTAAACGTAAGCGTACGCCAGATTTGACGGTTCTCAAGGGGTAAAATGGGAACTGGGATTGGCCTGTTTTTGCCCTGGGAAAATGGGAATTAGGTCACTGGGAATGGAAAGAAATGTCAAAAATGGGAATGGGATAAATATTTTGTAACCATGACCAGTCAAGACATCACTTATTTCCTGGGATCGAGAAACGTTAGAAAATGTTTTAAGTACCTTGTTCATGTCAATTTTGAGCATGTTAATCCAGATCCAGCATGTACATAGCCTGCGAACGCAGACGTATTTCCGGCTGTCACTTGGTTCAGGCGAACCAAGTGACGGCCGGATATACGTCTGCGTTCGCAGGCTAGCATGTGCAGGACTTGTCACTATTTTCCTGTTACAAAATGAGATCAAATGTGGAGGTACTCGATCTTAATCCTTCATGTTCTAAATCAGCACTCCCCGCATGCCATAACACTTTTTAGAGACACTTTTACATTGTGTGAATATGCAATGATGTTTGGAACATCAGTTGAAGAAGCTGTGAAATGAGCTTCTAAGTGGACAGCAGCGAACTACACACATCCAAATTCATATTACAAACTGCCAACATCACATACAGTTTCTTTGCCTCACAATTTCAGAGCCAACCTTACAGGAGATAACCAGAAACGAGCAAGCTGAGATGGGGGCGTGGGCTAAGATGCATGATAAATCCGTCCGACAACGAAATGTAAAACAGGATAGTAGAATGAGCAGGACAGGCACTTTGCCTCTGAACTTATATAGAGCTGAAATGCTCTTGAAACGAGTCAATTTGAGTTCACTCTAAAACGTACAGAGTTCCAAGCGAAGATGAATGAGCCAGCTAATTCAAATGAGAATGCCAATTTACCATCAGCGTCTCCTGATGAAGAGGTGGACAGCTTAAGGACGTTCGCGCTAATTACTTCTGCCCATCCTTACTGCGTATGCAAATTCACACGCCACGCCATGCATGAGCGCGCGTGCTAAGAACAATGATAGGGCGGATGGCCATTGCTATAGCTTTGCCTGGATTTAACGATCTCGAACGTTCGGTGACCCCTATTTTTCTTTCCAGAAACAGATTTTATTTCCAATTATCTCCACATTGTCCAAAATGAACAAAAAATCAATGTGGGAAGTTAAAAAAATTTAAAGATTTCTGTCCACGATACATCGAATCCTGCCATCTTGCGGCTGCAAGGAGCGTGAAACTA
>Ga0126339_10004182_pt1 | contig 10614 bp, 10 predicted proteins | sample OrbTmetagenome_2_FD_92532 | JGI IMG/M metagenome (GOLD analysis project Ga0126339, IMG submission 92532) | Coral microbial communities from Petempiche,Puerto Morelos, Mexico - Orbicella T R C metagenome | ecosystem: Host-associated > Invertebrates > Cnidaria > Coral | place: Petempiche,Puerto...
CCGGCTACAACGTCTTGAAAAGGTGAAGACCTCAAATGTGCGTTGGTTATAAAGAAGCCAGCAGGAAACAGTAAAAGAAGCACAGTAATCAGTTAACCTTAACATTACACCATCCAGGAATGCTAGAAAGAATCTCTTGTGTGAAGTTAACTCCTGAAGGACTGAAAAATACGGCAAACGATGGAAGCCCCTAGAAAAAAAAGAAGTGAAAACAGAAATATAGCTTAACTATCAAGTCTTATCAAATACAGTCAGTCCATAAAAAATGTCTCACTAAGGTTTCTATTCAATACTGAATTGTTGTACTACTATGAGCTGATAACTGAAAATGCAGATTGCAGACTGTTGATTGTCCAGTGAGGTTAATAGTACACCCCACTAAAATGGTTCGTTTCCCGTAGTCCTGACTTTCGTTAAAGTAGATTTGTCGGCTGGTAGGTTACGAAACAAAAAGCCAAGATAAAAATATTGACAAGGACATGTCGTTGTGACGGTTGGTTCAGATTTGCAAAGCATATTAAACTTGGAAACTTGGAAACCTGGTTACACTACTGCAAGGAAAATTGGGTCGCGGTCCCGCGATGGGGCGTTTAACAAAACATGTATTGGCCTTATCAAGATTTATAGTGTGTCGCCGACAATTCACTGTCTTGGAGTTCACTTCATATTACAACCAAAAATCGAACTCGACTATTCCATGTAATTGGAAAGTAGCAAGTTGTCCCAAGATTACCTTTTCTCGTACAAAATCTTCCAAAGAGTGCTTTATCTTGGAATCAGCGCATGTACTGTATACCTGAATACCGTCAAGTGCTATCTCTGCAACATAAAGACAAAATGTAATCCACATTTACTGCCAACCAACTCAACAAGTGTAGTTATACACGTGTAGTTAAACTGGTTTATTAAAACAGTTGACTGTCTAAACACGCGTCCGGCTTAATCCAACCATAAATGACTCGTAAATGGCGCACACTTGAGGAAAAAATCCGGAAAGTAACAAAACCTGAAACCTGAGATGACATGGAGAAACACGATTCAAACTATCTGGCCATAAGGATGGTTTAATTTGCATCTCTCAATAATTTCTTAATTCCCAAATTATATAATACACAAGACATGGAGATTGTTAAGAAAATCAGTCCATATGTGGATCCTGAAGTAAACCCTCTGTTTGTCACTTTGAACAATAGTGCTCTGGGTTGTGATATTGTTGGGGAAAAGAGAGAGGCAAGAAAGCAGGTGAAGAAAACACAATGACAAGACAACAAAATGAGACACTGTACTGTTCTCTTTAAACTCATTTTTCCCCACAAGTACCAATCAAGAGCATTGTTCAGGGCACTTGCTTGGAAAACAGCCCAAATGTGTTTGAAATCCTGTACAGCTTCATAAAGTTATGGTGGCACTGTAAAGGTTGTCAGTCCAGTGGTGGGGAGGGGGGATGGTACTCGCTTATAGAAAGGACAGGAGTACTCATCATACTTTAAGGTGTCAAAGAGTTGTTTTGGTACCTTTAAGGGTGTTGAACCTCCAAAGCTCCACAGTGGGAGCCTTTAGCGGTACCTTTTAGGGTATTGAGCTGAAAAAAGTCAGTGTCAGTTAATGTGTTGTTGAATTGGTACCTCTTAGAGTTGAAAAAAAATTTTCTTGAGCCACGCCAACAAAACAAGACCTTGGTACCTCTTAGGGGTTCTTTTCAAAATTTCCGACGAGAAAACACATCCTTTCTATATGGGATTTCCCCCATGGAGTTTTCAGGTGCTTAAAACTGACATCAGTTAACAATGTGTTTCACCTGCTTTGGCCATCTCACTTGGTATTGTCTCTCTTCTCAAGTTACCACACGGAAACAATAGTGGACTACTACTGGGCTTGATGGCTAAATAGCAATTGTAAACAGAAAAACAAACAATTAATCAACAATTTTATAATGAGTAATTTTAAAACTAATACTGGGCTACGTTATATCATCATAATTAGTGATAAACACGCATCAATCATGATGTCACTGAGGGCCAAAATGACACCACACATTTCAAAATGTTGCCACCTTGAATCCCCTATCTTGGATTTCAAAAAAAATTTAAATAAGCCAAAGCACCTCCAAAATGGATTTAAAATATCAGGGAAAATATAAGGATACAAGAAATGTACATGTAAAGAATAAAATTATCATAAAATCAAATTTGGAAACTAAATCAGAAATTTGAATGGGTAAAAATTAAATTTGGTAAAACACCCTTCAAAATCATGGTTGCCATAGAACTGTCAAGTTATTTAATGAAACAAATGACACACCAAAACGTTTTTGTAACAAAAGATCAAAATCAGCACAGGGGGATTCCCCCCTTTCTCCTCCCAAGGCCAAAAGGGTTTGATGGATGTAAAAGTGTACATGACAAAAAAGAGAGAAACTGGCAAAAAAAAGGACATAAAGCACTGCAAACTAACACTGAAGAATGATTGGAACCAGAGCATCTGCACTGCCTGCGTCGTGTCCAGAACTTTCCAGTCCAAGCCTCTCACTGGCTGACAGAAATATAACAAAACTTACTGATTCTCATAGCACAGTAAGTAGCACTTGTTATATTTAAGGAATAATTATTGTTGTTTCCTATACATGGACCCTAAGTTAACTGCATTAGCTTATTATCAGACAATTGAAATGCTAATTGACTGCTTACACAGATCTTTGCTTGTTTATTTTTTTTTCAAACAACTGGTCTCTGTAGTTCTTAATCACGTCCAGATGTAACTTCCTTTGACACTGACAAGTTACCCTGCTTTGTATTTATTATAATGCTGCAAGAAGACTTTAGGGTAGAAGGGTTAAAGTGATAGTTAAAAAAGCCTGTAACCACTTATGAGAAAAAATGCAACAAAAACTACAGCTACCTAGTGTAACTTACCAGCCTTTGCTGTAGCTTTTCCAACCACAAATATTGCCTTTTCTCTCCACCCTTTTACAGTCTCACATCTCCAAACTGAGGACAATAAACTATCATCAAGTCACAACAAGAAGGTAAGGAACTACAAATAAATTTAATGTTAAAGTTTAAAGTTAAAGTTTAAATCTGAGACAAAAGTGACAATACCAGCAAAAATTACCCTTCACTGGGACAACAGAACATGCCCTCACCTTCATGTGATATAAAGTTAGTCACACAGAGCTCCATAGCTTCCACTGCACGCTGGCTTGTGAGAACCATACCTGCACACCACAAATTTTTGAGCAATTTATTTGATATCACTAGAAACACTTAGCATTTATTTGCATTATTCAAATTAAATTAAAATATGTAATCTCTTCGTTTTTTTTTTTCTTAAAGCAGGAAAAGCCTGTTGAACTAGTTAGTGGTAGATGCTGGTAGAGAATTCCAAATTTTAGTACCTTGATAGAGTGAAGGAAAAACTAGGGTACAGTCTTGGGAGGGACCTTTATTGAGTTCTTTAACTCTCCCCCTCCCTTTATTCAAGCAAGGAATGTTTCACCTTCACTGTGGCACCCGGGGCTGGGGGTAATCCCTATAATGGCCTATATGGGGAGGCTCTACCCGAAAGGGCTACCTTTTTGTGGCTTCAGGCATATAAAAGGGTAGGGATTTTGCAAGCTGAGGTATATGACAGGGTAGGGATTTTGCAAGCTGAGGTATATGACAGGGTATGGAAATCTGTCATTTAGTTATTTTTAAGGGCCTTAAATTACACTATTTGGAACAGATGCACCTTATGGCTGTATCGTTTCATTTATTAGGCATTACTTGAAAATGACAACAAGACTTGTCCTCCTTTTTTGGCAATTTATTCATAATACGAACTAGTTATGAAAGTATGTGAAAGGGGTTCCTTTTTTCATTTAAAGGTATACCAAAAGGGTACCTTTTCTGTCAAAATGGTAAACAAAAGGGTAAGGGGTTGGACCTCGCGGGGACAGCCTCCCTGTATAGAATTTTGTAGAGTACCCCCTGGGCTGTGGTACATGTAGCCCCCAGGTTTTCTTCGCTTATAACACCCCCTTCTCCAACCCTGGAGGAAATTCTGCTGCAGACAAAGGTTTCAATTGGTTTTTATATAGTACCTTCATATTTACTTGGCTCCTCGAGTCTTTTAGTCAGCTCCTGTTGGTTATCAAACTTGAATGAAAGGACTGGAATTGAGAAAGGTTCAAAGCCATGAGCCTGAAATTCCTGACAAATGAAGGAAAATAAATTATCACTGTAATTTAATTTAAGATGTAGCATATAATCCACTACTGAAGAAGAGCTGCATTTAACACTTGTAATTATTACAGTTGAATTACTATTATTTTTACATTGCGTTTTACCATAAAAAAGTGGGGGAGGGAGCAGTCCCTACCCCTGCCTGGTCCCTGATAAGATTGCATCATAAGGTAGAAAAAAAAGAGAGAAGTCACCTTTTCTCTAATTTCAGAAGAACTCAACTGAGTGGCAAGATTGATATAAGCCAGTCTCCATTTTGAAGAATAATGCAATGACTTACACATTATCTTGCTCCAGGAAACATCCATACCCTCCCATGGAGGAATTTTCCATTTAAAACCCCAAACCACCCCCCTCTCCCCTATGCCCATCCCTCTGGGAATTCCAGTTTTGGTTTATACTTAACTCTTATTAACTGAGCAGGGGGTCTGTATGGGAGAATCTTGACCAAGGTTGTGAGTACAAACGGCCGAGGTCAAGATTCTCCCATACAGACCGACTAAGCTCAGTTAATAAAATGTTTATTACGTGGCAAAAACTTAATTCGTTTAACGTAACTGGTTTGCACTAGCTCACACTTTGATTGAGAATGGCAATGAGCTGAACTTAAAACTGCCAAAGTCCGCTCGTCCTCTTTACTTTTTTCTTTATATAATAATTTCTTGAAAACTTTTGGCTTTAGAGACCCCCACTCCCTTTGAATTTCCAATAACTTTCCTTGATGTAGGTATTTAAACTTACTAGAACCACACGTTGTGCTGGGGAAGGGGCAGGGAAAGGTCAAATGCACATAATTTCAGGGTGAGGGGGGCGCGGGGGTGACATAAGTGCATCGAGTAATGCATCAGGTCCAAGTACATTTACTGGTCGACATTTTTGAACAACAAATGAAATATTAATACTGGGCGCACTTACACAGCATAATTTTGACAATTCTCTCACCCCAGGGCCCTGCTGAAGTAAGCTTATCATAGTCAACTTTTCGTAAACTTGAATGTTTAGGGATTATATGTTAATGTATATGTTAACAATCACTTGGCAATACTGCTTAATTCTTTTATTTGTGTACTAGTATATTTACACCTAAATCTGTTCCTTACCTTATGGTATTCATCTTGTGCAGGCGGTGCAGTAGGGGAACGAAACAATGCAACCACCGGCGCCATATCAACAAACTTTCGAAACAGAGAACTTTTGCCTTCGTTATCTGAGTTGTTCCACCTTCAGGTCTTGGTCTGTGATATTTTCTTGATCACAAGGCGTTTTATTCCTTTGTTCGTTGATTTATCCCTCACGAAAAATAATTGCATATTTTCGGCCACTGCAGCCGCCATATTGGTTGGTCCGAAAGGAACTGGAGCCGAACGACAGCCTATTCTCGCCCCCATACCCTTTTCGCTCTCCGCCATAATGTATGTGAATTTTAATAGCTCAATTTGATATTTGCCTGCACGTAAGGATACAAAAGTAGACAGGAAAATAGTTTTCTGATCAAATCTAAGGTAGCTTTCCTGAAGAGCATTTTGTTGATTTTTAAATTATCCATATATTTTCCTGATTGAGTGAAACATGGTCAAAGCCTTCGAACTGATTTTACTGAAAAACGGGGTGAAGTTATTAAAAGCCGGCGACTGAAATGCTTTCACTGGTCAGATATCGAATGTTTGCAGATTATGAATGTTTTAGATTACGTAACAGAGACCGGGGTAACTGGGAAGGGGTCAATGGGGGCGAATAGAGGGGAACGTCGAAAGAGCTGAAAGCAGTTTGGCCGCTAACTAACTGTGTAACTTGATCGAATACCATTTCGTGTTATCGGGAGGTATCTGGAGAACTTGTCAAAACAGCGTTCAGCACAACAAGTCAATTGTTCACTCAAACGCAACTAAAACATTAGAAACACACTAACAATATAATGGTTCCCAAAACAATGATTACAAATATAGGCCCGTTTATGAAAGTTGATGTTGGCTCGTGCGGGCCGATATAAACGGTGTTATATCGTGAAGGGCTCTTCACGGCGTGCAGGGAGGCAAGAGGCTCACTTAAGCTCTAGATTGAAGAGAAAACATTGTCAGGAAACAAACAGAGAACCGTGCACAGTGTGTGTAGATAACCAATACTGCTGTTTTTCTGTGCTGGTGTGTGAACGGTTAAGCGACAAGTCGTGAAAATCTCAACCGAATCTCTTTGATTTTGATGCTGTACTTGAGTGAATGGAATGCATGTAAGTAGTCTACAAAGCCTTAGAACATTCGTAATGGGTCATGTGTAATTTGCGCAAAATGAATATGTCTTTTTGAGTAAGTAGATTTCTTCGTGAAATCACAGTAATAGGCTTGAAAGAAGAGCAATATGTTTGAAAGTGATTATATATCAAGGGTAAAAATTGTGATATCTCTGTAATTCTTATGTTCAGTTGCTCTGTAACAGGAAGTTTTTTATGCATACGGAGGTTTCATCAAAATTCTTTACAATTTCCCGGTGAAGCTTTAACTTTTCATCAGTAAATTTTGAAAACGCGGCATCTACTACATGGATTCTTCTCCCGATAGTGATTGTTATTTTGTTCCATGAGATGCACGACAATCAAATAAAATTCGCATCAATCGTGTCTTTTACTTTCATCATATATGCAAATATTTTCAAACTGATGGAAAGCAATGTGAAGATCGGCGCTAAAAATGCTTTGGGATTTGGCTGAAGAAAGCTCAGCTAATTTTGCGACGAGTACTAGCAGTCATCTATCTATCAAAGTGTTTTCTTTTTTATCTTCTCGTGAACGTGTTAGCCGCGAAGAAAAACAGATATGAAGTGAATTTAAGTGCCGTGCATATAGTTTTTTTTTTTCTTTTACTGCTTATCATTATCATTTTTTCACCTTTAATTCTTGTGATAATGCTTATCAGCATACCGCCGTATTTACTTCTCTAAGGTATCCTGACTTTAAAGAAACCAAGAAAAAAATACACTTTAACAAAAATATCTATTTATCGTGTTTCCGAAAGTATTTGCCGATACAGCTGGATAAGATTCGGGGCCTCGGCGACAACCTCGCTTCAATTGAAGACTCGCTCATAATGAGACAAGCAGTGATTTTTATCAACCCTGGTCCTAACAATAAACAGCCCAAGTGTGCAAAATCAGTAATCGCACAATTTCCTCCTACACAGCGGGGGTCCAGTTTTAATTTGCAATTTGAACACTATCAGCTGCTAAGATATGAAAAGAAAATGAAGAATCTGTTGTGTAACATATAGCTGTTATACAATCGAACCGGATCAAAACGACCTATTTATCAGGTCTACAATTTACTTTGAAGCCTAAGTACATAAAAAATTCAGTCACTTGAAAAACTCACAAAAAGCCGCTAACCACATTTATATAATTTGAAATGATGACATTACTATGTCACAGGTTAGACCAATGGCTGCTAAGCACCAACTACACCGATATTTCTAAAAAAAAACAACCTTTTTCTTAAAATGTTATCTGCCATTGGCTATTTCTATCAATGAATACTCTTGTTAGATGATACATACTTGAGACCAGCAGCCGCTAATGGACTTGGAGAATAATGGAGTCTTAGTTTTTCGTGGTGCCTCGTTCTGGCACACTGCTGTTTTTCAGTACACTGTTGAAATCAGATAAAAAAAGAAACCTCAAGCAAACTAACGCAGGAAGTACTACTCGCAATAAAGTGTCATTTTTTTAACAGGATAAATTTCTTTTTGACTTTGTTCAATCTGACAGCATGCGATTATGCCTTTGACTTTCACACAAAGAAAAACCAATATAGAACTCACCTCAAAATTAATTAATTGGATGTTTTTTGTATATTTTTGACACCATTTCTCAAAGAACTTCCGCACGAAAACACTGTTAATCCTAATTGAGTCAAATTTTACAACCAAGTGATTCATATGCTAATATTAGCGTTGAAAACCTTATCTTAATTGCGGTTACGCGAACTAATCGCCATATCGATCGCGTGCCACGTTTTTGCCTTTCCGCACTTCTGTTTCATGTTTGCCGAAAACTTCGCCGCTAGCATTCACTTAACGTTTGATTCAAGTAATCTTTAATGGCTGCCTCTTTTACCATCGGTTTAATGTACATGGCTGAATCCTGATGTACTGTACTTAACTGTAAAGTTTGGTTTATTTAGATGCCTAATAGTCCTGGTCGACATTTGGAGAAAGCTTGGCTACCTTGCATTGCAGAACAGCTTTTGAAGAAAAAACATTAGATCAACATTTGAGAAGGTAAGGTCGTGGTCTTTGCGTTATCTCCTTCGAACAAGAGCGTTTTTACGTGGCTTTGCTGAAAATATAAATTCCGTGCTGATTTTGCTAGGGTTTGTTGAACGAAAACATTAATAAAACAAGAGAGGGATATCGAAAGTGATTGTCATGCCTACTTTCAATACATTTTTAAATAAGTTTTCCACCACTAAAGAAGTTAATTCATGGTATTTTGAGTTATTTTGGCCACTTACAAAATTACCTTTAAAGTGGAGCTGAAAATAATAGTTTCAGGAGACTAAGATAGAAAAACAACAGGATGGTTAAGGATGGAGAAGATTAATATGGTTATTACAAACGAAAAACTTGAAAAATTTAGGCTAAACTTTTTAAGATGCGCAAATCGTGACGTAGCTCCTTTACAGTTGGGTGAATGACATCTCGAATCATTTAGTTCTTTCATTTGTTTTCAGAGGGTGTTATTTTCATCGCCGTTTTCCTCTCTACTCCAACGTTTATCACAGCGACAGGAGCTCCAATTCAGCTGCATTCGGCAATGGCTCTTGCAGCTTCCGGCTCTAGAAGGCACACAGTCGCTCCTGAACCTGGTCCCGAGTGGCAAGTAGCCAGGCATGAGTGGGGATTATCTTGGCAACTACACTGGATAGGACTGGGTCTGGCGTTTGCTTTCCTAGCCTGCAGGTCCTTGTGGGCAGTAATTCGGTCTCCCGATGTCAATAGCCGATTTGCTCGGAGAAACCTCTTCTATGCAATCAACTGGCTTCTGGTAGCACTGGGCACTACAAGGGGTTTGTATCTGATGCTTGACCCATACGAGTCAGGAGAAAACATCCCTAACTGCCCTTTATGGGTGGTCAGACCTCTTTTTGGCATCGCATTTCCCTGCCTCATGTCTGCATTTTGTCTCGTACACGTTGCTTTCTTGGAAGTGGCCAAGATTAAGCTCGTTTCGCCAAAACTCAGCAGCGTCCGTTTCATTGGTGGCATAATCCTCGTGCATTTTGCTGTTGTCGTCGTGTCGGATACAACCACCGCAATCGAAGCAAACAGAACAGAACTGGTAATTGTGTGCCAGTCATTCTTCATAATATGGGGCCTTCTTAACTCAATCTCATTTATTTACAGTGGGACACGAGTAGTGGTTAAAACTCGCAACATTAGAAATCGCATTTGTGACATGGAAAAGGCTGAGTGGAATCTGCAGGTGCGTTCAGTTGATCAAGCTGGTGCAGTAACTGAAAAGCATGAAGATACAGCTAAAAGTCCAAACACACTAGAAAAAGATCGCAATGCAGACGGTCTAAGAGTCACTTACACTGTACAGCCACCTACGTTTGGTAATCATCTTACCGCGGACGCTCGAGACACCCTTGGCAAACAGGAGGTCTCGAGCCAGGAACCAAAATCTACCAAAAGAAAGAAACATTGTAATGTTACTTTTGCTCCCACCAGGAGAGAGCGTGCCTTGCAAAAAATTGCCAGTATCACAGTAATGGCAAGTGTTCTAAGCATTTGCTGCTGTGCTCTTCAAGTCTATTCCTTCTTTGGAGTTTATGGCGCCTATTCCACGATTGTGTCACCCAAGCCGTGGCCGTGGCTAGCATTCCAGACGTCCTTTAGGTTGGTGGAGCTGTCCATGGCTTTCATGTTATCTTACTGCGTTCTTCGCTCAGATGCTTGTTGTACACGAGGTCTACTTACTCGGTTAGTCACCCTCAAGAGAGAAAAAAAGACTCGAACTCCTCGCATAAAAATAATCCGAGTCAAAGATCCAGTGCAGGGTGAACTTGCATAAAAGATGTCTACTTGATATGACTCGATCTCAGTCAACCCGGAACCTAATCCCGAGCGTACTCAACAAAGTTTTATGTTCCGCCCGCAGGGCCAGTCCTTTACTCTTTTGTATACCATTTTGACCGAAAAGATACCCCTCTCGTATAACTTTTATTGAAAAAATGTGCCTCATTCATAACCAGCCCGTATTATAAATAAATCGCCAAAAAAAAGAAGTCTTCTCGTCATTTTCATGTGGTGCTTAATAAATTAAATGATATAGCCGTAAGATGCGTCTGTTCGAAATATCTTAATAAAGGCCTTTTTAAATAACTAAATGACAGATTTCCCTA
>Ga0126339_10004183_pt1 | contig 10614 bp, 7 predicted proteins | sample OrbTmetagenome_2_FD_92532 | JGI IMG/M metagenome (GOLD analysis project Ga0126339, IMG submission 92532) | Coral microbial communities from Petempiche,Puerto Morelos, Mexico - Orbicella T R C metagenome | ecosystem: Host-associated > Invertebrates > Cnidaria > Coral | place: Petempiche,Puerto...
CTAGGTGACACATTGTTCCAGGGTCTTCTCCTATAAACCTCCTACAGCAAGTTGAAAACTGTGATACAATCAAGTGGAAGAAGAGCTAACTGGTGGGCTCAAGTTTACCTGTTGACTAGACTGATCCTGAAGACACTGCCACAACATCTGTTTGATAACCTGCATATAATGCTCTTGTTGTGTTCCAAAAATTCCAGGAAAAGATCTACAAAACATTGCTTTTATATTCAATACTTACATGTACACCAGTTGAGATAATAGAGAAAAAAAGTCAAAAACTTGCAGCGGCAATTACACTGTATAGCCTCTCTACTGTTTTGAAATGTGCCAACTATAAAGTGACATAATGTACATCCAACAAAATCACTATTTTGGTTTGGCAAGACAGAAAACAAAACATGGCCAGACATCACATACCATGACTCTCTTGGTACACTAGTCAAGACCTACATGTACTGATTCAAAGAAGTTGTACAATCAGAAGTTCACTAAAATTGTGCCCAAGTTGGTCTACATATATACAGATGATGGGACTTTATTTTGTCTCTGATGTACTGTAAAAAGAGCACAACCATGATAATGAAAAAGGCAACATTTATTACTGTCCACCCTTGACATTTAGCAGGCACAGGCAATTAATTTTGGTCGGCTATGGTCCAATATTGATGATCAACTGTTATTTTGCAATTCTGACCATGTGAAAAGGAAAACTGATAATTCCCTTAGATGAGACACCATGTCTAGTTCACAGACATTGACTGAGAAATATTACAACACGAACAAACTTACACAAAAATATGAAGTGCACTTTCCTTCAGCTCTGGTTTTGGTGAATTGCAGCATCCAAAGAGAAATTTCAAGAGTTCTTGCCAATGATTATACCCTTCCTCATCTATTCGACAAATAAAATTATTTTTAAAATCTACAAGTTAAAAATACATAATATTAACCATCTCAGCTTAATTAAAAGTAATCTAACCAGTATTTATTCAATCATATCACTTAAAAGTTGAATGGCAATAGTCACAGTAACTATCAGTTACTTTACGTCAAAAAATTATTTAAATGATTCAATTTGAACTCAAAATTACCAAATAGGGCTTTCAGTTACTCACTGACAACCAATGCACAACTTATTTTGTTAGACATGAAAATGCTACCAAAACGGGACATGAATTTTCACCATGTTGCTTGGAACCTACCAAGAAGACTTCTAGATAATTCAGCAACAGCATCACAAACTTTTTTGCGGATTGTTTGCACCTCTTCATCACCAATTGCCTTGAGCAAATCATTTTTCATCTCTTGCTGAAATGCTGGGTCAAGTTTGTCGTAAAAATCCACTGAGCTTGAGAAAATCCTACGCAAGAGTACAGCTGACATCTGGCGAACCTTTAAAGAAATCAGTCTTAATATCAGTTACCACCACAGTTAATATCAGTTACCACCTTTTCTATTTCCAAGTAAAAATAATAAGAGGATTTGTAAGAAAATTTTCAAAGAAGAGTAGCCATTAAATTTCATACAAATCCTATGAACTTTATGACCTTAAATCATTTCTTACCTCAGGGATTCCTGACGTTCTAATCATCTGAATAAGGAATTTGATTTTTGTTGGCTCATCAATTGTATCATAATGTGCCTGTTAGGATGTAAAGAAAACATGATTATAATAAATACAAATTGAATAATTGTAAATATATCATCATCATCATCATCACATAAAGCCTCTAATAACGTCATAGACACAGCCTGCTCTACTCACAAAAAATATAAAAAAATAGCAAAGACCCATGATTCATATCGTTTGGGTACCCATTGTTTGGGAAACTATCTTCAAGGCCTGTGGAATTACCTTATTTGCACAAACATTATAACTGGAGAAAAGTCCAGCAGGCAGGACATAACTTAAGGTGTTTTTTTTGTTGTTGTTGTTGTTTTTGTCTTTGTTTTGAACAGAGTATATATTTAGATGTAATGACAGCATTTATCACAGTATATATTTTGAGTACAGCCATGCCAAAAGAGAAACAGAACGTCCCTCACAGAAGGCACGTGTTTAGGAATTAAGCCCGGGGGAGGTACTTTGGGAATTTCTGGATGGGGATGTGCCGCTGGGACCCTGGAACCCTTAGCCTATACCAGAGCTAGTTCAGCTGAATTCTGTTACCCTACACTAGAGTAAACTCCATAAATCCCCCCATCTGTCGACACTATTGCGGCTGATTTGCATAAATTTAAACTTGCCAATTTGATTTTTTTATATTTTTGAGTGGCAATTCCTGGTTTCCTTAGTCTAGATGAAATCTTCAACCAACTGGTCAGTTTTGGGAAAAATGATATCCTATTCTAGACCCAAACGCTCTGATTTATATACCCTATGCTAGAGTAAACTGCTTGAAAACCATACCCTTCACAGCGGCACATACCTATATAGCCCATATATGGCAGTGCCCCCCCCCCCCCGGGAATTAAGCTTAAAATTACAATTGATGCAAATAACCTACAGAGAAGTGCATAAAAATCACTTCAACTGTGTAACAGAAATCCTAGCTGGCAGCTGAGGTAAAATGTAGAAAACTGATTTCAACATGGTCATTTCTTTAGACAATAGTGTATTGACATTACTTGCTAGCAAATATCACCGGAACATTTGTAATGACATAATGTAACAGTCAGTGCCGACTTGCTCATTACGTGTTTGTTGCAAATTACGTTTGTAACTTTTTCCTTTTTTGATTAACACCAAGGCAGTTTGTTTAAAAAAAAAAGATTCATAAGATGCTTTCCCTGCTCGTAAACGGACTCTTGCATTTCTCAATTGGTTTGCAAAATAATTATAAACTCATTCACATCGCATTAAATCGAACTCGGAAATAAATAATTATTACCTCAGTGCTGTATGTAAGCTTAATAAGCAGTTGGTAATATCGACCGTTGTTTTATAATGGCATACAAACTCAAGTGGGATTTAAGGGTTTAAGGTTACTGTAAACCGACTTTAATGCAACCCTAAATCACTGGAGTGACCTTAAGTAATCCCGGAAAAATTCATTCTCTGTAAACCCCCATACTCGATGCGTTATGCACAGCAGAAGGTTCTCGAATGATAACACTGAAAACGTGGGTGAAAATATCATCAAAACAACCCGTTGTTTCGACACTATAACGCCGCTTAAGGCAACGAGAAGAAGAAGAGTTTTTTGCGAGGCGATGGGAAATGCAGGGCCTTGAAAACGTCAAGCAAAACTTCAAATTTTAACATGCACATGGCATGAAGAGTCAATCGAATCCTGCCGGCGATCTGTACTTCTCGAATACATTTTCCCGGCAACAGGCCTCAATGTAGTTTCTCGGGCAGGTAAAGCAATGAAAGGATTCTAATGAGAAAAATAAAGATTTTCCTACCTCTGCCTGATTCCTGATATTGTTATCAGGGGACATCAGCTGGGTAACAAGAGATTCGAATTGCTGCTGCTCGTTCGCCATTACGGCCACCATATTGCCCAACCTTCGGTGCGTACGCATGCGCCTGATTTTGCTCATAGAAATTTTTTGGCGGGAAGTGGATCCGCTTGTGAGATTTTCAAATTTTGGCGCGACAGTCAACAATACTTTTGTTGATTTCTCCGGAAATCCAACAACATCGTCATCATTAAAGACCCGGTGACGCGGAGTAGTGGTCTTTGTAGAGATATAGAGCACCATATGGTCATTATATGGTCAATTAATTTGATTTTTTTGGCGCCAAAAAGGTTCTGGACAGATCTGGGTTGTACACTGCTGTACACCACTCTCAAATTCCACTCCTACGTAACTTACCCAACACTTTAAGCCCCTCGGCAACACAAATAGCCACAGTATGTGAACTATTGACAAATTTTCTTCCTCCATTGCTTTTCTTAAACAAAGTTCACTGATCCTCGTCTTCAGACGTATTTGCCTTCCTTGTTTGGAAAATATCTAGAAAAGATGTGATGTCTATCACTACACTTAAAACTATTCTTCTAGTTATTGGTCCTGAAGCAAGCCCAAGAGACCAGGCGACCGCGCTGAGGTTTGTAGTTACGAAGAATATCGAACCAGCGACTGACACAACGTAGATGATTGTATCTGACGAAGGCTCAGTGTTTTGCCAGCGGAAATATAGTACACCTTAAAAAATCATCATACGTTGTATTGGTCTCTGTTTCGTATATTCTTCATTTTCCATGTGAAGCCGATTGGATCACTGTTGATCCAACATATCCCAGCTGGATCATCGTCTGCGGTTGCTTGCTTAAATATTTGATAGTCTTGGCTAATGGTTATGTCGGGCAAGAACTCTAGCGAGATCAATTCGTATAGCCTGGCTCATTGTAGTTGAAACTTTCTGAATTGACTTTTCTTTATCTCCTGGGCAGCGAAAAGTTAAAGAAGTGAATTCAACGAAAAATTAAGCCTCCGAAAACAATCGTCCTTCTCAGTTCGCTCCCGTCCCGAGTGGCGTTGGCGCCAAATAAGGACGGGTGTTTTCGCAGGCTACGAAAGATTGAATGGATCCCGATACTGGACTAATTACTAGGTCATACTGAATCCACCCTAGGGGATCACCAAGGACAGGACATAGAGCAACCTCCTTGGGGGAGTCCGAAGTTATAGGGGTAGGGAAGCTCCTAAAATTCTCAGTGAAAACCCGGCTAAGGGAGGTCATTTTGAACAAATAATAAAGAGCTATAGTCATATAATTAAAATAATAAAAGTGTTGTCATCGAATGTTTGCATGTACGTAAATTCTTCAGATGCAGCCCTTTTAAATACCGTGACAGGAGGCGAGCGACATTGGCGTTCAGAACACGCTATGTGGTGCCCGCTTAAAAGAAGGCCATCTGCATCCCTTTCTCGTGGGAAATCCCGTTTCTCCATTTCCCCCCCCCCCCCCCCCCCCCGCCTTCCTCCCTCCAGTGGGAGCGACCAAATCCCGGGATTTTCCAGTTATTACTGAAAAAAATAAGCGAAGTTAGCGGAAGCCGGGATTCTGTTGTTGTAGTTTAATGCCTCTCCTCCGTTTGTGGCCACGAGGCATTGCACTCTGGCTTTTTTGCGTTAGGAGTCTATTCCATGTTCGCCCGGCCAGTGTCTAAATCCTACAAAGTTCTTATTTTCAGTTTGGATGTTGGTGATACACTGTAAGTGTTTTGTGCTCCTTGCCTGAAGATTAATACAATACTTTGTTTCACATCACAGCTGAGCGTCTTGTCAGAGAGCTATCGCGAAAACACCTGGCGAAAAGCAATATTTTGCCAAGATAAAGACTGATCATGAAAATTTTATCTATCTACAAAGCAATTCCGACAACATTAAAAATACATATTGATGAACGTGAACTCTACCTCGACTAAGATCCCGAAAGGCTGCGTAGAATCAGATAAAATCTATCGATCTATTTCTCCAAATAACATATTAATTTCAGCATCGAAGCAGTCAAGGTTTGGTGTATTCTAACCTCTCTGATAAAAATTGCTCAAGTTTTTGTGTTCATGCAAACAAACAGTTTTTGCAATGTCAATGATGATCATTTTAATTGTGGATATTACTAATATTATATTACACAGACAAGTTTTGTGTTTTGAACAAATTAACATGCAGAAAAGAGGCTATCAGTCTAGATCATAAACTGTCTTTCAGGTCATTTTCGAATTCTCGAATTGAGCTAGACTACAGATGTCTTAAAGTTTGTTTCCCAAATTATTCGCACTGACATTTCAACAGCTGACAAGCAATTAGTTGGATATTTTAATTTGATGACGTCACGACTTACTTGGCCTCAGTAAATATTGGCCCAGTGGCGGATCTAGGGGAGGGCCCCCCTAAAAAAAATATCACAGAAGGAAAAAAAGCCGGCAGGGCAAGCAAAACACCCCCTTCCCCCCTCCCCAAGCCAAAGGCCTGGATCCACCACTGTGGCCTATATAGATAGTACGCTCTGACCGACTGTAAGTGATGTTTGACTATACTATGATGTGTTAGCATCCTATATCTTCAAGGTGCACTAATATTCCGAAGTCATTTTATACCAAAGACCGTCGTCTTTGGTGGCCCCTAGAACCTACGTACTATAGAGACTTCAAACAAACTCTGACATATTCACGAGATCCTAAGTACAGTGAACCTAATCTGAATTTTAAATCACGCAAACTTATGCTTAGGCTTGTGCAAACGTCGTTGAAAAGATCGACCGCGTGAGACTGCAATTGCGTTGCAGGGTTTCAGTTTTTCTCAACCCTTGAAATTGATTCCAAAATAATAATAATAACATTATTCGTTATATGCTCTAAACGTTTTCTTTGGTTTTCTTGATATTTGTTTGAGTTTTAACAGACAGTCAGTATCAAATTTAAAACAATAAAACGCCTCTCAAACCATTTTACGGAAGGAAGTGGAGACATCAACAACAAAAAAAACATGCGGCAACTGATCTTTCAGATAATGAGAGTACAGTTTATGAAAGAATACCTCAGTGTTATACATCATGCCAGTCCAAAATGGTTTGGCACACCAAGGCATCACAAAGATCATTATTAACTAAGGTATCGCAAGTTGTGCCAAAAACTTGTTTAGTTTTTATACTCCAGAGTGCTTCGAACATTTTTAATTGTCATAATTTCATATTGGTTTTGCGTTCTTTTTGACACTGTTTGAAAAACAAGCTAGAGACGGGCAGGCAGACATCTCTAATCACCAAAACAAAGAACATTATTGCCTGTATGAAATCAAATATTATGCTCAGATATGAATTTAAACAAACTTGTAAAAAATAACAAGCAGGTGGCACTTTGTAAAGATGAGCAGTTGCGAAGCTTTTAGTTTAGATGACGTCATATACAAAGGGCCAATTACGTAGTTTGGTACATGGAAAATTGATAGATCCAATCAGAAACCGCGTAATAGCCTGAGTGTCCGTCAATGGTCAATTCACGGGGAAGCTCCATTTGAGCCGCTAAATTATTTCGCGATCTGTTTTATGGATAAGAGGTCTGTGTGACCAATTGCCACAATGAAAAAGCTACGCCTCTTTTGAGTTCCATGCTGAAAATTAGCGACAGCGAGTTTTATCTGTTTGATATACATGACCCATATATAGCCTTTGATGTGAGTCGCTTCATGCCTTATCGATCTACCGAAAAGGGTATCTCACCCGCGCTTTTGTAACCTTCAGTTTGAAGGCATAAAAATTGTGTTTAAAATTAACTCAGCAATGCATCATTCTTGAACTAAAAAAACGAGAAAGACTTCTCCTGTTGATAAAATATCGATGCAATGCTAGATTCACCCTAAAGTTTCTCACAAAGGTAGCTCTCGCTGTATTTAGGGGATAGCAAGATATTATGCAAGGAAAACGTGTCTCAACTGCGTTGTTTGACTCAAGTTAAGTTTGAGTTTCCGCCGCATGCGTTGTCTCTAGCCCAGGGTTTCCACACATGCTAATGCTCGTGACATCTGGATCGATGGCATTCCTTCTCCTGAATCTGCAGCACCTATTAAAGACTGTACGAACAGCTCTTCTGTATTTTGGAATCCTCCAAGCGTAGACAAACGGGTCCAGGGAACAATTTAGGATTAGAAATCTATAGGCAATGTGAAGAAAAACTTGAAAACCTTTCGAAACGACGCAAACTGGACAAAAATTGCTCAAGTTGACTACCACAACATAAGGGAGAAAACTCACATAAAACAAGCAGAGAACGATGACAAATGCCTTCGTAGTCTTTATTTCTGCGCAGACTGTTTTAGAGTTCATTCTTTGGTTTCCAGGACCCACGTTTGTCATCCTTCGCGAGTGTGCTTCTAGCGCGCGAAATGTTTTCCAGTACAACAACGGGAGAACAATTAGCGGCAGCGATACGTGAAGATGACAATACAACAACTCGTAAACATCCTTTGGAATGGCTCCGGAAAAGCCGAGACCCACAAAACCGATGGCGTAGATCCAAAACAGACCTATGAGCGAGTTGACTCGTCTTGCTGTAACAATTCTGCGGTAGTTCAACGCTGCAGTGACAGCCAGCCATCGATCACACGCCATGGCTACAACATTACAACAGCCTACCATTATACTGGTGACAGCGATAACGATGTTCACCAAAAGATATCTCTCAAGCGATTTTGCCGTCCTACCCATAAACAGAAGCCCGTCGTATGCTGTTACTAGGAAGCCCGACAGAAATCCAGTCAGGAAATCTGCCACAGCCATATTTATCACCAGATTAGTGCTTGGCGAACGCAAGTTCCGATGAGGATTTTTGTAGATTATCACCAGCAAGAGAGAGTTGGCGACACTAGCTGTAAACGCCACGGAAAAATCGCCTAACATTAAAGCTAGGCGCCCATAATCAAGGCTAAAGCTAGAAGAAGTCCCGTTAGATTCAAACTGTGCGGTTGAAGAGTTCATTTTCTGGTCTAAGACCTATGTTGGTTGCAGTATGACCGTGACGCTGTTTTGTTCTTCCAAGATTCTCTAGATATTCACTTCAGTGTGCTTAAATACTGCGAAAATGACAAAAACAGGAAACGAAATGTTATAAAAATGTCGTTGCGATTATATGTAATTGTTTGCCTTAGTAAACAAAAAAATCAGATTAGTGCTGCAAATTTAATTTCAATTTCTCGAATTAGAATCTAAGCCAGAATTCGATTTCAAATTAAACTGCTGCAGGTAAAGTATAGTCAAAATAACCGTACACGGTAATATAGGTCTTATATAGACTAGTAAAATCCTAAAAGTGTAACATAATGTGGCAAGGTAAAAACACTGAAATAATAATGAACTGCGAACACAAACGGTCAAATAGATAATATGAAAAGCCAAAACATCAAAGTTTCAAAGTGGAGGACACCGGGTATTTTTCCCAGGCACACAATGTTGTCCAGTGTTTGCAGACGGCTGTACTTCCGAATATTTCTTCTGCCGGTTAAACAGCATATGCTAGAAATAACAAATCTTACTCACGTCCACACTTTGCTTGTTTTCCTGAAATATAGTGCAACGCAAAACTTCTCTATCACCAGTGATGTTGATGTCTTGTCAAACACTGCCCGAGAAGAGAAGTCTTAACTAATGACATTAATTAGTTAATTAAAATTTGTCAGCAGTTTTTAATTTTCTGCATCATGTTTTTTTCCAATTTCAGCGGGATCCTTCACTCCAGGAAGCTTTTCTGTCAAACCTGTCATAATGCTTGTCATAAAGCCTGCGGTAATTGCGACAGCAGAGACTAAAATAGATATTTATATAAACATTTCTCAAATTTTTTTCGTCAGGTGTCTGTCATCATTTTCTAAGGAGTGTTGAAGGAAGTCGGAAAAGATATAGGACTTTTTCAACCGTATTTTAAGACTTCAATCTTTATCTATGCCTGTTATTAAAAATCTACCGTGACGACTCGAGTGACTGAACCGAAAATTCCTAATTTAATACAAAGTGAAGTGAAGTAAAATATGTTATTGAAACGTTCGTGATCTGATGAAAAGACGATAATTCTTCGTATCAGTAACATCAGGAAACCCTAACATGTGATTTTCAAGTGGTTAATTCTAGACTCTGTACGAATGTCGTGTTTTACTTCACAGCACAATTGTACCAAAATAATATGCAACAGCATCCGAAACGCAGCTGATCTAATCATGATTTGAGTCACGTGACTCTTCGTGTGTTTGCCACCGTGTTTCAGTTTCCCCGCGTTTGCCACCGGTTACAAGATTTCCCGCGCTTGTCACTGCTTGTCACCCGTTTTCTGGCTTTTTCAGATTGGTTCATGAAACTGTATCCGCCCCGGAGCCAAGAGAGATCGAGGGCTGGCTTACGTCAGTAACAAGACGTAATTTTGTAAATGAGCCCACAGTGTTCTTTACTGTATTACTGTCTCAATCTTCTCTGAAAATCTGATTGATGATATTTTTAACTATGAAGAAGAAAGTGGTGTACATGCATGTTAGTGAATGAGAAGTCTTAGATTATTAACATGATTCTCTGACCCAATTGGTAAACTCTGCGAAATTATCCACTTTCCATCTTTTCAGCATTTTAACCATAAACCAGATTATCAGCAGTTTTTCCATCTGGCTTGAATAAGTCAAGTTCAGTTTTGCGAGGTCTGTTTGAGACTCAAAAAACTGCAGTAAAAGGAATTTGAATGGCGATTAGAAGAACTTTGAAAAGCTCTCCCACTTTTACCTGTTTATCCTTTTCAGGCTTGGCTGTAAAAGACAGTTCTTGTTATTTTTTTTCGCTCATTAATTAACTAATCACAACCGCTTGTCTTAATTTATTCCGGCGGATTTTCAACATTATCCTTAACGAAACAAATTAGTTATAATAACTGGAGATTAGTTCTAGAAAGTAATGATGGATTTAAGTTGCCACTCAATATAATGAAATGTGTTTGGTATGTGACCGTGCTCTTTTCCCATAAGTTTTACGGTTCGTGAACGGTTTTTATTCTGCCGTACATTTCTGCTTCTCAGTCTCGGTTGTAAACTCTAGTTTGATTTACAACAGTTTAACGGTCTGCAGATTACGTCTTTCACTGCTTGCCTCACTTCTGCGATCCTCCAAAAGTAAAGAATTGGGTTCAG
>Ga0126339_10004184_pt1 | contig 10614 bp, 8 predicted proteins | sample OrbTmetagenome_2_FD_92532 | JGI IMG/M metagenome (GOLD analysis project Ga0126339, IMG submission 92532) | Coral microbial communities from Petempiche,Puerto Morelos, Mexico - Orbicella T R C metagenome | ecosystem: Host-associated > Invertebrates > Cnidaria > Coral | place: Petempiche,Puerto...
GCAAGTTTCCTTAACCACAGGGGGACATAACAGTGATAGTACATGTACGTGTCATTAACTTGCGACGAGTAAAATAAAGAACAAATTATATTCAGTTGCGGTATAGGTAATGGAGGGAAATAGTTAAGAAGCTCGGTAAACATCAAAGAAGCAAACAAACAGGCTGAGAATGACGTTCGAAGGTCCTTGACCCTGCACATCTTTTGGTTTATGCTCATAGACTGTGCATGAATTACCTAATCACAATGCTTCTATTGGTTATTTGTATTAGGACACATAACCACCTTTTGTATTTTGCCAGGTTTTGTGCAGGGTCAACCCCCAAAATAGCCAACGAGAACATACAACAAAGAACTTTGCCAGGTTCCTAACCATTTCCCTCTATTAACTATGGTTGCAATGACTTGTCTGGAGTAGCGACTGACATCCATAACAAGTGCTTTTCATTTAATATGGATTTTTTTACTAAAATAAAGGACAACTTGTCCCATTCGTGCAAAGAAAAAACAGTAGTCTGATAAACCCAGATCACTAAAACGCAAAACTAAATGAACATAAATGCTACATATATATTTACTGTAGTTATTATAGTGTAAACCGTAAGAAACTATAAACAGTACATAAATAAACTTGAATATATCATTGTGACATATTTTAAAGTAGAATATTAGGCATTGCATTAAAGAAAAAGTGAAATAAATATAATTACAAGGCTCGCGTTAATCAGATCTAGTTCCGTAATTCCTGTTCTAAATAACAAAAACGATTTTAAATTTTTACTGAAGTTTCAATGCCAAGAGACCATTTTATAGCTGTCTACACAATGACCTGGCCCTTGAAAGGCAACGAGGCTGGAGGTGACCTTGTTTTGGTACAGACCTCACTGCTTTTGTTGTGTCAATCAAGTTGTTCTGATGCTAACTAGTTTGCATTTGAACGAAAAACCAGAGGTGTTTGTAATAAAGCAAGGCTCGCTTGCACTGATAGGTGAGGCAAGTAATTGAGCAGACGACTGTAAAATGGTCTTTTGGGACAATATTATAACAAGCATGAGAAAAAGCCAAACTGAAGAACTGCATCGGTCTGACCGGAATATACGATACCACCTTTGCAGGTGGTCCACTTTCATCCTTTTGGACCTTGAGAACGAAATTTAGCTTTGCTTCTTTACAAACCGATTCGTTGCCCTACCTTGGTACTTCCCTTCGGTAGATTTGACTTATGTGTGGGGTTGAGGAAGGAAACAGAACATAATTAGAGCCATTTCCCCCAGCTCGATTTGATCGGAAAATGTCGCTCCACTTTTTTGGGTTGGTCTCATTGGTCTCTGACCGGTAAGATCTGGGATTAATGGGAAGGACTCTGGTTGCGCAAGTAATGTAGTAATTAAAAGCGTGTGGCCACATGCACGTAAAATGCCGCTCCTAATGCGGCACTTTTTACGCGTCATTCAGTGGGTAATCGTGTTTAAGTCAAATGCGGACGTGTAACCAGTATAGGAAAATATTGAAACAGTGAGTTTCTCTGAACAGCCTACGTTAATGTTATTATGTCTGACTCCAACTTCATCTTATGTTATCTTGTTCACCTCAGCTGGCAAAACTGACCAATCAGCTTGGAGGATTTGACTCCAAAGAAGACTTCCTGTTTTTCTAGGGCTAACCAGCTAGACCGTATCAACAAACGAGCTACTGATAATCTTGGCCTCAAGCCATTCAATACTGTCTTCTCCATGCTACTGTTTTCATTATTTTCTTCCACGAAATTTCGTCCTTAAAATCAGGGTCGCAGCCAGAAACAAATATTATGAATGAGGCAATGTCCACTACATATTAAATTCTCTTCCTAGGTATTTAGCAATGTTTTGCTTACCCTCCTCAAAACACTGAAAAAAGAACAACGCGAACGCAAAAAATGATTGAGGCATGTGTGTCGATTTGCCGCATACTGGCTACATCCCTGAAAATAGTTACCTTTATCAGCCCATTGGCCCAAACCCAACTAAAACCGGTGGACACTCTTCTCCTGATGCGCGTCTGTCGTATGAGGTATAAATATATACTAACGCCACCTGAATTTTTTACACAAATTTGTTCGCAGCCGGAAGATTATATTGTTGCCGCAGACCAGAAAATAATATAATTGATGATCCAAAGTTAAATTGGTAATCGGGGCGGGTGTATGTTATAATCGCTTGTATAAATATATATTCATGACAGTGAATGGTCTCTTTCGGTTGTACTTTTCAATCAAAATTCGGTGCCGAAAATTAGGGTGTTAAGCATATGGCATAAAATGACTGTAAATTCCAAAGTGTTTAATTTATTCTTGGTTTAATACATGTTATTTCGGTCTTCTTGTAAGCTCGATAGTCTGCGTCGGGACTGAATCAATAAGCGCATTTTCTAAGCTAATAATAAATTCATTTTACCAAAGGGACTGGACTTTACCAAGGATTTAATTCCAATCTATTAATGTGTCTGAGTAGTTTCTTAAAATTATCTGCGGAAAATGGTATTTTGTTGAATCTTCCATTTGCTTTTGAAAGGGATTCCTTCCTCATAGTCTAAACTCCTTGGCGACTAGCAAGTTTACTCAAAAGGAACCTTTTAACACTAATGGGATTATTGTTGTTTTGTTTTTGTAGCAGAATAACCAAAGAAATTCAAATTTGTCGACGAGACACTTCGCAACAATTCGGTTGCAAGCGACGGTTTCGCCTGTTGGTCATCATACACGGCATTATTTGTAATGAATCACCTCAAACGTTGGATCGTTTTTATCTAAGAACACAGCCATGAGATTATTCTTAAAACAATCCTTAAAAATAAAAATAAAACATAAGCGTAAAACATGCCACGCAAGACGAGTCATTTTGCAAACGTAATTGGATTCTAATTACGAGGACTTCAATGGTTAACTAAAAGCTTTGATATTATGGCTGGCAAAGACACGTAGTAAAGAGCATAAAGTGAATTGATAATAACCCATAACAAAACATCTGCCCTGTTTTTTATTCAAACAATGCTTAGCAGGTTTTTCTATTGTTCGCCCCCATATAAAGAAACCCTCCGTGCGACAGGTGTCTTTGTGTGTAAAGAGAATTTCTCCTTGAATCGGATTGTTTACAATCTTCTTTGATAACATCCAGTGACATCGCAATGATTTCTGTAACTTCTCTGAAAAGACTACACTATTACAAACGTCCTGACGGGGAATGGTGTTGATTTTAGCTAATGATCTTCCGCCTAGCAGCAAATTTAAAGTATATTTAGATATAGTTAAACTCGTTGAAAGCGGTCTGAAAACAGTATGCTTCAGACAAACCCTCATAAAATGTTCTTGGGCTCTAACGAATGAATCAGCAATTGAAAATTTGTTCTGGGTCATTTTCTATTCACATTGTTTAGGGCTAATCGGTGTTCCCGCAAATTGTTACAAATTTCCTCTGCTCTCAAAGCGCTTTTTTGTTTTATATTCTCCACAAGACGGCGGAAACCCGCTGGGTTTTCCTGTGTTTTCTCGCCCCGTGATTGCCCTGTTTTCTTATAAGTAATTTAAATTCAAACCTCACTCCAATCATGATTTCCTTCTTTTAACAAGGGAAATAGTCAGCTTTTCCCCTGCGCTAAACGATGTAAAGACGGATTAACTGTTTAACGCTGTCCACTGAGAAGACTGAAAAGTTTTAAAGCGATCCAGTGATTCCCAGTTCACAAGTCTTGGAAAACCATACAACACAGTTTGAAACGGCGCGCGTTTGGATAAAAATCGTGTAAAACTCGATTACTAGCATGCAGTAGCATGCTGACTGTTTGATGGACAATTCAAAACGCTGGAAATTAACATGCACAGTTGAACAAATAAGAAATTCTATATGGTCTGTCAAGGCTGGGCTGATTTACATATCCACTATTGGTTTGTTTCGAGCATTAAATGTTTCAAAAAGAAATCAATCTTGGCGAGCACGCTTCTACTGGTCTATTTTGGCACGATTATCAACCGGATTTGATTGAACGACGATTAAGCTCCAAATCGACCCGATCTTTACGTGGATGTCGACTAATGCGTTGGTATTGTTTGAGCCAACAAGTTGCAGGGCATCCGCTTGGTAAAGTCAGCAGAATTCAGTTGATATCATCTTGCAGTGACTTCGATTCGAGGATCCGCGTCATATAAGAGCCTAAACCTGATGCAGGACTTGAGATTTAGAATGGCGTCAAATACGGCTCGGTTTGAGGAGGGAGAGTTTTAAACTAGATGGCGAAACGTGTCCACTTTAGAACTCCCGACTCTAATAAAAAGCATCGAATTGTGTTAAACGTAAGCGGGCAACGGTTCATGACGAAGAAAGAGTATTTGCAGCGCCATCCGCACACTCTACTTGGAAGTGAAATGCTTGGCCGTTTTTTCGACGCGTCTAAGCAGGAATATTTTTTCGACAGGGATCCCTTTTTATTTCGTTATATATTGAATTTCTACCAATGCGGGAAGCTCCATTCATCGCCCGACGACTGTCCCGTTGCTTTTAAAGAAGAGCTCGACTATTTTGGGATTCCGATTTGCGAGCTGGAGGATTGTTGTTGGTACACAGTCAACGCCGACGAGAAAGAAAAACATCCCAGCCATTATGCCGTGCGGAAAGCGAGTATGAAGGCGGTCCATACCGCGCTCCCGGCTAATTATCTAAACTGGAAACGACGCGAGAGCAACGGCGGGACAAAAACACGGAAGGAGATGCGGCAAGGAAGCTCGAAAAAGTTAACAAACTGTGACATTAGTAGCAATCATCTGCCCTCATCTAGGAGAACGCAGGAAAATATGCGGAGAAGGCGGGATAATTGTGTTGAATTATCTAGCGCAAAACACTCGGACAAGAGAGAAAAAATAACAGCTGACTTCGCAAATAGAAACAGATGTGAGATAAATTGCAGATGCGGACTACCCAAATCCAGACTCCCACAAAAAGCGTTTAATTTTCTGTACGGGTTGTTCATATTTCTTAGCGTGGTGACTACAACGGTTGAGACCATTGACTGCGAAGAAGGAATCAAATGTTTGGAATTGCATCCTGAGTTGTTTGCAGCCTTCGACGCGACATTTGTGGCCGTTTTTACCCTTGAATTTCTCATTCGTTTTAGTTTGGCGAAAAAACGCTGGATGTTTATGAAGAATTTCTTCAATGTGATCGACCTACTGGCGATACTACCATATTATGTCTCACTTATTGCCTCGCAATTTGTCAATACAGACAGCGTTACCTTACTTATGACCCTCCGGGTTCTGCGAGTGAGTCGGATAATGAAACTGACCAGGGGTTCTTCACGATTACAGTCCCTGCTGTATACGCTCAGAAACTGCTCCACGGATTTGCTCTTTTTGTATTTCACGTTCACGCTAGGAATTCTTTTATTTGCCAGTGTACTGTACTATGTGGAGCGAATAGAGAACCCAGCGAACTTCAAGAGTATACCACACTCGCTATGGTACACGTGCGTTACGATGATGACAACTGGGTAGGTATCAAAAAAAATTATGTCCGGTCATTTCCATGAGACAACAATCATGTCAAGCTGCAGTTAGCATGCAAGTTGGCGGTCGTTGTGATGACACAATAGACAAATATCGCCAGCTAAGCAGAGAAGGTTATTCCCTAATGTAATTTCATGACGAAATCATTAGGGTTTTATAATTTCCATCTGCTCCGTTTTGCATACTGCGTTTTACATATTGTTATTAGTGGCCTCTAGCCGGGATTCTCTTTGTAGTCACGCAACATGATCTAAGATCGCATTTCGGTTAAATACCGGCTGCTAAGCTACGTATCGTATTATAACCTGACATGGTTACCTAAAAACTTTCGTTATACTTGTGAGTGCACGTTCAAATCCTTGAACCTGACTCTTCGGAAACCTTCGGTATCGAAGTTCCACACGAACGAGCCAACAAGATCGAACGCTCACTAACTGGTAAGGAAAAACAACCATTTGGGCTTTGAACATCAATTGTCACTTGATTGTTTAAAGCATTCATTGAAACCTTCAAAGTGATGTACCAAGATGTCCAAACCCAAATGGAGAGAAGAGCGAAGTTCCATTATCTATTCAACACTTACGTCTTTCATGGAACTTGTCATAAATCCATCTCGCCAGATTGCGATTGGGACTGCGATTCATTGGTGCTGCTAAGTTTTGAGAATCATCATAATCTAGAAGATTGATAGACAATAAATCGTATTTGCTTTGTACATTAATCTTTCGCCTTACTGACCATTTGTGACACAAGACATAAGGCAACAACAATATTTACATTGCACTTTGATAATGTGCCCATTTTCGCCTGTCAATTTGACAAACGTCATCTCGAAAGGTCATTAACATTTTCTGTGACGCGTATAAAAGCTTTATCGCACACTTGACTAGCCTTTGTTACAGGTGCCATCCCAGAACTATAAAAGATGAGATTGCGTCTGTGTGTTACCGTCGATCATTGTGTTCATAGCCACATGAATTTCCTGAAAAGTGTGGAAAATGGCCTGTTTAGGTAATCGATCTTTCACGGTTTAATGACGTGAAACGTTTGTAAATTGTTGAACTGAGCGCGTCGTGTTTTATCGATCGTGCTGAAAAATATCTCAAGAATTGGCTATAAAGACCACATTGGAAATTGGTAACCTGGTGAGTGAAATTTAAATGTAGAATTTGAAAGCCCGTTTAAAAGACAGATTAACAGAGATAATGAGCCCTTAAATGGCGACAAAATTATTCAGCGAGTGGTCGGGTTTTTATCTGTGAGCTTTCTAAGCTCATTAATTACCTCATGCAAAGATCACATACAGGGAGCTAGTTCCTTTGCAGCTTTTAATGCATGGATAATTTATGAGAGGAACACGATTATCAACGGCAACCGACGTACAGACGCTCTCACAGATATTTCCTTTCGAGGTAGGCGGTTTTAATACGGGCCAACATTTGACTCTTCTCATTCTGTTTGCCCCACTTCTCGAGACAGGTCCGTCGCTCTCAGATATCTCGAAAGTTGCCACATGGCGCCATAATGAACGACGTATTGCGTGGGAACGCACTGCTAAGGCCCCGTTCACACTACGTGGGAGGAATTCGAAAACGCATTTTTATTCCTACGGTTAGGCCTTCCGTCTACACTAATCCGTCACGAAAACGTAGCTTTTCGAAAAGGCTCTTCAAACCAGAGGAATTTAAAAATTCCGGCTTTGCGTTTTAGTGTGGACGGACGGAGCTTTTTGAAAACGCTGGCGTGATGTTTTCCTCAAACACAAATCCAAAATGACCGTTTATTATATGGCTACCTCCGTGAGCGGGCAAGATGAATCAAATCCTGCGCTGTGATTGGCTATCGGAACGGGCAAGATGGAGCTATCTTGCCCGCTCGGGACTGCACGCCGTTTCCCGCAAAAAAATTTCCCCAAAAGCCATATAACAAATCCTTTATTGACCAAACTTGTTCTGTCAAGATGGCTGGATATTGGCCTCGTTCTTTTTTTTGCGAGTTTATGGACCTCGACTCCGTCTCGGTCCATAAACACGCAAAAAAAAAAAAAAATTGGCCAATATCCAGCCATCTTGACCGAACAAGCTTGGTCAATAACCCATACTTCTTGTTGCGTTTTCAAGTTCTTATGGCGTAGTGTGGACTGAAAACATTTGATACGTTTTCGGAGTGAAACATCCGTTTTCAAATTCTTCCAGTGTAGCACGGACGGGCCATAGTAACTCTTGTGGAGTGCGCTTCACTGACTCGTCGTCGTTATCATTTCTTTCCACAGGTATGGTGACGTCGTACCTCTTACAACATTAGGGAAGATAATAGGAGGTTTGTGCTGCATCTGCGGCGTGGTCATCATGTCACTCCCAATTCCGATAATGCAGGACAAGAAAGTTGTCGTGCAAAGCTAGCAATTACCTCTCTTCTTTACTTCACATGGTACAAGCATCAGAGAAAGATAAGGGTACTCGGGGCTTGAGTTTAGGAGAATCACCATGTGCTTGCCATGGGCATTACCTGTGCTTGAATTCTGGTGTGAGTGCTTGGAAAGAGGTGTGTTCGCACTAGTGCCCAGCGAGAATCGTACCCTAGCACCAAGTGTGAACATAGCCGTACGCTATGGACTGTGCTCGAGTACTGACGTTTTTCGCTAAACATTGTGTGAATACACCTTTTTTAAGTACTCTTATTGTATGGCTAGTTGCGTGAGCGGGCAAGATGAATCAAATCCTGCGCTGTGATTGGCTACCCGAGCGGGCAAGATGGAGCCATCTTGCCTGCTCGGGAATACCCGCCGTGTCCCGCAAAAAAAATTTCCCCGAAAGCCATATAATAAATCCTTTATTGACCAAGCTTGTTCGGTCAAGATGGCTGGATATTGGCCTCGTTCTTTTTTTGCGAAATTAAGGACCTCGACTCCGTCTCGGTCCATAAACACGCAAAAAAAAGAACTTGGCCAATATCCAGCCATCTTGACCTCACACTTGGCCAATAACCCATACATACCAGTGTGCACAGTTCCCGTGAGCACAGTGCCCGTGAGCAGAGTGCCCGTGCCTGGGTACAAGGTGGAGACCTTGACCAGATGGTACTTGTGTACTTGGAGTAGTAGTGTCTGAACGCAGCGCCAGTGCCCAGGCACCAGTGTGAACACAGCCTAACTCACACCCTAAGCGAGAAAACACACGTGATCTTGCCACTAGCTTTTAGGTAGCACAAACTGATGACAATTATTCTTTCGTTAATTTGCTTTGTGTACATTAATATAATGTCACGAGCGCAATAAATCAAAACTTACCAAGATCGGTGCAAAGACGGGCTGCTTCAAATTATGACAAGACTTTCTCCAATACTATGTTCTGAGTATATTTCTTTACTTAACGCAAACCTAAAATTAAAAAAAAAAAAGTTACACAAAATTTCAAAATCATTTACTATAGTTGAGAGGTATTCTCTTATACATATCATGTAGCTGTTAACAATAACAATAAAATATTTTAACAATGGAAATTTGAAACTTGAAATATGTTTATTGGTGAAAGAGGTTTTTAAAACGTAAAACTCTCTTAATCCGTAGCAATGTGTCATTTGTCTGGACTTGTTTTTGTTTTTGTCTGGATTTGACATTTGTTCTTGCCATTTTAATGGACAGAAAAATACTGTGTTGTTCATACAAGAAAATACCAACTTTTTTCCGCTTTTGGGTCCTTCTTGGATGTTGTGTTACATAACATAATTTTGTCGGACGTGGTACTCGGTATGTATAGCATCGCGCCTTATTTAAGGTTTTTTACTTTTTTTGCTAAAGAAATCCTAGTAGATAATTACCATGAAATAACAGCCACAAACTGCATGAATGTAGTCCAATTAGGTCTAATCATAAAATAAATCATGAGATGATAAGTAAGTTGAAGAGCACGCATTTTTCGTCACAAAATTATTCGTTGAATCTCAGAAACAAATCTACTAATTGCAAGTTTCACAATGCTTTGTTTAGCTTTAATCTTTGACATTTAGTAGACTCTTGTGGATTTTAACACACTTCAATACGAAATTCACTTGATTTGATGGAAGAACACACCAAAATTAAAATTGGCATCTGCGTCTAAAACTATTCAAACATTTTATGTAGATTTGCCATACTCGCACCTCTCACTGTATTCCAGTATTGACTTTTGAGATTTTCGGTCACAGCTCATAATAACCAACACCAGCTGACTTGAAAATTCACCAATCAGGTCCAAGGAATTGATTAAAAGTTAATTAGGTGACGGCGAGAGTTAGTTTTTTTGAAGTATATATTTTTATTATGCTTTTATGATCTTGGGATATCTAAACTTGTTTTAAATTCGCCCTCTGGGGAGATTTTAAGAGGTTACAAGTCAATAACTGTTCATATTGCTCGCACAAATGCAAAGATAGCAGTGCAATTTAATTCCTACGAAAATATTAATTGGAAAATGTTTTCTTGTGAAGCTGAAGAGCTGCGAAGCCCGCCTGGACTCGATATTATCATTGAAAAGTGAATAACTACTCTATCAAAGGTAAGATATATATCGAGGTATTTCATGATAATGGATTGTTAAATATCAAAGAGAAATCGGTGATACTGCCAGAAAAACTGATACCAGATCAAACAAGCTGATAGCCATGCTCTGTAATATCGTTTTCATATTTCGATGCTCGTAAAAACCAAAATGGTTTCTGTGTAATCTGCATCTTAAACAAATAAACGGCGCGGTTGTAACAGCTTTATATCTTTAGCGCAAAAATTGACGAACAAAACGCATCTAATCAATAAAAAGATTTCCTTTTTTTTTTTTAGATTTACGGCAAATAGAATACAGCCAAAGTTTCTCATGTTGTATTCATTGAAATTCAACGCTTCTTATGCAAATTACGCTGCAAAAAGTGATACATTTTGGGATTTCTTTTGTAAAACAACGCTAACACAATTCTGTAGTTGTAGCTTCAATTAAAACGACTCCAAAGTATTTATTTTCCTGACACATTGCTACAGGGGAATCCTTGATTACAATATTTGCTTCATTAGCATAAGCATTCCAGTTACTGATGAAGCTAAAAAAAAAA
>Ga0126339_10004185_pt1 | contig 10613 bp, 7 predicted proteins | sample OrbTmetagenome_2_FD_92532 | JGI IMG/M metagenome (GOLD analysis project Ga0126339, IMG submission 92532) | Coral microbial communities from Petempiche,Puerto Morelos, Mexico - Orbicella T R C metagenome | ecosystem: Host-associated > Invertebrates > Cnidaria > Coral | place: Petempiche,Puerto...
TGTCCAAAACAGTACAAAACAAAGCGAGGCAAAGATGTTATACCAAATAACACCAAAACCACCAGTATGGCAAAATAGAGGGCAAGATTTCCTTATAACCCCTAACTGTATGCATAATTAATGCATACAGTTCTTCGATTAACTAAACAATAGCGGAAACAATGGAGCTCCTTTGAGACTTATCCGCTTTCAATAACTATATTTTTTTTCCTAAGTCTGGCATTCTTTTAGACAGCTTTAACAAATAGCGAATTAGGCCCATGCGCCATATTAAAAATGCTTTAATAATAGCGATTTAGGCCTAAGCAAAGGCGGCTTGCGGTGAGCTATAGAATGTTGTTAAGGTCACGTCAGCGAAAATTTTGATTCTGTAAATTAAAGAAAATCCAGTGCAATAAACCATTTCCTTGCCTCGGTTGTGTGGTCTCGTATTTGCGAAAAGCCGTAACCTTTCATTTGCTGTGGTGTATCTCGTTATTTTCAACGCTAAGTGAAAACGAACAGTCATCTGGCCATGAAATTCCTGAAGTTCGTTGTATCCATCCTTCCTGATAATCTTTGCTCTTTAAGCTTTCTAAAAATGTGTACTTTGCCATGGTTTGGAATTAAATCTTACCAGGGAAAAATTTGAAAAAATAGTGTTTTGGGGTGAACCCCCGAAATCTTGGACCAGGTGCCATCTTGGGTTTCATTTTTTCTCAGAAAGTCAGAAAAGTAGTAGCCTGCATCACAGAAAGTCTACACAGCCGGTATGGAGGATTTTACATACGTTCTGCAGCACCGCAGATAGACTAATGATATAACTGAATTAAAGGGAAATTAACCAAAATCTAACATCGTAATGTAAAGATATACTATTTCTGCAACGTTGCTTAAAAAAAAAAATGGAAGAAAACAAAAATCTGTCAAAAAAGAGGGAAGGAATTGTCATTTCTCAAGTTTCAGAGAGTTCAGTATCATTCTTCTTGAGATGACAGCCAGAAATAGCTACCTGGAACATTTAGTGGCCGTCTAAGGGAAAAATAAATCGAGCTGTCAAAGAACGGCGAGTCGAAGAAGACCGAAGAGCTCTGTTAACTTATCAAATCGTAGTGTATCTGTATTGGCTCAATGCTTCTCGAAGCAGAACCAAAACATTGTTTCTGATTACATAATAAATCTTATCATGCAATACAGATATAGATCAAAATGTCAAAGGTCATTTATTTGTTGGAGGCGTAAAGTAGATGCCTTCTGGAAAATTCACAGCACGTACCTAGCTAGCGAGCTAGACTACCTCAAAGTGATTAACTCTTTTATTTTGTTTCCTGTCAAGAGACTTACGATCAGATCCAGGATGATACCACAAAGAGGGTTCCTTTGACACAATCATGCTATGGTTACCAAATAATGAAAAACAACTGCTACCACAAACCAAAACATGATTTCCGCTTACACAACAAAAAACCAAAGTCCATTTGGTCGTTAGCAATACAAAACAGATGACTTCAAACTGTTTGGTCACATAGCGGCGACTAGTCATTAACTTCTTCCTTTCATTTTCTGAAACCTGTTCCCTGGCGTTTTCTTGGTTCCTCGTGCTGGTAAAGCGAAAACGTCGAGACATGACGGATAAAGAGCGAGAGAAAAAAACGAATCGTAGTTTCTCGATTTGTTACCTTCGCGGTTCATATTTGATTTAGAAAAAAACGTTCAAAGAACAAAGAGAGAGCACTTCTGGAACCAGTGTTTATTCTCTGTCAAGAGCCTTACATGTAGCAGTAACAGCACCTACTAGGGAAATCTAAACAGGAAAACTACGGCTTACTAAACATTGTTCTCCATATTCATAGGAAAATCTAATTACTGCAAAATATAGATCAAAAAGCCAAAGTCCATTTGGTTGTTCATGACCTAAGGGATGGACAACAACATTCTCTCATCGTGGGAGGGGACGCCAGGGGAGCCTTGAGAGAATACTCCCAAAAAAATCATGCGTAAGAAAAGGCGACAAAAAAATCGTGCATGCACATGGAACAATTCGCAAGCACATGGAACAAATCGGAAGTCGACAAAAATTCCTGCACAATTAACCTCATATTGAAAAACCTTTGCCTTGAAAATTACCCAATGCCCCTTTCAAAAATATAATGGTCTGTCCCTAAAGCCGGAGGGGTGGGATGCCTTGAAACTCCCGGTGCATCTTTATTGTAAGCTGGCTAACGGCGATAAGTCATTTAATTCACTCGTTTTATTTTGTGCTAAGAACCCTGGAGTCCAGACTAATTCCAAAAGGAGTTGTTCCTTAGCTACGACCTACCAGCGAAATCCAAAAAGAGGATATCTACACTGTATTATATTATTTTTTATTACTCATTTCAAAGATCGAATCTGAGGGAAAAATGCACTGCGAGGGAGAAATGTATGGTGTGTACTTAATATAACATTCTACATCAGCGAGTAACTGATTCAGAAAACCTTGCATAATCTGTATAACATTCATGCCCTCTTCGAGGGCCAAAAACTGCCCAGAGGCAAAGTACGGGAATCTTAGTTACGTGGTCGCTTTCTGTCCCTCTCTCTCCCTCCCATCTTACAAAAACAACAAAACAACTTTTTTCCTGAGTTCTCCTGATCTCCTTTTGGAACACTGATAAACTACGCTTAAGTCTCAGCCGGTTTTTAATGTCGATAACAAATTTACAATTGTTTTCACACTTTTCTATCAAATCATCTCATAATATCACAATCGCTCGCCTCATATAGCCTTGTGTGAAGGGTTATGAGAAGGTTTTGAAAATAAACCCCTACGAAGTATGAAATTTGGAAAAAAAAAAAATAATAATAATAATAAGCGAAGCAATCAAATATGTCTGGTTTTTTCTTCCTTGGGTTGCACTTCTGATTCTGATACTTGTAGGAAAAATTATGATTTTGTAAATTTTGGACGGCGATACCTCAAGCGATCTCAAATCAAACTCTAGAACATGAACTGCTTAAAAGAAAAGCGAAGTGATTTTTTGAGAAATCGGAGGGCATTGTAAAACGAATTCTTTCTGATATTTATCTAGGCGAAAAAGCAAATAGCCTCTCTATTGCGTCTAGAAGATGACGTTTAACTGTGAATTTATTATAACTGACAGGAACTTGTCAACGCTCAAACGACAGCATATTAATTGTTTGCAAATTACTTTTAGTCGGAAACCGAGAGAACTCTTTATTCCGAATTTCTAAAAAAAAAGATAAAATAAAAATAACGAAACTTTTTAGTCAGTGACTAACCAAGAAGTAAATTTGTAGTTTTGACTAAAATTAAGGTATTATGATACATTGAAGTTTCAAAGTTCACATGAGAGCAGACAACAACAACTGCAATGCAGGAATATAAACCAGGAACAGATCATGGGTGAAGGCAAACGCTCCGTTCGTTGGCTTGTCGGTTGGTTTCGTTGTTTTGTCTCCGAACAGCTTTTCCACCAGCTTGTCGTTAGGATTCGGATCCGTAGAGTTCAGCTGCAAGCAGTCGGTTTCCTTGTAAACGAAGCTTGTTCCCCACATGCTCTCGCAAAGGTCTTTGCCACTTACGTAATAATCGCTGAAATTTCTGCATGGCTCTTTGCACGTGTTCGAACCGTCACTGCTCATGTTAAATCCGCTTATCCAGTTTTTAGCGCAAGTTAGGTCCTCTTTGCAAGCTTCGAACCAGCCATCGCAGAAACTCGCGCAAATCGGAGCTTTCAACACTGCCGATTCATAATCGGGATTCTTCCAGAAAATCGCGTTATGTGAACAGCGGTAAAAGCACTCTACGCTGACCATAAACGACTCGCACTTGCGACTCAATGTTTTCTTGCATGGAGTCCAGGAGAAATTGCCGATTTTCTTGACCGGGGAGGTGGCTAGTTGTTTGGTGAAATCGCTGGTGCAGCAGGAATTGCTTTTGTACGCTTCACAAGCGACCATCGATTCTTCAGCGGACGGTGAGTCCTTGTGCTTTCCACCAGACAGACATTTGTTTTCTCGTTCAAGGCATTCGGCGCTCACAAACAAGGCCGAAGCGACAATTAATACGGCTCCAATCTTCATGATAAATCAGAATTAAGAGCTGGTTCTTTCACGGACAAGCAACGTCTAATCTATTGACCCTCTCTCGGTGGTTTAACTACGATGACTTTCACAATAAGAATGTCTGTCAAGCCGCGCCGATTAGCGGGATAGTTCTGGTTCAGTGTATATGTTATACGCTGATGAGCCAATCACGTGTCGTTTACCAGAGATTTCATCAACCTTGATCCAAGGGCGATATTTAGTGGAGCAAAGTCCAGATATTGAATACACAAGGAGATAAAGAAGAAAGAAAAGTGATAGTTCACTCTGTAACAACACACTGACGTCAGAATCGTTTTCTCAATTAAACTTCCAAAAACAACCGTCCCTTTTCTTTTGAAAATCGCATAACTAGGCCATTCCCGAGTTGTCTTTAACCGCTGTGAAATTGCCTTCCGCCTACAGGCTCATTTTCAGGCAAATCAAACTCATTTTTTATATGAAAGGTTTTGCACGAAGACTCTGAGTCATTTTGAAAGAGTGGCAGAAAGTGAATTCGGAAATGGCCTATTTCCTTCTTTTTGAGCATTGATTTCAGTAGATGATTCATGAACTTCCGCTTGTGTCATATATACAGCTGTTTTAAGAAAGGTTGTCGTACGAAAGTGTAAAAGCGTACGCGACAATGTCGAAAGGTATTATGGGTAATGGTGACCAACGGTTGCTTGATTGAGGCTAAAGTCATTTCATGACGACAGAGGGACGCAGCACAAACACGTATATTTATGCTCTTCTTCCTGAAGCACTGATGATCTCAAACAAAGAACGCCAAACTATTACTACCCATAATTGGCGTTCGCTTTTACGCTTGTGTGCTTTAACGCTTACCCTTTTACGCTTGCTTACCTTTGTCGAATAAGCTGTACATAGCAGCCTGCGAACCCTAGCTAGGGATCGATTTCAGGGAAGTCAGCGCTTACTAACAATCACATTTCACCTTATAATATCCACCGAAGTGGCACTCAAAAATCGTGAGTGGAGCTCGCGCAAACGCGTGGGGAAAAAATGGGAGAAGATGTGTTGTCCCAGATGTTTTGCGAAGTTTACGGGTTTGATAGTCTCAGTCAGCAACAGACGTGCGCCTAAACAGCGACACTTTTAAAAATCGTGTGGTGCTAGAATGAACAAAGGAGGTAATAACCAAAACATTGAGTTCGAGAAGTAAAAGCTCGATCAAGTTGATGCAAGAAAAAAATGGCGAATATCTGGTCATGTCGCTCTGTCAGTAATTTCAATATTTCGAGAGGCGACGTGGTGAAAAAAGTCACTATAAAATTAGGGAGCTTAAGCGAGGACGACGACGACGATGCCGAGGACAACGACTAATAAAAAAAAAAAGATTTGTATTTTACAAACGAAATTCGTGATTGTCTAGATCTGTTCTGTACGCCAATGGCTCTAAAAACGTGGTTAAGCTAAATATTCAACGACGGCGTTCAATTCCAAATGGAAATAGGAAACCTTAGCAGTCGTCGTCCACGTTTCGTAGACGACGCAGAACTTGGTCATTTCACGTTGTTGTTTTGCAGAGGACGGCAAAGAAATGTACATCGATTTATAACGCACGTGCACAGCTATTGTTTTTTCTTTTTATTAAACCTTTTGCTTTGTGACGTTCTCGTTGCTGTCGTCGTCGTGGTTTGCTAAAGCCCCCTATTATGTGCCATGCGTGGTTTTGTATTTATTGGGTGCTTTCGTCATGCAAAAGTCGTAGACAGTGTTAAAGCATACCTTATTATAGGAATTAACGCTCGTGTTAATTAACGTATTTGAAATTAACGCGTCTTAAATTAACCCGGATTGAAAGTAAATTTACTTCCCAATAAAGGAAATTAACGCGAGAGAGGGCGTAAAATTTCAAAATGAGGGAAATTAACGCGTCTGGTACACCAGAAAAAAAAACCAAAACAAATCAAAACAAAACAAAAAAAAAAACCAGAATTTGTTGAGAACAGGAACAAATTTAATTATTTTTACACTGTAAAGCTTCAAAATACAAACAAGAATCGTCCAATTGTCTCTGAACGTATGGGTCAAGCGAAGAAATCTGGCCACTTTGAGCGTTCTTCATAGTGTCCATGACACAGGAAGATCTCCACCCTGACAAAATGATGCTTTTTTCCAGACAGCGAACACGAATAAAATTCAGTTGAAGCACAGTTAACGATTTACTAATCTGGGCTACACTTCAGAATACCCGGCCACGATTGCGTGACATTAATGTTCTGCCCCCCCGCGCAGTCCCGCAGTCGCTAAATATTTGCATAAGGAAACAAAAGAGAAATATGAATATTCTTCGTTCTTTAATCCACTGCGGGAGTGCGGGACCGCGGGAGCACTAGTTCCAGATCCATTTAATATATTTTTTTTAATATACTTTAATGATTAATGTCATGACTGCAGGACTACGGGAGCAGGAGATTAATGTCACGCAATCGTGGCCGGGTATTCTGAAGTTGCTCTAATCTGAAAGACTGATGTGAAATGTTAAGTGCGCGAATAAAATTTATTGTTTGGCTGTGTCAAGAATGTCTGAAGTGTGTCACAGATTTGGGGGAAAATAATGGTAATTAACGTCGCGGAAATTAACGCGCAACTTAATTATTAACACAGCGCGGAAATTAACATTAACATAAATTGACGCGAATTTTTTAAATTCGCGTTAATTTCATAAAGCGCTAATTTCCTATAATAAGGTATTCATTTGTGGAGGTTGCTGGATACGACAACAACATCAATCAACCTGTTGCTAAGAATGACATCATCGCTACTGCCACGTCTCCAGTCGCCCAGTCTCCCAATCGCCCTTTGCGCTAAGAAAAAAAAATAAGAAAAGCCTGTGGAGGAGGCAGTCATCGCTAAATGTCAGAGCTTTTTAATATTACTTTTGTTTGGGCTGAAGAAGTGAAAAATAATGCAGATAGTTCTTTTATGTTCATTATTCAAAAGAAACAATCGCCCAAGCAATTGAGGTAACTTTTTACCCTCACTTTCTTTCTTTAATAGCTGTTAAAATATTTTAATTTCGGGCCCAAAATACGGAATGTGCACAAAATTTACAGCGAATTATTTACTTTACCGAGATAAATTAATGGACAAAACCATATATTACCAATAGCACTCAACTGTTTTGACCATTGCTTTCCATCACCGAGGATCAAGTTATATGTGCTAGATGACGTTTGAAGTGAAGAATATATGGGGAGGCAGTATAAAGTTCGCAATTGCTTTCTCTGAGAATTATGGCAGGTATTTAAGAACGAGACATATGCAATAGCTACCCCTCTTATTTTAAACAGCGATCCGAGTTGCCGGTCCGAGTCTTTTACCCGACCGAGTTTTGTAGACATTTATTTAATCCAACTAAACAACCTTCATGATTTCATCATTGTTTTGTTTTTGTTTTTTTAAGAAAAAGGATAATGAAACGTCAGGTTTTAATCGAGAGGTTCGTACAACTCTGATAACAGCATTAAGCCTTATAAATATAAAGCCGAATCCTAGTTTACAACTTTTTCCTTGATCATTAGCATAGGCGCTCACTCAGTTTCTGGCCAAGGTACCAAAATATAACTTAATATCGACAGAGCGTGGTACGGTTAACAAGCCGTTCGACTCTGACCCCGATGTATTCAATACTTGTTGTGTAACGCCTTTTTAAAATTCAAAAATTTACAAAGAGTATAAGTTCATTGGTACTCTGGCCACCTACAAAGTCTGCTTTTCTCAACACCGTCTTAACCTACATTACACGCGAAAATGTCATCAATTACTAACTGTTAATAGTTTTTTAAATGTTTGGAGTCAATTCGTATTAAGCATAACGTCTTCTTTACACTAAGGCCAAATATAAACAATGACTTCAGTAACAATATCGCCGTTTTGATATTATTTCTACAATAACAACCTTATTTTCATCTCAGCGAATTTAAGTGAAAGACTCTTTCTGAAGTGATACCATCTAACACCTTGCCAATTTCTTTTGTTTTCTCCCAAGTATTGCCCATTTAGATTGGAGTGTTGGCAACGTTTGTACCACCAGGCACCGGTACATCTAACTGCACAGTTGTTAGACCTATCTTTGTCATTATCTCTGTCTTTTGTGGTAAAAGCCATGTTATCATGATATCCTAATGAATCTTTTGCTGTCCCTGAATATAAACCCACTTCAAGTCGATACTGCGCATATTCATCACCAATATTGAACTTGCCGTATTTCGCAAACACTCTAACTCTGTTCCAGTCCTCCAGCTCTACTCGCAAAGAACCGGGTCGAGAGGCTGTTAGCCTATGAATCTTGTCATTTCCGAGCCAAAACTCTCCAGACACCTGGCCAAAGCCTGCTTTGTAATCATTCCATCCACGATAAAAGTCTACCGAGCCATCCTGTCTTCTATGAAACACAGTCCAGCCTCCACCGTCAGTGCGTATGTCACAGTAGACCTTGAATTTTCCTCTACCGTCTGGATTGACAAAGTACTCTCCACTCTGAGTATGGCCTGATTTAAGCAGATCTAGGCAATCTGTTGAAAAAAAAAATAAATAAAAATTTAAGCGCTAAAATATCTTGGAGACAGTTGTTGGGAATATCCCGCTTCCGAACGTTCAGGTGAAGCTTGCAAGCATTTTTACTGATATACACAATATGAGCTCGTGTCAGATTTCCAAAGGAATCCCATTAGAACGAATGGGAGGTGGGGGTCGGAGAGTTGGGGAGGGGTAGAAACTCTCGCACTATTTAAATAAAGAGTTCCAAACTTCGCAACGTAATGTTAAATTTGGTATTAAAATTTCATCGTTCTCAGAACTTAATGTTTTCTATGGCAACCATGTTCTGTATTCTTTTCCAAATTTTGCATTTTTTGTTTTAGGAAACAAAATTTAACTTTCATGCAGTTGTTTTGTACATTTTAGTGCTTCTTCGCAATGGTTTATCGATTTTTATTACTTTGGAGTAATTTTTGGTGTTTGGATCACATGAACTTATTACCATGTGATATAATTCATCCTTCTAGGTTGCTTGGATAAAAAGAATATATTTCAAGTAATAACTGCTGCTTTACAAGGATATGTAGCTTCTAACAAAAGAAAGATGTTTCTACGTAGCTTACTACACCCTCCAGGTTTCATTTTGTTTGCTTGAATATCCTTGAAGGTATGCAGGAGGGGGGAAGGGGATAGTGGTAATCTACAACCCTACGGTTGTCTTTCTTACTACATAACTTTTTATTCACAAATGACTCCAGGACTTTTTCCATAAAAGACCTTTGATTGATAACCAAAGAACCTACAACGTCTGTTTTTCCTGGTACTCCGGACGACACTGACCTCTCTTTGTTGGTCCATTCTGATCACGGGAAACATCCATGCAGGAGACCTGAGTTAAGTTGAGACAATTATAAGAGTTATCTCGCTGCTGTATATATATTATTTCACTACAACAGTCAAGGCAATATCGTGTAGTTCTATAGGGTCTCAGGGTCCAAATTGCCGAAATTTTAGGTGGCTCTGAGCTCGCTCCACAGAATTGTTTGTTCCACAGAGTTGTTTCCAAAGAGTTGTATGTTGACATGCTAATAACCCTAACCTTAACCCTAACAGCTCCATAAAAGAATAAAATGGGAGTCACCGAGCTCAGTTTTGAGTTATAAGCATTCAAAGCTAAAGTTCAAGGTGTTTACACAGGTTCGACTCTTGCTATAGCACGATATTATGCCATGAACATAACTGTGAACATAATTATGGTATTTGCGTGATACCAATATTGCAACATCACTTAATAGTACTAAATAGTGATCTCTAGCCACCTTAAAGGGAAAAAACTGACCTGTACAGAGCCATAGTATATAGATCCTTTCCTCCATTTAAAATCTCCTGACTTCATTTGTCGTGTTTTGCTATTTAGCTCGCATTTGAATGGTTTGGCACTGTTGCCATCGAGATGAGTATTAAAAGACTTGCAGCTGTTATTTCCAATGCATTTCAGCTGACATTCAAACTCGTCAACAACAGCAGCTGTCCTCATGACGTGACCAACTAAAGCATGGTCTGAAAACAACAGAAAAATGAAAGTTTCATTGATGTAAAATATCCTACGAAGAGATCTAAACAAAACTTCCAATGACCGCTCTAGTTATGTGCTATGTGTTTACTTACCGAGTTGAGTTTCAAAAACACTACAAAAGTCTTTGTTCGCCGCCACAAATAAGGCAACCAGGAAAATGTTGAGAGTGACAATTACCAACTGAGTATGCCATAAAGTAGCCATCAGTGAGATCTGTGGTATCTTCTCGGTGCGAGGAGTAATGCTTCTTTGCCTTCGTATACGTGGCTTTTAAATAGCACTGCCACTCCTATAGCTAATAAGCTGTCAGTATACGTAATTTATCACAATGATAGACGTGAAGGTCCATTTACCCATATAATACTACTACGCAATTAGACAGGTCACGGGGTATAAGGTGACGGATATTTCTTGCTGTCCAATAAAATTTTCAAAAGAAATATTAAAAGAAAAATTAAGCAAA
>Ga0126339_10004186_pt1 | contig 10612 bp, 5 predicted proteins | sample OrbTmetagenome_2_FD_92532 | JGI IMG/M metagenome (GOLD analysis project Ga0126339, IMG submission 92532) | Coral microbial communities from Petempiche,Puerto Morelos, Mexico - Orbicella T R C metagenome | ecosystem: Host-associated > Invertebrates > Cnidaria > Coral | place: Petempiche,Puerto...
AATAACTTTAAAAAACGCGTGGTTACCCCTACATTTTATGTTATGAAATGGAAGTGGCAAGTCTATTCAACACGTGATTAGTTTCTGGTTGTGAGCAAAAGGTATTTAGACTGTATTTTAGCTAAACTAGAGGAAGACTGTCAGATACGCTAAAAGCGCTTTTGCAATGATTTTGTGATTAAAAACATATCAAAAATGTTTTTTTTGTTACCATTTGCCATGTAGTTTAAAGATCTTTTTAAATGTGTTTGCTTTTCTGTATGTAAAGGCGAATTCCATGGAAATCTGTGAAGAAGTATCCTTTCCTTCCTTTTACAGGAAAATGCTGATGTCAGCATTTTTGTTAGGATTCAAGGCTACTTATCCCGAAAAAATGCGTGGCTACCCCCATTTTTCTTTGTGGATTCCAATAGCCCTTGCAAAGATCTACTTTTTCCGCGTGGTCTTAATCTGGCGCAAAAACCTTTGCAATTAGTAGGCACCGACCTTAATTAATTATACAAACATTAAAGTTTACATCTTATGGCCATAGTGCCATAGTGCCCTATTGCCATAATGCTTTAGCGACGTCAACCCCCAAACCATCCCAATAGTGCACTCTGCACTAAAAAGGAACAAGGATCTGACGTGTAAGAAATTGATTGGTTTAAAAAATCATACGACTGTCTCATGACTTGAGAACAATAAAAACCGGACGACTCATTTCCGAGGGAAAGTCCCTGTCTTTCTGAGAATTAAATGTCATCCGGGTTGCTACGAAAACACGAATATCACGGGCCTGTTATTTTTTACGTCAAGTAACAATAAGTGCGCACGTGTAAAACAATAGATCGCATACCTGTGCGCCCTCAAAAAATAAGAAATCGAACTCAGCGCTGATTTTCCTGGGCGCTCAGGAATTTTATGCTCGAATGAATTTGCCTGTTTGACCTCTTGTGGATTCATTCGTTTCATCGCGTCTACAAAAACATCTGGTAAGACTAATAAATTTTTGTCATGATTCGGAATTCCAAAGCGTCACCACTTATTTCCTCCTCTATCTCTTGGGTATTTGGAAATTTCTGGCTTCTTTTGGCTTTGATCAACTGGCCCTCTTCTTACGCGGCCCATTTTTTCATACCTAAGACCAGCCAATCTTCAGTTGATTTCTTTTTTGTCAAGGCCCAAGCTAGCCTCGTTACAGCGGTCGCTATCCTCGCAGCCAAAAAAACCACCCCAAATTTGGCAAAACTTATTAAAAGTTTGTTAGAATCTTCTAGCTTTTCCAAGCGGGTGTACGTTTCTTCGAGGGCTTCATTTACCTCGTTACACCTTTCTTCAAAATCGGCTGTCAGTTCCTCGTGGGTGCGGATGGCGTCCATTTATAGCAAAACCCTCGGCGTGTTTTTTACTGAATGAGTTGCCAGTAATCGGCGGATACCCGTGTTTGCGCAAAGAACTCTGGGATCATCAGGGGGCAAACATTGCAAGTCGCTAAAAGAAAGTCTATGGCAAAAAAATTGTTTCGACGCCCAAAAACATGGTTTTGGGGAGAGATCAACGTTTTTTCGCCGTTGTTTTATCGCAAATGGGTTTTGGTAATGTTGATACATGGAAAATGTAAGTTTTTGTTTGAATAACCGTAAAATAAGTGATAAAATTTACCGATAAACTCCCTTTTGCTTGAGTGTGGTTTGTGAAATACATTGTAGAGAATATTGAAAATTTCAATACACGGCTGATCTCGAGAGGCTACCCGGAGTAAATGGTAGAAAAGACCCTCCGAGAAGTTGAATATAAAGACAGAAAAGAAGCTCTAAAACAGAAATCGAAAATTGCAGAAGGAACTACTACCCTTTGTGTCGGACAATTTCACTCAACCGTTAATACCAAACTTTGGAAAGCATAATCACTCACAAATGGCACTTTTAAATACAAATACTCAGAGATATATTCAAGGAGCCACCCTTGATCTGTTATAGAAAAGGAAAATCACTGAAATACGTGCTTGTAAAAGCAAAACAAAGGCTTTGAGCGAGACAGTAGCCACACAGCATGAGTCGCGCGGTGCAATGATCGCCACCGGGCATATTTCCAGTATTATTTGTATGTCTGAGCTTTCAAATAAGCCAAAAGTAGCCTGTACACAACTTAAAAGGCTTTACTGGGTTATTTCCTCTCAATTTATACCTAATTAATTTTGTAATATTTTCAGACCATTACGCGATGTAAATTTCACAATTAACCTCACGCAAGCAACGGAGTCTATTGGTAGATTTTGTCACATATTTCACGCTTATTCAAAGAAAAACTTACATATACCACATATCAACATTGCCCAAATCTATTCACGATAAAAATGACGGCGAAAAAGCGTTGATCTCTCTCAAAAATCGTTTTCTTGTACCTCGAAACAACTTTTCGCCATACATTTCCTTCTAGTGCCTAGCAATGATTGCCCCCTGACGATCCCAGAGTTCTTTGCGCAAACACGGGTATCCGATTACTGGCAACTCATTCATTGACTGATATTTTGGGGGCACAAAAAATTGTTTTCACAACGCGTTCATTTAGCGGCGCGGCGGAACTGTTTAATTGAGGAAAATGCTCTTCTAGCTCTGTTTTAGCCAAAATTGTATTACCTTATTAGCCCAATATTCATCTTCTTCCGCTTTTATACACACATGATACAAATTCAACAGGAAAATGTTTTGCCTCTGTTGAGGTCATAAAAATTCAATATCAGGTCTAAAAAATATCTCATCCAACATCCACGTCTGCACTTTTTTGCGCATTATTATACCAAGGCAGGCGGCTTGTTCAATTGGAAAATAATCCTAGATCAACAATCGCGGTCAGTTAACACACATGTATAATGGGGGTTCTGGACTCAAGGCGGTTTGTGCTAATCGCGTCGAGCGAAGCGAGACGCGAAATAAGCAGCAAAACCGCCTTGATCCAGAACCCCCACTATACATGCGTTTGCTCGAAACAAGAAAAGTTGCTCGAAATACGAAAAGTTGCCAGAAAGTTACCGAGCAACTTGTGGCAAGCTCTAGCATGGCCTGCATGGCCTGCACGGTCCGCAATCTGCAGTCTGCATGGTCTGCGTTTTGGGGTTACCGGGTAAGAGTAAGGCAAGATCAACGTACTCACTCCGGAGTATTTTGTCCTCCATATTACGGTCCACCGGCCTCCAAAGACCCAAAGGAGACACCATACCCGAAGCAGCGGGAATTTGGTTGGAGGGTGTCTGGCTGAAGGCGCGGTTTGTACGAACGGCGTGCAGAGCGCTGTGCACAGACTGGGATACGATGTCCCCGATGGCAGAACGCTGCGCTGGACTGAGGGCGTCTTGTTGATCGGTAGACTGATTGGTATGGAAGAGATCTTCCTCTGTATCTGACTGCAGCATGTCCTCAATAGAAGACAGCGAGGCGCGGTCGGAGAGGGCACTGTCCTCCGGAATGCTGAGACGCCGGCGTTGTGTGGCGTCGATTCCACCAGCTGCAGTGGACGGCTGTTACGTAGATGTTTTGTTCGCCGGAGGACGAGTGCGTTGAGGCCGACCAGGTCCTCGTTTGGATTGACTGGCCTTTCCCGTCGATGCTCGCTTGAGCCGGGCGAGGAGTTGCACTTTGGTGCCCGTTATGGGCAAATTCAGGGCTTGAAGACGGAGTTTTAGGACTTCGCTAGAGAGCTTCGATAGGTCCGCCTCACCTCTGGTAGTGATCCTAGCAGTGTTCGACGAGTTGCGAGGGCGAGCCATGGAAGGTTTACAAAAATTAAACTGTTGAAAACAAAAGATATGACAGGCCTACACGGACTCCCCCCGTGAATTGCGATAGCGATGCATTTTAGCCTTCAATTAAATTTTCGCTCTAACGAGCGTATCTTTTAGAGATTTGCCTCTCTTATATGATATAATTGGAGGTTTAGTATAGATGCTTTTCCGTATGCATCATTTTGTTTGTCCTCCGCCATGTGTTCTTCGGTGTCCGTTGGAGGACAGTAAGAAGATGTTTTGGGGGCTGTGTAATCGACATCCTCGTCACCAGATGTACTTGGGCGAGCCATGGAAGGTTTACAAAAATTAAACAACAGATTTACAATAAGTAATAGCTACGTTGCTTAGACGAACTCAAAACGGACTCTGAACCGTTGTTCGAGCTTTATATGGAGACGTTCGTCTGCTGGTAAGCTAGTAGAAAAGGCTGTACTACCAAACAGCTTACCCTGGCACGTGTAACATCTTAACCCTTTGAATACCAAACTTTCGCCAAAAAAATACCGTTTTAACCATTTAGTTGGGTTTTTTGGCAGCCATGATGCTAAATAAGCCTACGTTTTGCTAAGAAAACCTTTTTTACCAAAAGGAGAGATTTTTCGAGGATTAGGTATAAAATTGGACAATATTTCAATTCTGGGCATGCGCCATTAACCGTTCTCAATTTTGTTTGTTGCCCCTTTCCTTTCTTTTTTCTTGGCCCTTTTACTCTGGTTACCTTTTGCGTTGCATGTTTTTTCTGGCTGCCGTGAAAAGTTGGATGTTAATTATGGGCGAAGCCTAGAAATGGACCTTGATCAATCATAGGCATAGAGGACCATTTTACCACCGTTTTTACACCAAAACCGATAACGTTGTTTTTCGATTTGCGACGTCGGAATGTCGTCGATATCGAAACCTGATCATTGTAGGGAAAGGCCTAGCCCAGTACTACCATCTGCTTATCAATAATATCTGGTGATATTTAAATTGATGACGCCACAAGTGGTACAAAGGGCACGACCATTAAGTGGCCGTATATGGCTACTTGGGCGTCAAATAGTGCTTTAATCCCAGTGCTTTGCACCAATGCAGGAGTGATGGGCTCCTGACCAGTGCTATGGTTCGTTATAACGTTCTCAAGATAGCAAAGCTGCAATGTTTTAGGTTTAGCTACGATAAAGCTTACAGTTTGCTGACCTTTGGAATACAACTGCTCAATAGCACTATAGAAAGCGATGCCGCCATGAACGGCTCATTGAGAACGTACCTCACGCTCCATTAACTATATATAGTAAACTCTCATTATAAATTTACATTCACAACATTCCTTTCATTTACGTTACACAGTACTCCACCAGGCGGTGTTGGACACGGTTCACGTGACAGTAGTCGACCAATCATATGTCGTCTCAGCCGGAGCAATGGTGGACACATATTTCGTTGCGAATGGAGAGTAGGTTGTCGTTTTTCGACCGATTTGTGCACTCATCATGAGAATCAAACGAACCTTTCTTAGGAGCTGCTAGTGTAATATCTAGACCAGTTGTTTGCCAAGCCTCAAGTGCAGGTAAGCAATTTTTGCATTAGAACTAGTCAATGGAAATCATGCTATTTTGAAAACGTTTGTTTACCACACGCGCTTGACATGGATATTCTTTTGGTCGTTTGCGGGGTAACAGGGATCAGTATTGTGAATTATTTTTACGTGAAACTTTAGTTCGGGAGTTGAACTTTAAGAAAAGTCCGGCGGGCCCAAGCGGGCCCCGCCGTTTTAACGGTCAAAATCGGACTTGAAGTTGGGGCATTTTCCTTGATTTGTCAGATGTTCGCGGTATTTCGCGGGAGTGATTGTGTGATTTCTACTCTTGTTTTAAGAGTGTAATTCTGTGGTTCAGCTTGTTCCCTTCATCTCTTAATGTTTTCTTGTTTATTATTTTCTTTTGTAGTGCGCATGTCATCCGTTTGTTTGGCCGATGTTCAAGATTTTTGGATCCTGCTTTGGATGCTAGTCCATTAGAGATATCACCTCATTTATAGTGAATTTTCACTATCATGATCACTGCCTATCTTGAATTGTTATCTCTAACAGAAATTTACTACTCTGGGATGGGATGTTATTGTTCAGCCATCTATGGCTGATTATTTTGATCTCCCACTTCTTTATGCTTGTTTTCCTTTGAATGTTGGTAGTAGTGGGAGACTATAATAAATCAGTAAATAATAGGTGTTTCATGTGTATAGTTCCGCATAATTGTCAACCCACCTGGAGCTGAACGAGCCAATGTGTTTGAAGCAAATGCTGAATTACCAACTGGTATTTTAAAAGACTATGGGCTTGGAATTAACTTTGCTATCATGATTTCCCAAGAACTAAATTTGTCCACTTACACTGTAGTGATCAAACAAGGAAAGCTACAGCATGCTGCTGTTTAGGATATCAAATTTAGAATGGAATAGACCAAAACAGAATACATAATGACATAATGCAAGTGACTACTCAGAAAGCTGCATGGCAATCCCAAGTTTTAAGAGCTACTGCAAGTGTTCAATATAGTGCATCTGCTTTTATTTTAAAATGTTGTTACAATTTAGTTATTTCAGTCAAAACATCTCACTATAGATGATACAGCTTGGTACTCCACCGCTGCGGCTTCTACACCCCTTTGTGAATCAGTGTTACTTTGTAAGTATTCCAAGCTCTGAGGACCTTATCCCGCAAAGTTCCACCATCAGAACGGCTTCAAATATTTGTCTTATCCCCTTTGGTCGCTTTAGCCGTTGACATTCTTATCATCGTATCAGCCATTCTAACTTTGAATGTGTCTCCATAATGAGCGTTGAGGATATTAGACAAAGTCTCAATTTTTATTAAATCAACTATCGATTAGCTTGATAGCGTGCCTAGGTCTTAGTAACGAACTTAGTTACAATGTTTACGTATGCTTATCTAGTTTTCTATTGGTTTTGTAATCGGATCTTTTAGCGTCACCACGCGCATATAAAAGCGTAGTTAGCGTCCCTTTAACAGAGTTTTCGTAAGATTTCGCCTTGATTAGTAGTACCTTTGCTGTTCTCCGTTTCCTAACCTTGGCACAAGCGGAACCGATATGTAAGTGATTTTCGTAGTTTTATTTAGTTTGTTTAGATTTAGTTTGTACTATTTTGGGCGAAAGCAGATTTATGTACAGAATCGTACACAACACAATTTTGATTGTCTTGGATTCAAAAAGAGAGCAATCGCACAAATTAGAGCCCTATTTAGTGAACGCCCACATTTAAGACTAGGCTATTCCGATCAGCCGCAAATGTTCATCTTTTGATTGTTTAGTTTATAATGATTTGTTTATGTTAATTTACGTTGCACGTTGTTATTTTGCCGCGTTATCGACGTAGACACGTAGATTGTTACACGCCCCCTTGATCTTATGTTACGCCGCATTTCAAGTAAATTGATTAGAAATTCGTTATATTGTTATTTCAGTTTACGATCGCTACTATTTGAAGCAATAAATCGCCTTGGTTTTCCGTGATTCCTGCTACCTCGCAGACGACCCATAAGATAGTCCCGACACTCAGCAGACACGCTTTTAAGCGACACGCCTTGAAGTTTGACTATCTGAGTAGTGCTGTCTAAGGCAAGATATCACTTAGTAAGTCTGCTGGGGCCAGTTTGTTCTCTCGTAATTGTTTCATTGAAGTTTCTTTACTTGGGATGAAGTGTGAAGATCTCTCAGTCTCTCACTCTCTTTAGTTGTTTTATTTCCAGTTTGCATTTATGATTTTTATAATGCATGCGATATACGAACCGGAACGTAAACAGTTTACTAATCAGGTGTGAAGAACTTTCATGATTAGCAATGTACGCGGCACAGTTTAATGCGATGTAGCGTGATGTTGAAATACCCAAGCGACGCGGTTTGGGAAATTTTACCTTAAAATTTTTATTTGCAGACGATCGCCATGGCGAAATTTACGACAAACGGTGTATATAGTTCGTATAGTGTGATCGTCCGGGTTTTTCATTTACTATGAAACGGTGTATGTGTTTGGCTTTTTGCTCTTATTTTGTCGTCTACTGAGCCCTGGGCGCACCTGGGCGCAACTGTAATATTTTCATGTCATTCCTTGTAATTTTTAGACTGGGTAGGGAATTAGCAAGTTCTTCTCGCATTGCATGGATTATCAGTTCATTCCTGGTTCGTTCAGTTGCAGCACGAGTAAATTTGAATATATCCCAGCCGTAACCAAGTTATAGAAGGATCATTTCTAACAATGCAGACCTGAAAATACATCACTGCACTTTTAATTTTCAATTTATGTGGAATGCAGAACTTGCTTCACTATTTTTAAGACAGGACACGAACAATAACCCAACAAGTTTAGTATCCGTGGTGTTTTTCTATCATGGATATTCGTACTGCATAAATTATCGATATTGCATGTAAGTCAACAAACCACATGAATAATTTGATATTGTTGATTGCAGCAGCCTAGAGAAATATACCAAATGCAGAGGAACCGGTACTGCCAAAAGAATGTCATCAAATCTCTTCCTCCGTTTGAGGATAATGCCCAGAGGAACGCTTTATTCTACCCACCCGCCAGCCCCATAGCTTTTAAATGACTGCCGCTTTTAAATTGCACGGTGGCCGAATTTTTTTCCCATAACTTAAATTGATCGTTTTCACGTGACGTCATCAAATTCCAAAATCCAAAACTTAAGAGCCGAAACTGCAAAATGCTCAGCAGTGATAACTAGCCTTAATAACGGGGTTTTTAACTTCGTAAATTTCAATAGTTCAATGGAGCTGTAAGAGATGTCATGCAGCAAACGGCACAACACGGAACAAGCCTGCTAAGAAGCGGACAAGAGATGTCAAAAGAAAAATCAGAAAACCCCTTAACTTCTCTTCGGAGAATGTACCTGTTGTAAATTATTTGTATCAGCACAGGGCTTCTCACCCCAGCGAATCGTCCGTAGGCGAATTCACAACAACCACAGGAACGAGAGCTCTTCTTCGTTCGTCCATGTTTTCCACACAGCTTATATGTATTTCTCGACAGACCATCGAAACACAAGTAAATCCCTTCACTGTAACGGCAAAATTCTACTTTGAAACGCAGTGAATATAAACTAACTCGGTACTCTTAAAAGCAGAAGCCACGGAATCCAGACAAGTGTGAAACCACGCCATGGCTTCATCGCGAGAGCGTGGAATAAATGATGACGTCAAGTAGGCAGTGATAATATAAGTCTAAACCAGATGCATCATGGGATACTATTCGATCGTCGTCTGAGAGCCACGAAAGGTTTTATCCTCATCAGGCATAAGGGGATCTAAACTTATATCTGTTTACAATTTTTCAGCTCAATAGTGTGCTTGGCTTAGAAACCAGCGCAGTTTGAAGTTCAGAGTTATGGCAGTGCGTGAAATACCGCTCCGATCGCGATTGTGGAAAAATATACACTTATCTAGTGATTTTTAGCCTTTTTAGGAGTTAAAGTATTAGGAAAAGTGCTTGTGTAAATGTTTTATGGTCTGGTCCAGATAATCAGTCGACTAAATAGCCGAAGAAAGTTCCAGATGTTTGCACTATTTTCCGGCCGCCATATTGGTGGAGCACAGAGCTGCAACAACATGGCGACTCCATACTGCGCTCTGTAGATTTGCGCAAAACATTTCGACGAATATCCAAAGTTTGAGAAAACGTAGAGACCCAAAACTTGGAGAAATGTCTTCTTTACCTATCTCCTATAACATTACAATTTCTTGACTTTATCCACTGAATAGTTTTCGTTGTTTTTCGTTGCGTGACAGTGAAAAGATCTGAAAACCATCTAATGTTGCAGTGCGTAATAGAATACTAACCACAGGAATCTTTTTTGTTTTAAACTTAAGGAGATTTTTGAATTGACGGCGAATAATTTCTTTTTGGGTCTTAGCGTATTATTTCTTGAGTTGTGATCTGTTTCAATCGTCAGTTCTACCCTTACCTGTAACTCTGGCATGGATTCCATGACGAAGCATCCAACGGACCTTACTAATGGTGTGCTTGTATCTAAGAAGCAAAGAGCATTAGTTCACAAGACAGCAGACGCATAATTTGTCTGGACTGACTGGGTCTCTAGCAGATGTCCGTGATTTGCATCATCATAGAACATAAACTTTTGTTTAGTTTAAAGCTCTCATAAAGCGAAATAATTTTTTTTCTGTTAGCCTTAGAAAAATTTACTCGAACTTATTTATTCCAAATTGCACTCAAAATCATTTGATTACCTACTGAACTGGAACGATAATGTGTTGGTTTTTGGATTTTACAGTGAACGTTTTGCAGCTCTTCTACTTCATCTAGTCGCTTTCGTTGTACCTTTATAGGCCCTTTCAATTAAGTGTTCCGTGCTTAAAATTTTTGTTGTTGTTGTTGTTGTCTCCAGGATGGCACTGTCATTATGTCCTGTATTTTCGTGATAAAAAGTTAAACAAATGTGCTGCTTTCACTCATTTTCACCGACAGACCCTTTTCCGGCGAAATATTTTAAACTAAGCTACTCTTGCCGCATTCATTTTCCGTATACGGAGAAACACAGGTATAATGGCTGGTAACCGTTATTTAGTGCATGAACCAATCAGAAAGCTTGAAAAGCGTCAACAGAGATATAGAATTTGATGAAGTAAGGCATACACACACCGATGGAAAATTAAGGCGAAAACTTTGCAAGGAACATGAATCTTATTGCTGATTTTTCCAAGAAAGAGAAACGAAGCGCCAGGAAACAATACGAACTGATAAACACGATAAGAGTTGAACACTGACTTAAAAAAAATCAAAAATCAAGTTCAAAACGTATATACGAAGCGTGAC
>Ga0126339_10004187_pt1 | contig 10612 bp, 15 predicted proteins | sample OrbTmetagenome_2_FD_92532 | JGI IMG/M metagenome (GOLD analysis project Ga0126339, IMG submission 92532) | Coral microbial communities from Petempiche,Puerto Morelos, Mexico - Orbicella T R C metagenome | ecosystem: Host-associated > Invertebrates > Cnidaria > Coral | place: Petempiche,Puerto...
ACGATCCAATGACATGAAAAATATTGTCGGATAGAACGATGTTTGATCCAATGACATAGCATCGATGATCCAATGGCATGAAATGTGATTCAATGGCATTTTTGTCCCAATTCCCCCTCCATAGTTTCGGCTCATTCCTTGATTCGATCTGGCCTTTTATCACTAAACCCTATTCTTTTCATTTGCAATTTTCCTGTACATTTTTTTCATATGAAACGACAAAGAGTTTTATAAGTAAACTGATTTTTTGGTGTACCACGTTTATTACATTGAATATACAAATACATGCAAAAGGCTGGCTGAATAAGCTCCTCCTCCTACTCCTAATTTTTTGGTTGCTTTCACCCCATGCCTCTGCACGACTCCCTATTGGCTAAAAGGAGAGTTTTTTCCTTGTCAGTTACCCTCTGCAATTTTTTATAAGTATGTAAAGATATAAAAAACACAAAGGTTTTTACAAGTAAACTGTTTTTTTGTGTACCAAACTAAATACCTATATATACATATACTTTGTTCTGGCAAAATGGTGGCTAAGAACAACTGAATATATACCTACTTGGAAATAAAATGCTGTTTGGCTTCCTGTTAAAACATTATGTAAGAATGACACGTGTTTGTTCAAATTGTGACAAAACCACATCAAAAAGTCAAAGCAAAAAAAGAAAAAAGTGTAATTTTCATAACCAACTTACAATCTCTCCATTATTGACAGCAACAGGGGCCATTGCATCACTGCTTGATGTTGTAATTATCCTTCTACAGAGCACTGGCATTCATGAGTCATTTCCTTTATTTTTGACATTAGGACAGCTTTGGAATCCCTAGATTTAAATGGGAGTTCGAAGAAAGTACAGATTTCCTTAAGTATGGAAACAGCCTTGGATATGCTCCCTGACACCAGCATGACCAGGATAATGAATATTATCTTTTGCACTTCTCCAAAACTTCCCCAATGTATGATGCCTATATCAAATCCACATTTTTTTTATCCTCCTGAGTGAGTTGAAATAGGCGAGTCCTTGCCAAGATTAGCTCATTTTCACTCAGGACCTCTTTAAACAGGTGGCAGCTTATCAGATGATGTTTTACTTCATCATTACATTCAGAAAGCCGTACCAAACCACTTAAGCCACGCAATGAACCACAGTTTTTTTCCATCTTTGCTATTCAAAAAGCAGTCCTAAGACAATAAACATCTCACTAACAAACAGCTTCTTCCTGTAATTATAACTGTTTCCAACATGATACAAGTTTTGGAGATCTAAAGGAACTCACTATAACTTTGTATACTTGATACGATTTCAATTTCCATGCCCCAGAGAAGCCTACTGTACTTTGTGAGTGTTCAGTGATCACACTCGCGAGGTAAAGAATGGTTTGTGACTTTTTCACTCAATTGACTTTTCACTCTTATGAAATGGTTGAACGGAATATAGACTGCGAGCAGTCTCTCATTTTTCTTAAAAGATAGTGAGTTCACACGTATCCTATGAGCATAGAGAAGCTGCGAGACACGAGACTCGTGTCTTGCATCTTTGCTGCTCCACGCTCTCACGGTTGGGCAAAGACAAGACATGTTACTACTGATGCGATACAAGAGGTTTAATGGTTATCTCGATTATCTAAACACATTTGTTTACATGGTAAGATCTGGTTATAAATCTATGGATTGATGCCAGTCCTTTGTGGAACAAAATGTATTTGAAAGGAAAAAAGAATACTAAGCATAACAAAAGTTGTCTGCAAGACAAAGCATGCATGCCTTTGCATTAAGACTGAGAGTCCTTATGCTTATTATGATACTTTAATGCATATGTTCGAATGTTCCCAAAAATCTTCTGATAATCTGCCCGCACCCAACCCACACCCCTCCCCTCACCACTGAGCTGTGCTGTTTTCACTCACCGGCTGGTCAGTGGTCACGTTTATGAGGTAAACATCGCTTCCTGATCACTGTTCTCGTCAATCAGAAAATCAAAATACCAGGTGATATTGCCTCTAAGATGGAGCAGTTATGTTATTTGTACTTCACATTCGAATCGAAGCTTGGGTGGCACAGGTTATTTTTTATGGTGCAATCGACGAGGGGAATTCGAACACTAGTTGTAGTGTTTGAATTGTTGCTGGAAGAAATGGTCACATGGGGGTGTAGGAATGGTAAGTTTAACAATTTCAAATTTTGCCGCTTGAATTGAAAGTAAAGTTCATTTGAATTGCTTTCATATGTATTTCTAACAGTTTTAGACCTACCTGCTTGATTTATATCTGCTACGCTTCATGTTGACAAGTCCCTCATAATGGCAGCCAAACTTGGAGATTGCCAAAAATTAGCTAAGTTCACGGAGTTATAAAGTTTTAGTAAAGGTCGGGCTGCAAAGTTTTTTTCTGTAGTTACCTTTTCTATGGTACCTACTTCCTAGCTATGAATTGAATTTCATCGGTTTTCGCATGTGTGACTTAAGCGAACCAATAAGGTGTCACTCAAGTCTTCCTGTTTGCTTGATTGAAACGCAATGTTCATGAAAGTCGCCTTGATGGATAAGATAGAGTTAATATACATGGCTGTGGTATTTGTTTTTTGCCGAATCTCATAGTTTTTCATAAATTGTCCTCCAAAGTTGTCTCAAATTTAAGTCTTGAAAAGTGTCACGACAGGCCTTGGCTCGAGTGAAATTTAATTTCCATAAAACTCTGAAAAATAAAGAGATCCGATCAAACGGATTGTGGTTTTAGTATAGGTACTTGAATGTCTTACAATGCACAGAAAATGAGCTAAATCTGTGTCTCAAGCAAAATTGGCCAAACCGCAATTACTGAGACAGTAAACATTCCCAAATTTGCTGGAAAGGCAGCCTTTCACTTGTGTGTTGACTGAGCCAGAGCTACACCTAAATACAAGCTGTTAAGACTGTGTGAATGCCTCCAAGGTCAAGACCTTAAGGTTATTGAGAAGCTTGGTCATTCTGAGGCAGCATATGAAGCTGCCAAGTCTCAACTAGAACGGAAGTATGGTGGGAAATGTAGAGCTCTCACACTGCGTCTCGCAGAGTTAGAAGCTTTCAAACAGATAAGACAAGACAGTGAGAGGGCTCTCGAGAAGTTTGCTGCTGCTATGGTGGTTTCAAATCCAAAGTACTACCCGCAACAAAAGCAAAGCCCTTGACAAAGATAAGTACCTGTTGGCCGTTGAAGGGGAACTTAAGGCCAATTTTAACTATTTTTTGTATTGATGTTAACATAGGATGGATCAATTTTACAGCAATCATTTATATTGATGATGAATGATTTTATGAAAAATCGATCCTAAGCTTTGGATTGCACCTGCCATGTTCCCTTTTGATCGCAGGAGCTTAAAGGGTCAGCGGATTAAAACATGACATCAGATCATGATGCCGCATTGCTTTGCTTTTGTTTTGCTTGAGGAGTTTAGAGAGCCAAAGTGAGTATATTGAGCTAGTTTAGTTTCAGCCACTTTGAAATGTCTGATGACAAAACCTCTTTGCATTCATCTCAATCAAGTCTTTCTATTGACGATGAAAATATGCCTGAAAATGTGATTTGGCCATACCAGTTTGAACCAGAGTTTTCTTCCAGCAAAGAAGGCATGGAAGAAGAAGGAGAATTAGAGGAGCATCAACACAATGACAAAAATTCTTGGACCAGAAATCTAGACTGGTAAGAGTTTCTAGATATACTTTCTAACATAAACAATGCAATTTAACCGATGCATCGAGGCACCATGAATCAAACGGTGTTTGATGTTTTGGAGATGCTGTCAAGATCAAATGCTCACGTGCTCGAGAATTGTAAACAAACACAAACAAAGAATAAAAATAAAATCGCTCTTGCATGCTTTTGTTCATTTTATTCATAGCTATTGTGATCTCACAAGCATTTAGAGAGGCAATATCCACTGCTATGCTATATTTTAGACCTTACTAAATCAGTTTAAAATCACCCTCCTGGAGTAAAGTCAATCATACCAAGACTCAGTAATATTGAATCCCTGTTCCTATAAACAACACAATATACTCCATTTTTTGTAGAACAGCAACAAGATTATGAAACATAATTTTTAAGGTCATTCCACTGAAATAGAACCTGTAGAGATATTTGTCAAACTTTGCCTATTGACTGTTTATATTGTAGGAACTTAAATTTGGAAATAAAAATGAGGGGTCCCCATGTTCATTTAGGAGCAACAGCACCTTGTTTATACCATACAAACCTTACAATAGTACAATGATTATAGTCACGATTGCTTGCTAAATTCACGTTTCCGACGATTGTTTCTTGCTCAACACTGAGAATTAACCGATATTTATTTTACATGGAGAAATTTGACTCAATTCAACACAACAGAAAAAAATGATAGGTCACCGTGCTCGTTTTTGAGAAAATGACGATTTACCTCTATGGCGAGGTCCAACTGCAAAGAAAAAGCCGCCATTTTTTAATGCGCGCGCTAATCACGCATGAAATTATGTGCAGTAGGGATGCACAATGCAATACCGGGGAATGACCTTAAGCTAACCTACTTTTTCTATGTTTTATGCTCTGATAAAACAAGGGTTTTTGACCAATCAGAATGTGCACAGGGTCCTACCTATATTATAATGGATGATAAAATGTCATGTCAAAACAATCCAAATCCCTTCAATGCACTGAGATCACTGATTCCCCAGGGAAACATTATAGCCGTAATTATTGACTCTCACTCATTTGAGTTGTACTGAATCACATTTGCATGCAAATTACTCCACATTTGTGCAGCCAAATTGTAGAGTTTTTATCGGTTAAACCTGGACCGGTGTTTATGGACAAGTTCTTGTTTGCTTGGAGGTACAGTCCCCAAGATGTCTTTAGGGAGATGGCATGCTTCAGGTTCAATTTTAACTTCACCAGTTTCACAGGCATTGGCAACAGTGTCCATCAAGACCATAACATGTGCATAGGATTTTCTTCTTTTACTGGCTTAGCCACCCACTGTTTCTGTGCCTTTGGGAAGCTGACCTTGTACCTGGCTTCACCAGCACATGGCCCAGATTGTATGACTGCCTGCTTTCTTCCCCAGTTTGCATTGTGCTCGAGTGCTGTGAGTTGTGGGTGTGCCACCATGCCTTTGTGTGAAAAATGCTCACGCTTTGGGCAGTACTTCAAATATTCAGAGTTATACACCTCAAGCTCTCCAGTATGGCAAAATTCAGTCAGCTTTTCAATGTCTTTCAAGATCTTCTTGTTGAGCACCACCTCCTCAAGGGCAATATAGGCAGGGGTATTAGGCTTCAGCAACTTCTTTTTCCTGATCTGAGCACTGGTCAGTCTTGGATGCCAACACTCATGAAAGTGGGTGTAGCCATTCCACTTGTGTTTGTTTGTCACGTGAAACAGGACTGACGTCCACTTTTCTTTCAGCACTTCAGCATTGCCATCACATGTTGCAGAACACCACCACATGTGGTTTGAGACTGAACAGATCCATGGAAGATCTTCACAGCCTTTCACTTTAGCCTTCTTGGAAAGTTTTTTCATCACCCACTTTGACAAATGCCAAACATCATACTGGCAGTGGATTCCACCATGGTCCTTTTTCATTGAACTTGAGATGGAAGTATGGTGGTCTGTGGCAATTCTCTTGATGGTGACTTCTTCTCTGGCAAGGTCTTAAATGCACCTCTCGAGCCGTTCCTTTTCCATCAAATTAGACCAAGTTACCTCTGTTGCCCGTACAACATTGAATGCTGCCACCTTTCCTTCATCTGTCATCATAGTGTATGTGCAATATTTGGCATTCTGACCTGGACTGTCACAGCTTCCATCCCCAGTCAAATTGACTGACCCATTGCTTTTAACTTCATCTAATACTGAACTTCTTTCCTCTTTCCAGGCTTTGTGTACCACAGGAAACAGATACTTGTTTTGTATAGTGTAATATGTGGTATGGCTGAGGAACTTCAAATTCGGAAAGGATGCAAACTGGGCAATATAAGAAAATGTATTGCCACCAAACAGAATGGCAGCTGAGGAGAGTAAATTACCTTCTGCAATATTTTTGACAGTGGCTGTGAATCCCAGCAAGTCAGAAGATTATTGATACACAGCATTTTCACTGAAAACATACTGCCACTAGTTCTTTCAGCAGATTCAAAAATGGTTCCACCACATTTTGAGCAAAATTTCACAAGTAACTTTAGGCAGGACTCGAAAACAAGGAATTTTTGTAGTTTGACACAGTTTCTAATCTGAGTAATTATGTAAGGATTAGAATGTTCTTATACAAATTGGTCATGGCTGAATGACTTCCAGTTCTAGATTGTTCCAGAACTTGACTTAGACAATTTTTCGTAACAAGGCAAAATATATGACTTATCCCATTCTATGAAGTTTTTGTAATTTTCACAGTCAGCTATCTATTTACTCTGGCTTTTATCAGGTGATGAAGTGATTCCTTTGACAATTAACTTATACATCTCATTGCAAAAGCTTGAGGACAATAGTAACTTTTGACTACGAGTAAGTTGGTCTTCAGAGTTCATTGTAGCCTGTACCTGAAAAGACTTTTTTAATTTTGCCAGGGCAGAGACTACACCCTAGTACCTTAAAAGAGTGGTATTAACTTTGTAGCGAGTTTGAAAATCCTTATACTTTAAAAAGTCAAACTTTTGATCTAGCAACTCTTTGGCCTGATTAACTCCTGCACAAGACCAATCAGAATAAAAGGTTGGCCGGTTTTCAATTCTTATAAGGGAGTTGTACCAAATTGGGGCATTGCCGAAGCGTGTTGGGTTTTCTTCAGGGATTAAATTTGACCAGATTTCGATTACTTCCTTGTCCTGAATGTTTAAACCAGCTACATCAGCTTGCTTCAAATTACCAGCCAGAAGTAATTTACCGCCATGTTGTTTAATAAAAAAGTCAAAAAATAGTTTCCATTTTGCTTGATTGTTGTCATCAAGATACTTCTTTACCCATTTTGATTTCAGAGCATGATTGAAGGTTCGAATGTCTAACATTTTTAATCCACCATCTTTATATTCGTTTGACATCACACTTCTTTTAATTTTATGCACTGTCCCATCCTGCAGAAAATTGTACAGAACTTGATGTATTTCTTTCAGATAAGATTGCGAAGATGCAGCTAAGCTTTTAATAACCGTAACTTTCCCTAGCAGAGTTAATCTTCTAAGCTGCCAGTTGAGCTGAAAGAACAAGCTAGGGGGGCAAAAAGAGATCACATCGACGAAATAGGGGGTTAAAAAGGTGAATGTGTCAACAATTTTGTCGCCGATTGTCCAAAGTGCAATAGTTTAAATGCCTTAAAAATAAAGCTTCATCAGGAGTCTTTTATCTTACCATTTAATCTACACTTTTGATTTATTGCGGTGGGAAATAGGCGGTAATTAGGACATGATAATGACAGATGATTATGTAATTTTGTGGTGACATGATAAAGACGTTGAGAAGTTCAAAAAATTTGTGCAATATGGTTTTCCAAGGAAAAATCCCAGAAGAAACTCAAGTATTTGTGCCCATTGTTCAAAAGTATAGTGGGATGAGACAATGTGAAATTATGGAGAGGTTTGGTCTTAGTCAGTCCACAGTCTATAGGATTTTGAAAGAGGTAAAGACAATGCAAAGAAGTTGCATGCCAGACAAAAGGAAATTAGCAGGATGACCACGGAAATTAAGCGCCCGTCAAGAATGTCTCCTTTTAAGGCACATCGCCACTTTACGCGAGGAAGACAGGAATTTCACCGTAAAAAGCTTAAAGGAAAGAGCGGGTTTCAAGATGAGAGAAGTTTCCTGTCGCACTATGCAATGGTTCCTTCATTCAAATGGCTATTGTTACCTAAATAGTAGAAAGAAGGGTGTGTTACTAAACGCAGACTTCAAAAGACGTGTAAAATTTGCAAAAGCAATGAGAAAAGACTACAACAGGAATGTTTGGACAGAGAAAATTGCCTTTTACCTAGATGAGGTGAGTTTTATTCACAAACATAACCCCTATGATCAAGCACGTGCCCCGAAAGGAAAGATACGGTGTAAGCCGCAGGAAGAATCAGCTTGCGGATGTACAGCAAAGGGTGCACACTGCGGATCAGGAGGGCATTTAGAGAAATTTTTTGTCGCAATTAGCTATGGGAAAGGAGTTATTCTCTGTGAACAATAAAACGCCTTAAACAGGAGATACTTTAAGACACTCATTGAACGCGAGTTCCAATGTACGTTTTGAGAATCGCAGAAAGCTTTTAAGTTGTTTGTTCAAGATGGTGACCCGAGTCAGAACAGTGCACTGGCTTGTGCTGCATTGAAGAGAGTAGGTGCAAAGCTACTAGCTATTCCTCCATGTAGTCCGGATTTAAATCCCATTGAAAACATATTCAACATCATTAAAAGAATATTAGAAGCAGATGCTATCAAAAAGAACATCAGCTATAAAACGTACAAACAATTTTCAGCACGCATTGCAGAAACATTCAAAAAGCTTGACCATACTTTGATTGATAGTACAATCGCATCAATGAACAAGAGAATTGATGCAATCATTGGCAAAGGTTCACGTACCAAATATTGATAACCGCTATATTCCATGAAACTAACGAAACCCTCTTAATTCCTTGTTATGGACACCGTTACATTAAGTATAGAAGTTTAAGTTTTGCATGACAAGAAGGTGTGACATTCTAACAATGTTACGTAATGTACAATGAACAGTTTTTTTCATGCATGGTATTTCTTCTTCATATTTATATTACAATATGAATTTCAGATGTGCAGCATGTTGACGTGATGTCTTTGCAATTGACAACCCATTAAAAGAGTTGAAAAGAAGGGTAGAGTATTAGTTTGAACAATTAACCACAGGAATAAACAATACAGATTCCTTGGCTTTTTTTACCCTTATGATTAATCGTGGTCAATCGTGGTTAATTGTGGTAAATTGTCAGCTTTTACAGATACTCGTCCCCCTGTGGTCTCAAAATCAAGGTGGCAAAGCATTTGCCACAAGGACGTAGCTGCTTTTGCTTCTCTTGGGGGATTTGTGTGTGGAAACGAAATATTTTCCACCGCACATTCATCATCTCTGTTTCTTTGTCGTCCAGCGCCCTGTTCTTAACAAAACAATCGGATTCTTTCCAGTGGCAAAAATCGGGATATCTCTAGTAAAAGCAATGTCTTTAACGTAATGGGATTTAGGAGCTGGTATGTGCACAAGCTGACCCTCCAAAAGAAGTAAAAAATCATGCCATTGTATAACTGCCAGTGTCCATGTGAAGACATTTAAAACAGAATCTCTGCCTTCTCTGCTCCCACCCAAGTGAAACTTGTAGAGGCTGGGTTCGAAAATGTGTTATAAATAACATTCAGTGGGTTAAGTAAAAATGTTTTCCCACAATCAGCTACTCCGATGATCATAACATTTCTGTATTTTCCACGACCCTTGTCTAAAGGTTCATAAACTTGCTCAGCAAAATAGCTCTCTTCAACTCCCTTTTGCTCTAACACTTCGCGTGCACAGATTAACCAATCGCTGTTACAGTTCTCGACACATTCTCTCAGTCTGGCCTCTTGTAATAGCTGTAACCTACTCTTCCTTTGCCGTTCAAGAGTTTTCTGGGCATCTTCCATTTCCCAGGCTGATTCTAAAATTTCAGCAACCACCTTAGAACCTCTGTTGATAATAAACTCTGCAATGTCAGTTTTGCCTTCTAATTTCTGTTCACTTGCAAGTGCCAGCAACTCAGTTCTCATTTTAATCCTTTTAGCAACTATGATTTCAGACAATTTGTAGGAGGACATTCGTTTTTTCTTTCTTTTCTCGCCGTTCAGATGGTGCTCATTCTTGTCAACACTCTCAATCTCAGCTTCATCGTTATCACGTAATGTGTCCTCTTCATCCAATGCTAATGATTGCTTTTTTCTTCACCTAGAGTGGTTAACAGCAGAAGCCAGAGTTGTTCTTGGTGGATGGTAATTCATTAGATCTGGATGACCAAGGCTCTGGAAAAACCCCGAATCTTCCTTTGTCCCAAGATTCAGTGAAAGAGAGAGGCGAGAAATATCCACCACTTGCAAATTGCAAATATCTCACACCAACCTTGGTGAATGAAGAAATCTGGGATTTATTGACTAGAAAGAACAGCCTTATGACCGAAGCCTTATGACCGACCATCAAATCGTCTGAATGAGTTCAAATGCTGTTCTTTTTTAGGGCATGGCCGAGCAACAACCTGTCAGACAAAGGTGAACAAGACCTTCCCAAAGTCCCAGTAGAACAGCAGCTAAGGGAAATAGATTCCACCACAAATATTAATTTAGAGGACCTGCACAAAAGTGTTGAAAATTTCAAAGCAGGGCAGGTGAAACACCATTTGCCATTGTGGGAATCATTGACTAATGGCCCCATTACTTTGGATGCCATAGAGCATCACCATAAAGAGTTTGAGGCTGAGTTCCTGAAGCCAATGGCCAGGCCTAACAAAATCCATTTCTCACCAGTGGAAATCAATATCATTGATGCAGAAATTGCTAAACTTGTGAGTAAGGAAATTCTTACATTGGTGAACCATACACCTGATAGTTTTATTTCAAATATTTTCATTTGACCTAA
>Ga0126339_10004190_pt1 | contig 10608 bp, 4 predicted proteins | sample OrbTmetagenome_2_FD_92532 | JGI IMG/M metagenome (GOLD analysis project Ga0126339, IMG submission 92532) | Coral microbial communities from Petempiche,Puerto Morelos, Mexico - Orbicella T R C metagenome | ecosystem: Host-associated > Invertebrates > Cnidaria > Coral | place: Petempiche,Puerto...
TCAATTTTTTGACAAAATACTCCAAATGCCTCACAGTGGAGCCACCTTATTTGGTCAAATCTCTTTTGTAACTTGATGTTACATCATGGTAAAAAAAAACTACCCAGTCATTGGTAAACACCTCATAATATTTGTAACACAATATTGTTGCTATGGTACCTAATGTGTCACAAAAATGATAATAATGTATTCACCAATGATTCATTTATTTAAATTTATCTAAATATTGATATGCAATATTTATACAGGCAGGTCTGATTCAGATAGGGCCTGTTTAAATGGAGGCCTGTAAACTAAATACTTAACTTATAAATAGTTCATATACATAACTGAATAAATGGCAAATTAAGTACATATTAAAAACCTAATTGATAAAAATATTAATCAACTATAAAAGTTATCACATGATCGACCTGTGGTAATTGATAATTTGTTCCATGCTATAACCCCATAGCGAAAAGAACATTGGTATTTAGAGGTCTTTGCAAGAGACAGATGGAGAAGATCCTTGCTCAGTGTGTTGCAGGCATGAAAATCATTTGAGTAGTGAAAGTCATGCAGCAGGTAGGCAGGCACAAAGCCATTGAGACACTTGAATATCTGAAAGCAAATTTGATTCTTCCAGGGTGATTCTAATGATGGCCAACTAAGAGTGGCGATTCATTCCTTGCTGTTGTATTTTGTGACCCTCAATGACTCATTAGAATTTAAGTCTTGGAAAGTGCTGTAAACTGTTTTGAGCCATGGAACGGTGGTACACATCATGGTGTTTAGAAGCTATGCACTTCTGGAAAGTAACAACTTAACAAATAATGCAACTGGCAATTTCCATTTCATCAGGGACTTTATGTTCATATTTCCATGTTTGACTGCCAGTGAAAAGCTATAAGTCAAATTTGTGAACAGTAAGTGCCTTCCTACGGTCAGATGAAAATCTAAACACCCTAATTGAATAAAACTAGCAGCATAACACTTACAAACTGTACTTCTTGCCCTGCAAAGTTGTCAAGGCTTCTTTCTCCCACAATTTGTTTGCACTTTGAGAATGCCCCACCCAAAAGGGTGACTTGTTGTAACAAATGCCCTTCTCTGGAGCAGGAAAAGTTGTCAAATGCTGAACAGATGAAGGTGATTGTAATTGACAAAGCCATCTCCAATATAAAAAGGTCATAAATGCTAAGAACTGTACAAAAAAAAAAGCCAATAACTTACCAAAAACGTTTCGGTCTTAGACCTTCTTCAGTTACATAATTATGCAAATAAAAATACATTGAGTGAAAGGTCCTAATTCTACCATGGTACACAAGATGTTAAGAAAAACTGTTAACAAATAAAGAATTCGAAATGAAACGAAATTCGGCTTAACTTGTTTTTCAAAATGTGGTTGTTATGGCAAAGTAAACTGATGTGGATGCATTGACATCATTTTATGCCTACCTCAGCCATTTTTGAACTGTGAACGGGGGTTTAAGGAGAAACATTATTTACAAACACTGCCATGTCCCATGCATACACATGCCCCAGGATAATGTAACTGAAGGGAATTCTCAATGCTGGTGGATAATGGTAGGAATAGGAAAGAGGTTACTGGGCATGTGATAAAGGGGAAATTGAAACTAGAACAAATTTAGGAAGTACAATGATGGAAAACAGAGGAAAATGGAATGAAAAATAAAAAGAAACAAATGGAGCAACAAAAAACATACACTGTAATAAAGTGACTGAGAAAGGAACGAATGAAAAGGTAAATACAAAAAAATTAAACACTCTACACATACATGTATATACACTGTAAGAAAGAAATTTCAGACGCAAACTATAAAACCATGTACAATTGAAAGGAATTTATGAATTGGAAACTAGGATGTAATAATGAAATGTAGATTAATGTTAGAAGCTGTATTAAATATTAATATGGACATTTGCAGCCTGTTATGAAAAGGAGTGTAAGGAAGGCAAAATATCAAAACCACCAACAAGTTGAAAATGGAACTCATATGCACAGTGTAATAATTTAACAAGAAGATTACAAAACTTTTCAAACAGGTGGTTTTGCATTTGCAGTTAAAAAGCACTTGAAGTTGAAGTGTTGGAAAAGTCAGCACAAGCCACATAAATAGTGAAGTTTGTGTGCTCAATGGTTATTGGCTATTGTTAGCCTGCTAACTGGATAGCACCTGCCTTTTGAAAGTTTTCACTTAACACAGCTTGCTGGACATTTTGCAGCCTGGATTCCTGTTCCTGATGTTCGATATCTTCCTCGTCTTCACCACTGCATGTTAGAATACACAATCTATATACAAGGAGGCTCAAAGCAATGGCGTTCTTACAGGTAAAGAAGATGTGCATCTCACTGTATACTTTGTAATTGATTATGAGAAGTAATCGGAGGATCAAAAATGGGCCATCCTGCATGAAGATACCAGTTAAAATGCCAAATATATCACCATGGAGCAACATTTCCCTTCGAGAGATCTCTTTCACTTCTCCTCGTGCAGTAGTAATTGGGTTGATTTTCTTCTCCTTTTTCTCACCCTTGTACCCTTTCCCACGAAGAACATTCATCTCTGTTTGCCGACGTTTCATCTGTAATCTCTGAATATATCTCTCTTTAAGATCTTCTTGCTTCCCGTACTTGTGGAGACTTATTTTGCGGTTGATCACGTCATCAGGACTTACCTAAAAGAAAGTATCCCTGGTATCACACTTAAGGTAATCTTTGGATAAAACATATATACTAAAAGAAAATTATTTTGCACTAGCAACTGGTATGCTATTCTAAACAAATGGAAACAACATTGATAAGAGAAGGGCCAGTTCACTAATCAGCTTTGATGTCATGACATTTGGCATGATTGTGAAAAATCCTCCTCAGTCAACAGTTTTGTTGGGAGTTTTTTAGGCAGTCAGTACCATCTATCCTGTTGTTGTTAGAAACATGTCTTTTCTGTGAAAATGTGACTCCAAACTTTTGCCTTTTTCCACTTATTTTCTCTAGGGTGTAGAATACAACATAGTCAAAAGTACCTGAACTTCACCCACCTTGTTGTTTGTGATGCGAATCTGATTATTCTTTCCAGTTGTTGCTGTTGTGACAAGACAGAACTGTAGTAAGCTCCAGGTGTACACACCAAGAACAGCAAGTGTCACCTGTTTCTCTTGCTGCACAACTTCGTCTTGAAGAACTTCAAATAGTTCAAGGATATCTGCTGCAGTTCCCACATAACCCAGTAACAGGGCAGAGAGCTGGTCACGGGTGATCTCACCTCTTGGTAGAAGCCACCTTCCTATGATTATACCAATAATCAGACCCAATTCACATATCTGCCTGGCCAGTGTTAATGAATTCATGTCCCCAAAGCACTGCAAAATAAAATCTTTATGTCAAACTCTTTTATCTGATAGAACTTCCCGAGGCAAAGGAAAAAACTGCACCTTTAAATGTGATGGAACTGGAGAACAAACCTCTAATACTTTGTACATGAAAATGCATTTATTTATTTCCCTCAATTTAAAAAGGTTAATAATTCTGTTACTTCTAATCTGTGGATTCTTTGATCAGGATTTCCATTTCCACACATTGAAACAATGCTGTAGACAATTTTGGCAGATACAAGCCAACCTTTTTGTGACCCTTTCCTAGTCTCTTTAGCAGCATCTACAGTATGTCACCATTGCATGACGCATGGCCAAATGATTGAGATTAACACTTTTTTCCTCAAAAATGAACCAGGAATTTTCACACACAATTAGAACAAGCTGCCATTAACATTTTCCCTGATCAGCAAATTAACCAGAAATTTTAACAGTCACTTAATTGAGGTATTTTACACCATAGCAGGTCAGCAGTTAAACAACAAACCCTAAACCATCAAAAAAGTGCATTATGGAGTAAAAACAGTCACAGTTGTAACTTACCCCTGAATTACTTGGAATTGGTGTAACTGTAGTCTCATTTCCATTAGTAATACGTCCTTCTAGAAGGTCTAACTCCACAATCCATATGATTGGAATCATGGTAGACATGTAGAAAAAGCAACTTGGCCAAAAGCTAAAATAAAGAACAATTAATGATTTTCTGCAAGGCTCCAGCTAGAGAGACATGGGCACTTTATTTACATTACTACTTGTGTGCCATGAGATATCATTAGATGTTTTCATATCTAGGTTAAATGAAATCACTCTGACTTCCAGTTAGAGTAGAGGACACATATTTGTTGTGTGAGTTCATATACATACACATGTAATTTGAAATACTATGATTTCACAAGCACATGTAGGTTTTTCCTGATTGATTAAGTCATGTATTGCAATTCTTGTGTCTGGTGAATAGCACTCAGACACAGTGTGAGATAATTTGCTAAAAAAATGAATAAGTTGATATATGTACAGTGAACTCTCTATAAGCAGACTGTGCTCAGGGAGTGGCAGTAAACTTCAGTTTGCACGGCTTGTTTTTCTGTTCACATCTGTTCTCACACATCAAAATAAAGGAAAAGTGCTGATAAACACCCTCACGTTATTATCTTAGCTCTTAGGAATTTTGAAAGCACATTTTAAGTGACTTCTTATCCTTCTCCCCTATCTCTTTTTTCCAAACATTTGAAAATAGGATTTCCAAAAACAAGTTATTTACTAGTCTAGGTCAGTCTATATACAGTGTAGCTAAAAACTGTGCTTGAGGTCTTCAGTATGGCCAGGAGCCAGAGGTTGATTGCTGTACTCAAGACCTTGGGAAGAGTTTTTACCTCAAATACTGACCTCCCATCTTGTAAATAAGCTTGACACAATTATATTCCTTTAACATTAAACTGAATCTCTGGTTAAAATAATTTCAGACTAACTTGACTTGAATTTTTCTACGTCTAAGGATAACCAAAAAAAAAGAAGAAAAAACTGGAAGAAAGGACGACGGAAGTGAAATCAAACTAGTTAGACCCGAAATTTATATTAAACCAAACCTTGTCATAACGTACTGTAGGAAGGAGCTTAGTTTCTTAACCCTTAACGTTACTAAACGATGTCGTGCAGAATAAAGTAAAGATTAAATAACGCGTGTTGCTATGCATTCTTACTATTTGTATTCTTGTCCTTTGCGAGCAAGCAAAGTGTACACCATCTCGAAGAACAACAACACGATACCAAGAATGGTTACCCAGTATATGGTGTTATCGAGGCAGTGTGCAAGGAGCCACACAGACATAAATCCGTGGATAAAGAACATAACCCGAGTTAACACTGCGTAGAAAATCGGTCGAAAATTCCATAACTTATGCCATATTCCATTCTCCATCTTGAAACTGCTTTCTTCTTCTAATTTGGTCTCCATCGGTCTCCATGCAACCACAGCTCACTGACGTCGATCCAGTGAAGCGTGACGGTTTGAGGGAACTTGTCCTTAGAGGCCGCGATTCTTTTGGTCTGCAGAAAGAAAATCGAGAACTCTACTGCATATATGATTATTGTTTTGTACTTTTATGAAAATTGACCGTGTACTCTAAATTTAAAACTAGATCAAAAGTACAAGGGGGGTTAAAAAGCCGGCAGCAGTTAGACGCCGAATCGCCTTCAGGCTAAACAAAAGGATCCTTTGGAACCGAGGAAGGCAAGTAGAGGACAACTTGGACGTCTTGGACTGCCTGTGCATGTTGTCGAGAGAGTGACAGCACCATGTGACAGTTACACCACATACCCACCACGATTCAAGCGTGGCGGGAGTTTTGTTTTGAGTACCTTTGAGCTTTGTACCACGACATTCCCGAATGCAATCAGCAAGGAAGGATTGGTTCCAAATTCATTACGTGGAGTTAACGTAACTTTACGTGGGAAATGCTACGAGCGCGGTGTAACATTTGCACGGAAGTTATCCGAGACGGCGCAGCATGCTGTCCCTGTAAGCTATACCTCAATTACATTCCTTTTTCATTCAATTGCATGCTACACGACATAAGCTTATAGCTTTTTATATAAGACCAGAAGCATATCACCTTGAATTCGAGGTGATATGTTTCTGATAAGACTTAATGCAAGGGCTGAATTTTTCAATACCCTGAATACGTTACTTTCTTCACAATCTAGAAGGGAATGGCATTGAAGCCCGGTAAAGTTCTGAAAACTTCAAAGGAACAAACAAACATGTGCATAGTCTTTTTACGCTCATACACTATGCTTGAATTACGAAACAAAAACGTTTCTATGACTATAGGTCATTTTTTCGCAAGGGAGTAAACACCTATGCTTATTGTGTATTGTAGAGGCCAAAAAAGAGAAAAAAAACATGAAAGGACTTTGTTGTATTTCACAACCATTTCTCATACACTTTCATGATGTTGCAGTCTGTGGTCCACAATGGATGTGAATTCATGTAAACAGTCAAGTGTTATATGGTGATGATGGGTGTTTTTGTGCCCCAGTTGTCATTGGTTAGCTCTCAAAAATGTTAACAGTAACACAATATATATAAATAAGCATGCATATGGTTACAATATGACTACATGTAAGCTTATTAGAGACTACTCCCAACATGGTCCATCGAACTCAATCGAACTCAATCAAACTCAATGCGTGGTTTGAATTAGTAATCAAACCACCTAAAAAACTGAAGTTTGTGTGAGTTTGATTTCCGAACCAATCAAACAAATCTAACCTTATCAAACTCAATCCATTAGATTGCGTTCAATTGAGTTCGGCAACTGAACACAATCTACTCAATCTTTTGGATAAAAAATTATGATTGTGTTTGATTGTGTTGAAGGTCGTGTTATGTGGTCTGACAGCCTGCTTGGTTACTGTGTGTAAGCTCTGGTAATCCTGCATACAAAGCAAGCCCATTGTAAACAAGTTTTTCTTTTCCTTTTATTGTTGAATATTCGATAACGAATATAGACTGTTCATAGCAGTGAAAAGAACAAATGCGAACAAAGCAATCACCATCCCCGCATATTACTGTATCCACAAATATGGTACCATTGTCATGGTAAGTTAACTTGCAATTGAAAAATGACAATTGAAGTATCACTTTTATGAAATGTATAGACTTAATCGAATTTCTAACTGCAACACAGGTAATGGCAAAAATAATGCACTAGTGTTGCTTTCCCCTGTTTTCCTCATGGGTTGCACAATGATTTCTTGAGGCAAATTTATGTACTCCTGGTATATTCCGCTGGCATCTCTTCTTGAATTCCACTACAAGCGTCTTCACTTACCAAGTGATTGAAGCATTTACAGGCCACAGGGGCGTAACCAGTTTATGTTGAAGGTGACTCAGTTGTTCATGCTCACATACAACTGAAAATGCGCAGTCTTTCTTGCTTATTTTCTTTAAAGTTTTAAAATCTTCATCCTCCTTCATGTCAAAGCAGCAATCTTAGTAACCTTTAACTACGCATTTAAAGCTAACAACCCACAGTGCATCTGAAGCCATTTCTATAGGATGTCTGCAGTTATTTTTTAACACCTGGAATATCAGTTTTTATAAAACATGCAATTGAGTTCAATTGCCCACTTTTTTGTGTGTGAGTTTGATTTAGTTCAATTGCAAAACTCAAACTCAATCCATCGATTGAGTTCAATTGAAATTCAGTTTGATTGGGTTTGACTGACTGTGCTGGGATTACTGAAATGAAGATGTGACCATTGCAGTTGTAATCGCAATTTTAGTAGTGTTTTTGTGAGTTATGCTTCAATAAAGATTGTAGGGCTTCAACAGGATTTCAGAGTTGCTACATGTAGGAATTGTAAAATTGCCCCTAATGTGATATTAATTTTCAACTTTGTGTTATGTACAGGTGGACATGTTTATCACTTGAAATGGTAAGCTGCTAAAGTTATTCCTTGTAAGATAATATTGCCATGTTGATGCTGTGTGACTAGGAACATATTACATTTGAACCTCTATTAAGTGGCCAACCTTTATTTGGTGGTCAGTGGCCAAAAACCTGGAACAATTGTCAGCTATACACTGTAATAAAAACCTCTATTCAACAGCCACTTCTATTAAGCGGCCGCAGCAAGCTTCTTGCCATCCCAAGGGTGATTTTGTTTTGTTTTATACCTCTATTAAATGGTCAGGAAGATTTGAATTTGGACATTTTTAGTCAGATGAACGTAAAATACAGTTGAACCCCTATTAAACGGCCACCCCTATTAGGCAGCCAGTAATCAAAGTCCCAATGAGGGCTTTTCTATTGTTTTTACCTCTATTAAATGGCCAACCCCTTTTTGGCGGCCACTATCTATTTCCCCAAGGGTGGCCGTTTAATAGGGGTTGAACTGTAATGACAACGTGGAAACCTAATTGTTTCTTTGGCTTTTGGTAACGTCATAGACCGTATTATAACCATCATTGTTCTACTTTTTCTCCATTTTTTTGTGCTTATATTTAATAAACTGAAAACTGGACCACGCCCAACATTGTTTTCGGGTGAACCTCTATTAAATGGCCTCCTCTATTAAGGGGCTAGTTGTCTCTTCCCTGAGAGTGGCCACTTAACAGAGGTTTGACTGTATTAATAATAAGGGTTGTCATGAATTCCACCATCATGCGAAAATCATTTATAGGTCAGATAGAGTACTCACTTTACCTCAGTTTCACATGGTTTCCACTTTCAATGAGGGAGGCCAGTGTATAAGGTGACACAGTTTCTTTTAGAACAAGTATCAGCTAGTAGTGATGATCAGGACCAAAAGAGGCAGGAATGAATGGAGGGACCTCTGGTTGACTGTGGCTGGAAGTGTTTGAAGATTCTTCAACAACTGACAAGTGTGGCAGGGGAAGTGTTTTGTTGACATTTACTAGAACAAAGATCATCTGCTGAAGAGATGCTTCGTTTCATACCTTGTGTTCAGGTACCCAGGAAGGATGTTGACCTGCTCAGGTTTACCAAATACACCAGCACCTTGTAGCTTCTCAAACTTGTTTTGTAAATCCTTAATGGTGTTCCTATTGCACTGGGGGAGCCTGCCATTACACTGAGGAGGAAGTGTGGGCAGATGTTGAATTTGAAGATTCAGTTTGGTCACTTGCACCCTTGCATCTGGATATGGGGGAGTTAAGACATTCATTAAATTCCAGGTTGCAGCTATGAATTTGTCACCAGTGTCCTCATCTGGGCACCCATCAGGATCAAGGAGTACTCTGGCTTGAAAAGGCTTGTGGTTGACTTGGGAAGAAGCAGTAGAAGCGGTGGTAGATGGTGGGTTGGGATCAGTGTGGTAAACAGGTGTCACCTGCTGAGCTTGGCACAACTGCTTCCTACTCTACAGCGGAATTGGGGAGTCAGTCATGATGCTGATGTGTACGGCATAATCCACAGAGAGGATTGGTTGAGGCTGAGTCAATGCAACTTCTTGTTAACCAAGGTGTTAGAGGCCTCAAGGACCTGCAGTGTGTCAGGATCAGATTCACAGAGGGTATTAAACTGAACATAATTATTCTCCTGGTAGAATAATTGTGTGGTGTAGGTTGCAGAGCAGGAAAAACTGTGTTAGCTGTACTTGGCTGAAGGGTATGCTTCAATGGTGAAGTTGATGGTAGAACTCAGATGCACCATTCACTGCTAACATTTCACAGGATGGACGCCAATACGTGTACATGTAATTGCAGATCATACAAGGGTTACCAGCTGGTGCATAATGAGGGCATCTAGTTCACTGGTAAGGGAGCAATGGACTTTGCCAGTTACATCCCCTGACACTATCAGCCTGACAGGCCATTTAAGGGGCTGGAGTAACAGGGAGGCCATAGACATTGGCAGTTAACATATGCATCATGTTAGAAGTAGCTCTAGTGTCTAAGGTCGTCTACACAGTGTGTCTGTGATAGATGGTATTAAGGTCAACACACAGGTGGACAGATCCGCAGGTCTAGTCTTAGCAACTAGCCCCTTGAAGAGTTAACACAAGGGGACTGGATGCAGGGACTAGTCCCTCATAGTGTTTACACTATGGGGACTAATTTCACAGGAATGTAGCTTTAAAAACTAGGAGCATAAGGTATCATTCTCTTACTTTGTAGCTTGCCGAAAGTGAAACTGGAATTATAAAATTAACAACATACATATCATTGAAATATTTCAGTGCAGCAATAAAACTGCAGATTGTGCACTGACAGCTAAATTATTCAGTGCTTGTTTTTGCTGATTCCCACTTAAATAAGTCGTGTGTTGATTTATAATAAGTTTCCAGAGAACATGTCCTCTGATTGGCTGAAACAGCGTGCTTTATCATAGAACAGATGCACATGTTGATGACGGTAAGCTGGCTTTCAAATTTTTGCTTCTGATTTTGAAAAGTTTGACCCAAATTTGACCCAAATTTGACCCAAATTTAACATGGCCTGTGACTGAGACAAATGCAATGAAAATGAGCTACTGTACATGTATTTTTCTGCAGTAAATATGGCTGCACAGACCACAACAGTACTACCTGTTGACTACCTGCACAACAGTACTGTTAAAACAAAATTTTTGCTTGATTTCAAGTTCCTTAATTTTCCAAATACTTTCCTCTTCTTAGTGTGAATTTACATTAATCATCTTTGGTCCCATTCAAGCATTTGGGTTTTCTTAGTAATTACATGTGTACATCAAAATGTGAATACTAGCA
>Ga0126339_10004191_pt1 | contig 10608 bp, 8 predicted proteins | sample OrbTmetagenome_2_FD_92532 | JGI IMG/M metagenome (GOLD analysis project Ga0126339, IMG submission 92532) | Coral microbial communities from Petempiche,Puerto Morelos, Mexico - Orbicella T R C metagenome | ecosystem: Host-associated > Invertebrates > Cnidaria > Coral | place: Petempiche,Puerto...
AAAAAAAAAACCACGGGTAAACCATGAACCGCGCTCGGCCCACGGCCGCGCGGTTAATAATGACATCAGCTTACAACAAAGGAATAATAACAAGTAGAAGGAATATTTTCACTTTTTTGTAAGGCTACCTAGAAAGAAAGTCTCAGACACACAGAAAGATGTCTCTATCGATCTTTCCGGCAAAGTCTCAAATTTGCCATGAACTACTACTTATAATCAAAGACTATTAAGATTGTATCAAGTGGATTCCATTTACTTGGTGGCTTTTTGGCATTTGCAAGGCACAAATGTGACTATGGAGGTTTTGCATAGCAGCCACATTTGCATAGCAGGAACAATAGATTCTTTTTCCTATGGGAAAAAATGATCTTTCTAATGCAAAATGCTTTCATTGTTCCTGCCATGCAACACCTCTACAGTAATCTATTTGTCAATACCAGCAACATATCTAATGTAGAGTATTATAATACATGGTATGGAAGAAAAACAACATTCAATCTGAAGCTTTTCCGATACCTAAAAGACAAGTTGATCGACTCTTACACTCACAAGTTTAAAACAGAAATTCTCCCTAACTGTTTCCAAGGGCATTTGTTTCACAATTTAACTTATGAATTTCAAGGTAAATCAACAGACAGTTTGCCAATGTTTATTATTTTCGTTACGCTCTGTCTCTCTGATATTGTGTTAATGCTATAACATGAAATTAGACAATAATTATTGGTCTCTTTTGGAAAACCTGGCGATTTCATCTGTGCCAGCTGTTAACTCAATTACATTTTGAACATTTTTAGAATAACTACTCCTTCCCCTTGCATAAAACATTGCCAGGTTGCCAATGACAACCAAACCCACTCACAGCACATCAATAACACTTTTAACAACAGACATGTACAAACATCCTGTCCACTGACATGTGCCTCTGATATCAAATTTAATTTTGTAGGTAGAAATTACAATTGTACATTTTTATTTCCAAAAAAAAGTGTCATCCTTATATTTAAATAGCAAAACTGCGTAGCTGTATTAAAACCAAAACATAAGAAACATCACAAATGCCACATGAAACAAGTTCCAGCCCTCAATGTTTATAAGTACAATCTCACTGTTGGGAGTACACCACAGGGTGTGTTCATCAGTTGAGTTTTGCATCAATGCATGATTGAACAGATCTAGGCAACTGTCATGCAACACAAAAATCTTAATGGGTAGCTCTGCTCTTTTACATCATAGAACACGTAAAAACTGTGGCTAGTTGATTTTTTTTTACCTCCCAATCTATCTTTTACACACTGATATTCTATAAAATAGTAAAGTAAGGCTGGGGTAGATATCTGAATTGATCTTCTAAACACTCTACTCCTTAATTGGTAGCCTTTTCAGATTCAAAACAACTTTCCAAGCATTTTCTATTGGATCAAATTCTATAATGGGTCAGGAAATTTCTCACTTTAAAACTACCATTGCATAGATGTTCAAAACTCAAAATAAAAATACATTTCCCAACAAATACAGACACATTATTATACTGATCTTTTAATAGTGTGGAACACTTCCTTGAAGGAGATTCGTTTAGTGCTTAAATATTCATGTTATATGTTTACTTTTAAATTGATTCTATCCATGTTGCCAAAGCCCCTCCTACCTAATTTCAAAATCAATATCAATGATACCTAAAGTTCTTGTTTGATATAAGTCTACAGTGCTGTTAACATGCAGTAACTAATGTCCATCTCAAGAAGACAGAAGATCGACGAGACACAAAAATAGAAACTTTCTAAACGTCCCTATTTGGTGAATGTCATGAGTTACGTTCATTTGTCACACCCTTTACAGTTTAAAGGTGAACTGTACAATGTTCACGTAAGTTTTAGCACCAAAATAAGTATTAAAAAATCTAAATCGTACAAAGGTTTAAGAACTACAGAAACATTTTTCACGACAACAAATTTTGGAAATAATAGTTACAAGTAAGCTTGTCAATAATTAAATTACAAAAATAGATCATTTACGTCCTGTAGTCTAGCATTTGCATTGCTTAGGACATCAACTAATTTGAAGGGAAAGATAACTTCTTGCTCTTCTTCGCAACGAGTACCTATCCACTGCATTATTCGCTATCGAGAGCTAAGTTAAAATGTTAAATTCGGCTGTCGGCATGTTTTAGTCGTCTTTTATCTGAATGAACGAGGAAGGAGATTAGGAATATTATAAATAAAGGGCTATTCAATCGATAAACTTCCCTTAACGAAGCTAGTGCCCGGAGGTACGAGGATAAATGTTTATATAGTTCGTTGGTTACCACCAAACCAAAATCATGACAAATTATTGAGCTAAAATCGTCATTTCTCGCAATCTGAAGAAAACACGAGATGTACATGTGGGAACGTGTTGCACAGCACACTTGCAGCAGACTTCAACATGTATCTGAACTGCAATGCGATACAGTTTAAGCTTATTTTTCACCGGCGGAAGTAGGTCTCGAACTCAAATGTCTGTAACTAACGCTCTAAGACCAGCGATAGGCCTTTCAGACCGTTTATTAACAAACTAAAGGACTTACGAAATGCAAACATATGGCTACGTGGCTAACACACAAATTGTGACCCATCAAAGAATTATCCTTTTGTCGGAGAACTCGAGATAAAAATCAATACAAGTTTCACAGGCTCAGGCGTTCCAGAGGGAGAAGCTACAGTCTAATTACATCCATGACAAAAGAAAAACAAACAGAATGCGTTTTAACTTCTAAATGAGCTATTCTAACACGTTCTTGTGAGACAAGTGCTATCTACAATCGACCAGAGCGCTTGTTTCTACAACTTACTAATTCTCTCGCGAGTTCCAACGTTCCTTCCTTCTTCGACAGACATTCTTCCTCAATGGCCGCCAATTTACGCGGATAAAATCGGCCTTCTAGTCTCTGAATCTTCCATGAACTGCATGACAAGCGTAGAACACGTCAGCAAAACACAAAATGGCGAAAAAGGTGACACATAAATCTTGGTAATTCAGACCAGACGAGCAAACAGTGCCTTATCACTGCACCATCGGTCCTTGACGGGAAAATATCACGAGAACATCCGGGACCTTAAATTGCGCATACTCAATTAGCGGCTTGTGGAGATTCTGCTCCGGCACAAATCGATTATTTTTATGTTTTGAACCGAACTGAATGACTAAAAATAATGAAAGTTTTCGTAGGAGATTAATCAGGATTAAATCCTGGATTTTTCGGAGTCTCTACACGGCCACGAGTAAAGTTTTGATATATATTTTGTACTCCGTCTGATAAAATAATGGTTTGTTATTTCAATTATCTTTTTTTCCCGGCTTTTTTTTTTTGTTTTTGCTGTTGCACATTGCTTCGTGAATGAAAAAAAAGGAACTGGCACGTAGAAACATGATTGCCTTTGTAATGAATGGAAGGTTCTCGCTGATTAAAATGACCTAGACTGAGCTTAGACAGCTTAGTGTGAAGCCTGAAGAAGGGGAGAGGGGCTGGGGGGTTCTCTGTAAATTTTTGGGTGGCGGTGTGTCGCTGCAACACTGAAACTCTTGCCCTATAATAGAGCATGATCAGCTTGATTTTGCAACCCTTTTCTAGACTGGGCACCAAAACCCCCTACCCTATCCCAAACTAGCTCTTTTCCATGCAGAAACCTTATCACCATCATTTTTCAACATGCGTTAACTAAAAGCAATATCTTACAAAGTCACTGCCGAGTTTCAATTTCTATTATGTTCTAGACTAAATTATTCATATACTGGCCCCTTTCCAGGTAAATTACACCCTAATCTAGACCAAAACTGTCTGATTTCTATACCCTATCCCAGACTAAACTGTCTGAGACCATACCCTTCACAGCGGCACATACCCATGCATATAGCTCATATATGGGCTAGAGATTATGATCATGTTCCCTTGATGTGGGAGTACCCCCCGGGAGAAGGGGGCAGCAAATGAAGTTCTTTAACAAAACAACAATATGAAATAAGGGAAATGAAGACTAATGATCACGTTTGTTTATGCAGGAAGGTTCAAAAGTTCAGGTATTATCTACATTGTACGAATGCCTGTACTCAGAAAACGCTACTACGGAATCACATGAAGACCCGGTGAATGCCGGTGGGAGTTCTCTTTCTTTTTGCTTAACAGCACTCACGTGTTTCGCTTAATGTAAACAGAGCGGTCTTTAATTGAGTGTCTTAAAACCAAAACTAAAGTTATCACACGGACAATCCAGTGAGCCAATCAAAACTCGAAGCCAATACGTGTAGCTGGTGCGAAGCGCGGGAAAAACGTGCCGCTCGAGTCACGATAAATCCAATACGTTTTGGTTTTTGTTCTGATTTCGATGACAAAGTAGTCCAAAGTATACTAATGCAAAAACAAACCATCGCGAATTAAAAAATTGAAAAAAACTGTTCTAATGACAAACTGGTTAGAGATCTTTTGTGATCTTATATGAAAAATTTAGCTGCCGGACTGCCCTCGGTTAAGAATATTCCTTGACGTTTTTCTTCTCGTATGCCAGGGAGCAAGACTCCAGAAAGCCGGAACGTTTTCTCGTTAAACATGCTTGTAACTTAATAACTGAACAACTGACAACTCGAGAGCATGTTTTGCCAAACAGTTTCCATATGACTCAGGCGTGCACGGCGAGCAGATGAGCAGTATTTTCTTTACTTTGGTCTTTTGCTGTCTAACAATAAAAGCGCATGTTATTGGCCCTTTCCTTTGTTTAGCGATAAAAAGAGAGAAAATTGAGAGGTTTTGAAAAGTCTAAGAAGCTATCTTAAGAAATATATGGAAGCTGAAGATAGTTTGATAGACTACATTCAAGTTTTCCCTTTTCTCTTTTCTGTCATTGTGTTAGCCCGCGGACCCGGATTTGCGAAATTTCGGCCGTCTCTTCAGTCGAGTCGCATACTCTCGGTAGCTTCCGTATCATTAACATCCAGACAACATCCGGAGATTTCCGAAATTTCTGGAAAATGGTGGGTAAGAATTGCCCAAACCGTTGCTCGAAGGGAAAAGATTGGCTTGACATTTGAAATTATAAGTCGCCACAAAGTTTCCGAGCAACTTCTGGAAATCTTGTGGAGTTTATTTATTCTATAACTACGAGTATTCTCACGAGGGTCCTACCCGCGAGCAAGACTGCTTTCCCGCCGTGTTTATCTTCATTGCGGAATACGAACGCTAAAACAGTTGGTACGCACATCCTAATACCCGTCTAGAGTTAAAATTCTCGCCACGTATTCCTGTTTTTCTGCGCGCTCATTGTAAGTAGCGTGCGCGCGAGATCCCTCGCGAGTCGATCCGTATTTGACTGACTACATTTCGCCCAGGTAAATTCTCTTCTAAACCTTAAGAAGGCCCGCCGTGGGCTCAGTGCAGAGTTGGAAAACGTGCATGGCTCCAATCTCCTTCATACCCCGCGCATCTCTCTGCGATTATAAAAATCAGCCCCATCGTGGCATATTTGCTGGGATATTTGCAATATTGTTTCAAAAGAATTTCCAAATAATGGCCGACAAATGCCCGGGGCGGGGAAAGAGCCGGTCTGGAAATGATGTAGTAAGTTTAGTTCTAAAGTTTAACCATCGATAACATTGCTAGCATTTATGTCACAAACTCTAGTAAATTTCCTTTGCCTTCGCAGACAGATTATGCATTTTAAATCAAAGGGTTTTCTCCTAAGATTATGAGTTTCTTCATTTTTGAAAGGTCCTGCTTAATGAATTTAAATAATAATACTAATAATACAGGGAGTTCATCATATTTGCATTGATTCATGTCCCCTCCAAGTAGGCTCTGGACGAAACGGGGAATAATTTTCCCCTTGTAATTTTATGATCCGGAAACCAAAGTCACCTTCGTAAGTTAGCTAAGGAATGACCAGCCAATTACAGGCTTCGAAGTGGAATTTGATAAATTACCACAATTTTCCTGTTAGCTCTCCCCGGGGGACTAACAGTGAATAAATAAAATCAAAAATTTGAATTAGAATTTTAGGTCTTGCTGCGAGGGGAGGGAAGGGAGGGTGGGTAGAGCAGAAGGCGGGGAAGGAGGGCCTAATATTGAAGAGGGTCCACTGTATCATCCGAAACAAGACTCGGCGCCTGCTTTAAATTGTTTGAGTGAAAGTCAATTGACCGTCCACGATCAGCACTAAACGACATTTTCCGTAGATAACAAATAGGTTAGGGCGAGGGCAAACTTTTTATCTGTCTTTTTTCTGACTGAATTTAAAGAGAGCTAGAGTAAGGGTTAAATATAACACCTGCGCTACGCAGCTTTGAGTTCTTCTTTTAGCCTGGGCATTGCGAAGGGGAAAATGTTTCAGGCAAATAAAACCCAGTTCTAAAATTTCACCAAGTTCTTCGTTATTCGTTTAATTTAATACATTTTCCTTTTCACAACGAGAATATCACACGACTTAGCCTTAACTATACTAATTTCTCTTAAACAGAATACGAGTTACTCAGTATCAGTTGAATACATTTATAGTCAGGGGAAAAGTCCCTCTCCTAGTTTTTGCATAAATTCTGTTTAGGTTTGCCTGAAGATAAACGGTCTTAAGTATGTTCATTGGAATATAAAAAAAATATCACGAAATTGCTTTTAAATCCTACATGATAAAGCTTACTTCCAAAACGTAATTTTTTTTCTCCTTGCGCTTAAATCTGTCTTTAATACATAAAATAAGCATTCCAAAGAAACGCAAATTGAAAATTCGACGTCAGCGTTTCTCACGCCGCTACTTCTATTATCTGCCTAACGAGTATTGCTCAATGTCTTTGTTCGCAGAGCGGCTGTAGTGTAAGCAGATGACGTCATTCTGTCGAATCTAATTTGTCTCCCAGTTGTGTGATAAGAACACATATTTCACTGAAAACGCACACTGAATCCGAGAATGTCGAAAATTTTGCTATTTGGTGCTAGTTTTGTATTATGCGACGATTTCGAAATTTGTTAAGATCAAACAGCTGTTTTTCACTGGTTACCCAACAATCAGCGCGAGTCACCTCGCCGAACTGGCTTCTCAAATTTTAATTGTATTTTGACGCGTGGGTGGCTGGACATGAAATATTAAGGCTTAGCGAGTGAGGATACATATGCATTTTACACGGTATATAATGGAATAATCCTTCAGAACAACGAATATTTCGTGAAGAATTCCTAGTCCATTCATTCTCTTACGTAGAAGTTCTCTGTTTTCAACTAGGCCTGGAATGCAGTAGTTGAATGAACGAAGAGAGAGTCTCACTCCCACGACGGTATTAATTTTTTTTTACTATCGGATGAAATATTCGTTCTGTCGATGGGGTTCTTAAGATTGTTTGGAAAGTTACGTTTTCCTCGCATCGTTCCATTTTCTGCAAGCTGGCGTTTTCGCCGTCCAGGATACTCAGAAAAATTCACCAGCAATGAAGATCCATTGATTAAAGAAGGCTACATTTGGAAACAGAGCAAGTCGACTCCGTTGAAACGCCGTTGGAAGAGAAGGTATTTCATTCTGTCCGAGGACAAATTATATTTATTGAAGGAGAAGAGCGAAGAGTCTGTTTCGGCAAAAATCATTCGGATTTTGGATATCGTTTCGCTGATGGCCGAGGATTTCGGTTTTCGACGGAAAAAATTTGGTTTGCGCCTTCGAGCGAATAACAAAGAATCTTACATTGTAAGTTGCAGTACTGAAGCTGAGAGAAATGACTGGATAACGGCCGTGCTGACTGCGAAATCTTACAGCTTGGTTGAACACGAATAATTTATACACAGAAAGACTGGATCGAACAGTGCTGTCTACTACAGATACAGTTTGAACCAACGTTTTAACCATGGTTCTTCGTCAAGACGAAACTAAAAATTATTCGACTGAGATCTTGTGAAATTGCTTCAAAATGACAGCTGATTTCCTGGTCAACAACACTTGGGATTTAATTTACGAACCTGAAGACTATTCGCTACATTGCTGACTTTTCTAATAGCACCGGATATTTGCTGGAACATTCTGCCTTTGTGGCATTGCTGTCTTCGATGAAAGATGTCTCTTTCACTGTCAAAAAATCTTTTAGTGTTAGATAAGAATTTGTAGTTGCGAAATACAGAACTCAAATTATGTCATTAAAAGCTCTTTCTGAAGATGAGACCCTTAGAGTGATGCTCTATTCTGCCGTGTAGTTGGTAGAGGGGATTTTGATGCGCGCACCACAGATAGAAATAAAATGGTTTATGGTTTCCTTTTGGATCTTCCAATAATTCTTGAAATCCCATTTTTTTTAAATAGTAATAATTAAAAATTGCTCTCAAGTGAAAACATTCTTCGAAGAAGATTATCGTAATGCCATAATTATATTTCCTTGGGCAGTGACCATTGAAGCATAGAAAAATTTGCGAAAAAAAGGTATTGATCAGATGTAAGGAAAAATTGAACAATGATATTTGAAAGTTAAATTGTAGTTCCAGAGAATGAAATGCCTTTTTGTCGGCGACACCAAAGATGACCGGCAGGGGCCTTTTTGTTTTTAGCTCTTCCCGAAGTGGAAAACACACATCACTGTTTTTCATTTCAAACCACTGATCGAGAAAGGGCTCTCTTTTATACATAGAGGGGCATTAATAAGAAAGATCTCGTATGGGAAATTACACATTCAACGCAAGCTTTCCCTGATGTTAAAATAGCAGTCCTTAATGTAAAACTGGACTCTTCCGTAATCTTTTTCTGAACATGTTTGAGTTAATAAAGAACTAACATCTTCAGACGCCTTTTTAAAACATTGGTGTTTTCCCTTTTTGTTAAAAAACCCCCGAACTTCATGCTGGGATGTGTGACAAAATTTTGCATCCTCCCACGCAAAACACGCTGCGTCAGCGGGCTGTTGTTTTCGTCCTTTTCTGAAATTATACATTTCCACAAGCCTTGAAAATTTTGCGCGCTGTCAGAGCCCGATTGATTAAGAAAACCAATTGCACTACTTCGGTTTTATTAGTACAAGGAAAACGACGAAACTGTTCCGGTTTTCTTCCAGTAATCTATCTTGCAAATATAGTTAATACGCTTGTTCTTAAAATAGATTAAATAAAAGACACTGAGCAGAACTTCCGTGAAAGTTATCACCTCTGCCTCCAGTTATATTTCGTAACGATTTTTCGTCAAAAAGAAAAAAAGATCCAACCATATTATGAAGCATAACGTTTTAGAGTGACGGCATGTCCAAATCTGATTTTTACACTGGCTGTCTTGTTTCGTGTGTATTTAAGCTGGCAATTTTCTATTTTTGTCAACAATGCAAGCGCTGGTCTTGATGAAATTTCTTTTAAAAACAAAGTTATCAACAGCTGCATTGACAAATTTGTTCCTTCACATTTATTCGTTCCTGTAGCGGAGAAGCAACCAGATCTTTATTTCATTCTTTTAAAAAAGATATATATAGGGGTGCTCAGTTGATAGAAAAATAAATATTTCATTTAGATACGCTTCTGAATAACTTATCAGCGAGGCAAAATTTTAATTCTTTGCTTCTGTTTTGGGACAACGACATCGCTGTTGGTTGTTATGCCGACCTAAACAGATCATAAGTTACCGCAAATGATAAGGAAGGCATAACATTGATGGCCTGCCCATTAAGTCTATGCAAAACAGTGCCGGCACTACAATCCGGCTTTTTAACCCAAAAAAGAAGATTTGAGTTAAGTTGAATAAATTGATCGGGGTGAATAATCAGTTTTTGGTTGAGTTCACTTGAGGATGTCCTATTCTCACATCAACAGTCTCAACATGGACACTTAGTTATTCCTTTTTGAGGACGTCTGGTGCCAAGGGCTTTCTCGTCCCCAGACGTGTCTCAGAGCCGAGGGGGCCTAAGCACAAGGAAAAGGTGACTCTGGAGACAAATTAATTTTTCTTCAATGTTTGCTGTCATGGATGCCAAGCGCGCGACAGTGTTTATTATTTTGTGTCACCTTTCACTCATCTTCGCGAGTAGAAGCAGTGCCTGAACGTATACCCTTGATACATAAGGGAGTGGGAACCGTTTAGTTTTTGGGGAGGGGGAGGGAGACTGGTGGGATTTGATAGTAATACAATGACCCCCCTCTGATTTACTGTTTTTTGATGCAACCAAACCTGTGTAGCTGGTAGGGTTAAGTGATGTTGCTCGGTACATGACAAAGTAGGGCTGACCCAGGGGCCTAGCCAGGATTTTTCAAGGGGGGTTGGTCACACTGTGTCAAAATGAGGGTATTCACTAGATTGTCATGTCGTTTTCGCCCCCTGTTGTAGGTTGTTTGCTTAAAAAAGACTTACAACAGGGGCTCACTAGACTTGCCACAAGTCGACCTCATGAATTTCAGGGTAGAATATGTCAGGCCGCGAGGCGACCGTTTATAAGGTCGCGAAGCGGCCGAGCGAGCGTGGCGATAGTTGTTGAGAATCGCCTCCGGACTTCCAGTTTAACTTTAAGATCTAAAATGTACTGTAACTGTTGTTCAGAACAGTCGTCTCCCTGATCTTTCATCAGGGAAATAAGCGGAACCACCACCAAGACGATGGAGTTGCTATTCGCATGATCTCCATTCAAACAATCAAACGCATACGG
>Ga0126339_10004192_pt1 | contig 10607 bp, 2 predicted proteins | sample OrbTmetagenome_2_FD_92532 | JGI IMG/M metagenome (GOLD analysis project Ga0126339, IMG submission 92532) | Coral microbial communities from Petempiche,Puerto Morelos, Mexico - Orbicella T R C metagenome | ecosystem: Host-associated > Invertebrates > Cnidaria > Coral | place: Petempiche,Puerto...
ACGAAGCGACTAGGAATATTTCTACTCCTTCCCCCCCCCCCCCCCCCCCCCCCCCCGGCGGAAGGAGCCCCCCCCCGGCGCCCCCCCCCTCCACCCCCCCCCCTCCCCCTTTCTGATCGGGGGGGGGGGGGGGGGGGTGGGGTACTATGTACCGCGCGGGGGGGGGGGGGGGGGGGGGGAAGGAGTAGAAATATTCCTAGTCGCTTCGTGTTACTGAGATCGGAGATAAGCACTGGCCTGATGATGGGACACTTGGCTCGTATGCAGACTTTACCTTTTACCTTAACGTTTGGCCTAAAAGTGGAGAATTTTTGCCATTTAAGACGTGAAATGACGGCGGAAACTGCGCGCGCAATGTGTTTGACCTCTGTGCACTGTGAAGATACCCTTGTTAATTTGTAGGTGAGCTCTTTTGTCAGCAGTCACTCCCCTGAATTTTGGACCAAACCAGAAGAGTTTAACCCTTACAGACTCGAAGATGAAGAACTTTTAAAGAGGTGTGAGAGTACAAGTGATTAATTTAAGTAATCTTTCGCAGTGCATGACAGTTGCTTCTCTGACGAGTACATGACGATCAGTGAAATCTTTTTGTGGAATACACTTGACCAATGTCCTTCTCGACGTAGTCAATCGCGGCACAAGGGCAGAGATGGGCCAATGTCAACTTTTTTTGACGTCCTGTGCTGTACTGACAAAATTTGGGTTGTGCTGTGTTTGTAAATCAACTGTACCGGTGAATTGATTGACTGATATAACTGTTGGGTTTCATGTCATAGGATTGTTACAATCATTGTGCTGTATAGTTCACACCCGCGACATGGCGACATAAACATAACGACGTACTGTAAGAAGGATATTATGTCATTATTTTTGCAGTGTGAACATGCTGACATAATGACATAATAGCAACATAACAGCATCAACATGACGACATAAGGGAAAACACTGATCTTTTCCTTATGTCTTTATGTCGATGTTCGCGTTCCCGACATAGAGCACTGCACCGGTAACGCAGAGGTCATGGGTTCGAATCCCGTTCAGGCCTGAATTTTTGTTCAGGCTTTAATTTCACAACTGCTTAAGTTGTGTGTAAAAACTGCGATGATCAATCATGCCTTCATATCTTTCTCGGCAGTTCAAATATATGATGTTTCATATATTCACTTGTATAAGAGATTTTGTCGTTATGTCATTATCTCGTTATGTCTCTAGTGTGCGCCAGGCCTTATTGAAACAAGGTCGACTGTTGATAAGTGGTTAAGTGGAAAGTCTTGCATGTGTAAAACGAGTTCAATTTATTTCGTCCACAATTGGAGAAAAAAAGGAAAAACCGGCAAAATTATTCATTGCTTACGCTCAGTTGCACGAGTTTGAGCAGCGCCAATATATGATTTCGGTAGCCTTCCGTTAACATCGTCAGAAAACGTAATTCACAGCGGGTTTTTTTTCCGTTTTCAGGTCTCATTATACTTCCTTTCCATTTTCTCTTGGACCGCGCAACTGCATTGGACAAAACTTCGCGCAGGTAATTTGAACTCCACGTTTCAGTAATCTATCGGGTTACACTTTCGGTTTCGCACACAAGCGATCCGGAAACGATGTAATCTGAAGTGTGTAATCGTGTGGTTTAGACAGCAAATGTCATTTACACCTTTTTAATCATTAAGAGTATTCCTGGTTGACTAGCATTCAGCTCAAGAGGAGTACAGATTGCATCCTGACCTGAAAATCCTCCGGTATCCATTTATACTGTGAAAGAGATTGTGTGAGAGAGATCGTGAGTAACTGCGACGCAGACGCCTGGGGAAGCGTCGATTAAAAAGTTAATTTATATTTTACCTACCAATCTCGGGATACTGTAAAGTCGTTTAGTTTGTTTCGCTCCGTCAAATCGCGAAACTGAATATGGAACACAGCGTAAAATTCGAAACATAAATTTTAAATTTTAGCCGTTGTGGTTCACGTTCTCCGGACAACGCAGAACTTAGTCATTTATACGTTTTTGTTTTATAGAGGACGGTAAAGAAATGTTACAAGAATTATAACGCACGTGCACAGCCATTGTTTTGCTCATTAAATCTTTTGTTTAGCGACGTTCCCGTTCCCGTTCCCGTTGCCCTAGTGGTTTTCTTAAACTCCCTAGGTAGTATCTTACTCAAGAACGCGTTATTTCAAGGACGCCAAGCTATTCGCACGTATTAAAAGCCTTGCCTCTTATAGTATGTTCATAGCATGTTATGGGACAGGGCACTGTATTTTTTGCTGTGCATCTGCTAGAAAATATGTTGGGAGTTAGTATTTCTCAACCAGATGTAACAACACCCCTTCTGGCTTCATGCTATAGAAACTGGAAGTAAATAGTCGGCAACGAGCCAGTCTTGTCCAGAAAAGGGACCCATAGATGGACTAAACTGCGGGTACGAGATCAAACCAGTGACGTTTTCAGAGCCCTCGCAATTCATGTTAGTTTGAGGTAGAGAAGGTAGTTCATGGAACGACATTGAAATGAGTATGTGACTTGATAATTTGGGGGCTGCAAACTAGAATTGAGAAGTCGTTCCCGTACTAGATCTTGTACTCAAAAATAAAGTCCCCTAAATATAACAACAGGTGCAATGGCCAATAATCGAATGACAGCTGAATGTTGGACATACACAATGCGTACAAACGCTCAAGCGTGAAAATTCGTTTAGATAGTGGACAAGCCTTGACGTGCATCCCAGAGACATATTTTCCCTTTTTTATTAATTTCTTTCGTCTTTATTTTCTAGATAGAAGCCAAGGTTCTGCTATCACGCTTTCTTCAGACGTTCAAGTTTTCTCTCGTACCTGGTCAATCGCGCACATATCGTGAACGGGTCACGATTCGACCCAAAGATGGCGTGATGTGTACTTTGACTAAAAGGCGTTAGAACATTTTATTACAGGGTAGTCAGGTTAAAGCGCAATTTTAACTTCATTTAATTTATAGCACTATGGTAAAGAAAAAAAATATGGAGCTAACATTACCTCCACTAAAACTGAATTAGAATACGTAGCCTGTGGTTTTCTTCGCAGCTTAATCTGTTTTACAGATTCTTTCGCCGTAGCAAAGATGCTTTTTCTCATGTACAATGCAAGTTATGCAATAGGACAAAATTTGTGCAAGCGGTGCTTTAGAATGTTTATTGGTCAATATATCACGGCAACAAATCATTGAAGAATTTTTGTAACTCATTTCAGGGAACTAAGGGCTCCTTCTTCTCAACCAAAAATTCTCGGAACTTTTGAAATGGCGGCAAACGGTACAGAAATTGCCGTAGAAAGTTTACGGAGAATTTCCGAAAATTGTTAAATTTCCGAAGAGCGAATCATTCAACTGAAAGTTCCGAAAATTCAAGCAAACAAAAATTCCTGATAACAAAATTTCGGAAATGTGGATATTATAATTTGCAAGCCGGAATATTTGGTCGAATGGAAAGCGACATAAGTTTATTTTGTTTCCGAAAGTACTCATTATTTAATGTCAATCCAGCACTACAGGTAGCCACCTTAAATATCAGCCAATTCTTTTCATTTCGTCATCCTCCTTTTTTTTCTCTACAACTATTGCAAATAGGCATGGCCAGACTGATTCATATAACTTGCAGAGAAAATACTAGGTCTAAATACTTGTTTGTGATCGCTAAAAAACTGACTCTGCTTCGGTACCTTGTTTCTAATTATGTCTACTTCAAAGTCGGGAAACAATATCTTTACTCGAAACTACTTATAGTTTCTACTAATACCTAAATATATGTTACAGTAATTAATATTCAAGCAGTATATATAAATTCTGCTTTTTATACTATGCCATAGAAAATACAGCCAATCAGATTACAGGAATTCCGTTGTACATGGAATGTTATTACATCCAACCTTCCCATCATGCGCCGCGCGCATGTCGCATTGATTGTGTTGCATGGTCACTGTATTTTATGGTATAAAATTGTTATACAACGCCCCCACGTGGAAAGGCTTTAAAGAATTAAAATCACTCGAAAGAATGCATTACTGGAAAAATTGTCGGACGAAAAAAGAGTCCGAAAATAACACCGTCCGAAATTTTAAGCGTTGGAAATATTTGTAGTACAGTATAAAATTTTTAAGTAGCTCCAAAGCTCTAAGTTTTCCTTATGGAGAGAACTCTAGTTGAGACACTGCTTAAGATGCCTAACGGCTTGATATAATTTGTATTATTTTCCCGTCGGTGTATCTTCAAAACCTGAGGGTGCAGTAAAACTATCATTTTCACAGATGGTGTTTCATATTAATTCGTATTTTGCAGGCCTAAATTTACTTTAGCTTGTTTCAGCACAGTGTCCGAAATGTTTGCCCGAAACTTGTCCGAAATGAGACAAGAAGTGTTCGATCATTAAACGGCCGAAATAAAACGTCCGAAAAGTTTAGCAAGAAATGTATAGTACTGTATGAGACACTTTACAACCAAACATTGGGTCATTTTCATCACAACCCACCACTGTGGACCGCTGCTAATATGGACACCAAGTGGTAGTCCCGAGAGTGTCCACCATAACGAGATTTGACTGTATTTTCATTGTCTCTTGAGCCAATAAAGAATGTCTACGCCTTAGATATTTGCACGAGGACTCGGTTTGAAACAGAGGCACAAGGTAAAACGGAAATGGCCTATTCTACACCTTGTGCACGAGTTGTTTACGCGACTGTCGTCAGATTGTGTTTTGCAAAGTCGCGGATCAAGTTCATTGAAGTATAAAATAATAAGATCTCGAGAGGCAAGAGGCCCTGCCCTCTTACCCTAGTCCGCCAGGGTGTTGGTTTCGTTTTCCCCTCTCGCTGAAGTCACCAGGAGTATAAACGAATTACGTGGGTTTTTTAAAAACTTAAAAAATGGGTCACATTTGGAAAAATGGTTTACACCTAGAAAGGTGGATCACACTTGGATAAATGGGTCACACTTGGAAAAACGGGTCACACCTGGAAAAGCGAGTCACGCTTGGAAAAAATGGTCACACTTGGAACAATGAGTCTCACTTGGGAAAAAAGGATCACACTTGGAAAAATGGGTCACACCTGAAAAAATGGGTCACTCTTGAAAACTTGGGTAACACTTAGAAAAAAGGGTCACACTTGGATAAATGGGTCACACTTGGAAAAATGGGTCACACTTGAAAAAATGGATCACTCTTGAAAACGTGGGTAACACTTAGAAAAAAGGGTCACACTTGGAAAAATGGGTCACATTTGGAAAAAAAATGGTTCACACTTGGAAAACTAGGTAACACTTGGAAAAATATGTCACACTTAGAAAAGTGGGTCACACTTGAAAAAGTGGGTGACACATGGAAAATGGGACACGTTTGGAAAAATGGGTCAAACTTTAAGAAATAGGTCAGACTTGGAACACATTCACAAAAATCAGGTCAAGGGGTGTAACATTTCAGTAAAATTATTTCTGCTACGACTGATTATGACTAAATTAATAGAGAGCCGTCAGACTGAAGCATAAGGCTATTATTTCACCTAATTTTTCAAATGTTATATATTTTTTTAGACTAACTTTCAATTCATAGCCATTTTCACAGGGTCTTTTTACTTCGATTCACAAACAGGTGAAACTCAATGTGAGGTGGAAAAAGGTCCAAAGCAGCATGTGAAAATGATATGAGATTTCCACATGTTTTTTGGTCGCATTCAGAAATTCATGCATTTTTCACAGGGTAAAATATTTTGCATGTATTTCACATGATCTTCACATATTTTCACATTTTGTGTCCAGTGCGAAAGCACTAGACACGATGTTAAAGCGATAAAAAAAGATAGCTAACTACTTCATATACGGCGAAATGTGACGTTATGCTCCAATAGTTTCAAGGAATTCTCCTCTCGTGACAGATTACATGAACAGGAAAACCACAAGTGAAAATGCGTAACCAAATCGATATGTCGCCGTTACTCGTCAGTCTGCTCGAGCGAGTGCCCGAGCAGTCACAGCAAATATTTGTCCAATCCTCTTGCAACGAATGTTGGTGTCGCAAAATCTTCGTGTTATGAATAATATTCTGAGCAGTGTTTTCTGAGTTGAAGTGTTCCAGAAGAGAGGGGTGAATATTTTTGCTTAAGGCGGTTTATTAGCGTCACTAAATCCGAGATTAGTGTCATTACGAATATTACCGTCCATTCAAGACACAGTCACATATTTACTATGCTACGGCTTTCAAAGTACTCGTCAAGGACTGAAATACTTTAAAAGATGCTTTCCAGTTTTAGATCGATATCAGCCCTCCAAGACAAACTGGATATCCATATTTGCTCTCCATGCCTTAAGACGAGTAACTTTATCATCATTGATCCTTAATTCATTTGGTTGTCGTGTTAAAAATATGGTTGGAGAGTTAGACGCTGATTTTATAGAAAGTAACTTTTAACTTCAGAAACAGTTCCTCAAATATTTTACATTCACCTTCTTTTAAATCATTTAATTTTTTTAATAGTTTTTTTTTTAATAGTGTCTCTTTGTTGTTTTATGTTCTGTCGAGGTGTATTATTGTCTAAAGGATAAAATATTTCAGTTGCCCTCATAGGTGGTTTTGGGTAATTAAATCGACATTCATTCTTTGATTTCTTTCTGCAGGTATAATCATGAGAATGACTGTGAATCTGCCTGTTAACCAGGTTTTTCAGTTCCGGGTCATTAACCGACCGTGGCAATTGACAAAATATATGTTATCAATTAACTCTGTAACAATAGCATTATCATCAACTCCAAATACTGGTGCATTTTCTAATCACATAAGCATGTGAATGTGAGGCGAACCTCGTTGCTGTTCTTCCTCTCTTTAGAACCAGTGGGAAATGTTTCCTAATGCTAGTGCTTCACCATTTTTTTTTCTGAAATACCTGTTTCCATATGTATGTTAGTTTATTTTGGGACATATTAATGCTATGGCACCCAGGAAAATATTAGTGGTGAGGGAAAATAACGACAAAATAAAAAGGCAACGAAGTATAAAAGTGGCAGAAAAAAACAATTGATGCTGTACTTTGCATAAAAATTTATCCTGACATACCTGTTTCCATACGTATATATGTTAGTTCATTTTGGGACATATTCGTACTATGGTACTCAGGAAAAATTAGTGAGGGCGAGGGAAAATAACTGTTATTGCGTGGAAGAGACGATGACACATAAGCTAACCCAACGTTTTATCTCCACCTCGTGTGCTCTCTCTCTACATCCCATAATACTCTAGACTGGTGTCCAATCCCCTAACAATGATGACGAAACAAAAAGGCAACGAAGTATAAAAGTGGCAGAAAAAAACACCTGATACTCCACTTCGCATAAAAAAATTATCAATGAGCTTGTGCTATTATTGATAAAACCATTTCTTACATACGCCTGTATGGGGTGTGCAAACAACACTACAATACTCTTTAAGCTTTTCAACCCAATAATAGGAAATTAAAAATAGCAAAATACAAAATTGCATCAATCACAACAAACTTCTCAGGACACAACAATATCTACATGTAAACTATCAATTCCCCGTATCCACCCTGCACTAGACACATGTTCGCATTGCGGACCTATTTTTTAACAATCTACCGTGAGTGCTACCTGGGCACCAGTCTCAAAGATTAGCCCCTGGAGGTTTTTAAAAACAATTTAGCAGTTAACGGCTGCCCTGCAGGGAAAATGTTTTACCTGATTTTGTACGTAGCAGGTACCTTGGTTTGGCTATCGTTACTCGTGGTATGTGTTTTTGCAGTATACTTGGTTCATACAAGACATAAATTTGCCCACATCCCAAGTCCACCGATGTCAAGGTAATGTTCTGCATCGTTTACTTGATTCGCTCTCAAACCTTTCGTGCACACATAGGGTCACATATCGTGTATTACTTTAGGTTCTTATAAAGCAAATCCCTTACCAGTAAGATTTAAAAGTAGTTCTTGCACAGTAGTTTGATTAATAATAAGTGTGGCTATCGGCGTGATAAACAACTAAGTTGTACAGTAGGAGCCGTTACATTGGACTAGACTAAACCGAGTACGAGATTGTATACGGGTACGATTTTCCATGTTCAAACCAGTGACGTTTCCAGAGCCCTCCCTCTTCATGTTGGTTTGAGGTAGACTGCGAGCAGTCTCTGTTTTTCTCGAAAAACCGAAGAAGAACGAAGACTGTAAGCGTGGCGTGCGAGGGGTGAGCCAGCCGTGACCTCGCATATCACGCTCGCATGCTTAGACTGCACTTGAGTTGCGTTGTTCCATGGATTTTCCAGCCTTTCGTGTTGAAAATGGCCGCTTTTTCGGTAGTTATTCCATTCAGTTTCTGAATATGACATTGCCGATGTATTGATGAAACCAAGAACAAAATACCATGCAATAGACAAATAGACAAATATATAATGAGGGTTCTATTGCCCATTTTAATTTTACGAAATAGGGCTCCCAGAGGTTATACAAGTTTTGTTTAACGTATAACCCCTGGGAGCCTTATTTCGTAAAATTAAAATGGGTAACAGAAACCTCCCTTGTATGTGTGTGGGTTTGGACTCTCGGCTCAGAGCCACAGTTCAAAGCACGAACATGAATATGCAAATTCGAGTTTGTTGACCCCTGAATTAAACCCGTTCTGCCACGCGCTTCCATCGTATGTAAACAGGATGTTGTTCACCACAACAAAACAAGAGATGACGGCAAAGGCGTATTTTTAGCACAACCGTGGAGCCCATTTTTACTTAGTAAAAGGATAAAATGGTTGATTTTATTAACCAGATCAAGTTTTAAGGAACTGTCTAAGCGAACTGGACAATTTATATTTACGCGAACCCTTGACTCAAACTCTTGACTCACACGCGAAGCAAACTTACGTTTGAAATGCACATTTGCATTGACCTGATGCGTCAATTTTGATTGGTTGATTAGTAATACGATGACCTACGCTTTCAAATCTACCCAGCGGTGTAATTTTTCTTGTGAAAAACCCGCTGGTGTGTAGCCCGGTGGTAGCTCGGCCATTGTTCTTTCTTTACGTAATCGAATATTGGTCACAGAATTATTTTCTATTGAAGAAATCTATTGCCTGTGTATAAACAGCAGAATGGCTGCTTTAAGATTCTCATCTGACTTCCTGGAATTCGAACTTCTTGCGAAAACAAAAGACAAAAGATGCCTCTCGAGCCCGTAAGGAAAATTTTAGTAAGTGGCTTCGTGTAGAGAAAATGATTGTTCCAAAAGGTTACCTATACAAAGCTGATCTTCTGAAATTTGCGCAAAAGACAAAACCAAGATTGACTGATTTGATTGAAAATGAAATTACTAGCTTGGAGAGTGTTGAAACACAATTTGGGCTTATAGTTAAGTTTTCAATCATCAGAAACAATAGATGGAACACAATTTCAAACAGAATGAGCCTGTCATTCTTAACATAAACAATGAAGCAATGATAAACGACTTCTTTAACCGCTTCATTGAAATAGAGGCATGGTCGCAAAGAGGTTCAGGCTGGGTGATTGAAGGTATTTTAGATGCATTTGTTAATGTTGCTCGATACGAACCATTTCGCGGAGGAAGCTATTTTCCTCTCCCAAAAAAGTTACAAAATAAGAAAGCAATAACATTTAAAACAGAGACAATCAGTGCCTAAGATGGGCGCTACGTGCTGCTCTTTTCCCAGCCAAAAAAAGGAAAACCCCGCTAAGACCTAGGAGTGACGGTCTTAATTTCACAGATATCGACTTCCCAACATCGGTTTCACAAATTTATAAGCTCGAAAAACAAAACCTAAATCTTGCAATGTGTTTGGCTGGGAAAATGACCATGTTATTGTTTACAGAATCAGCGAAAAAGAAGGCGCTATTCCACGAAACAAACTTTATGTTACTACAGCAAGGTGAGAACATCACTGCTGCACTACAGCTATGTGCAAAGGCTCACCGCTCTCTTGTATGACCAAAGCAAGGATTCTAATAGTAAACATTTCTGTTAACGTTGTTTGCATGGGTACACAACATAGGATCTTCTTGAAAGGCACAAACCTGAATGCAAAGGGTTCTTAAAAAAAAAAAAACAAGAACAGAGCTGCCAAAAGCGCCTTCGTAATATACGCAGGCTTCGAGTCTTTGTTAAACAAAAATGTATCAATTCCTTCATCGACCCAAACTTTGCTCGTTAGAGACTAAGAATGGTCAATTGGACCTATTTATGGCGAAAAAGAAAATTTTGGAGAAAATTTGTGCTTTTCTTTAACCCTTTGAATACCAAACTTTCGCCAAAAAATACCGTTTTTAACTGTTTAGTCAGGTCTTTTAGCTGCCACGACGCTAAATAAGCCTAAGTTTTGTTGAGAAAGCTTTTTTTTTTTACTAAAAGGAGAGATTTTTCGAGGATTAGGTACAAAATTGAACAAGATTTCAATTCCGGGCATGCGCATAAGCCAAAATTTGGATTTTTTTTTGGTAGGGGGGAGGGGTGCATTAACCGTTCTCAATTTTGTTTGTTGCCCCTTTCCTTTCTGTTTTTCTCGGCCCTTTTACACTGGCTACCTTTTGCGTTGTATGTTCTTTCTGGCTGCCGTGAAAAGTTGGATGTTAATTACG
>Ga0126339_10004193_pt1 | contig 10606 bp, 10 predicted proteins | sample OrbTmetagenome_2_FD_92532 | JGI IMG/M metagenome (GOLD analysis project Ga0126339, IMG submission 92532) | Coral microbial communities from Petempiche,Puerto Morelos, Mexico - Orbicella T R C metagenome | ecosystem: Host-associated > Invertebrates > Cnidaria > Coral | place: Petempiche,Puerto...
ACCAGCCGCTCCAGGTCGGGCAGGCCGCGCGTCAGACCCTCCACCCGCGCCCGGCGCTCCTCCAGCAGCCGTCCCATGGCCCCCAGTAGCCGGCGGCCATCGTCGGTCACCTGGGCGAGCATCTCCAACCGCACCGGCACCACCATCTCGGCGGCTCCGGTGGGCGTCGGCGCGCGCAGATCGGCGGCGAGATCGATCAAGGTGGTGTCGGTCTCGTGGCCCACGGCGGAGACGAGGGGAATCGTCGACTCGGCGGCGGCACGCACCACCGCTTCCTCGTTGAAGGCCATCAAGTCTTCCAGGCTACCGCCACCCCGGGCCACGATCAGCACGTCCGGGCGCGGCACCGGTCCGGCCGCCGGAAGGGCATTGAAGCCCTGGATGGCCGCCGCGATCTCGGCGGCGGCGCCCTCGCCCTGCACCCGCGCCGGCCACACCAGCACCCGGCGCGGGAAGCGATCGTTCAGACGGTGCAGGATATCGCGGATCACCGCCCCGGTGGGCGAGGTCACCACCCCCACCACGTCCGGGAGGAACGGGATGAGCCGCTTGCGCGCGGCGTCGAACACCCCCTCGGCGGCCAGCCGGCGCTTGCGCTCCTCCAGCATCTTCAGCAGCGCGCCCTCGCCGGCCAGTTCCAGGGACTCGATGACGATCTGATAGCTGGAGCGCCCGGGGTAGGTGGTCAGGCGGCCGGTGGCGATGACCTCCAACCCCTCCTCCGGCTTCAGGGACACCTTGCCCATGGTGCCGCGCCAGATGACCGCGTCCAGAACCGCCGTATCGTCCTTCAGGCGCAGGTAACAATGCCCGGAGCCAGCCACCTTGGGCTGGCTGATCTCGCCGCGCACACGAACGCGCCCGAAGGCATCCTCGACCGTGCGCTTGAGGGCGTGGGACAGTTCGGCGACCGTGACCTCGGGGAGGTTATGGGTCGGTGCCGGCGTGGTGGGGGGCTCTGTGGTCATGACGGCAAGGTATGCTAAAAGCGGCGCCCGAGGCAAAGCGGGACCCACAGACAGGAGAGGCGTACCCCATGAACGTTCTGGTGATCGGCGGCGGCGGACGGGAACACGCGTTATGCGAGGCCCTGGCCCGGTCCCCTCGGCTGACTCGCCTATGGTGCGCCCCCGGCAACGCCGGCATCGCGCGCGTCGCCGCCTGCCTTCCCGAGGTGGGCGCCGAGGATCTGGACGCGATCCTCGGCGCCTGCCGGACCCATGCCATCGACCTGGTGGTGGTGGGGCCGGAGGCGCCCTTGGTGGCCGGCCTGGTGGATCGCCTGCGCGCCGCCGGCATCGCCGCCTTCGGCCCCACCGCCGAGGCCGCGCGCCTGGAGGGGTCCAAGGGCTTCATGAAAGACCTGCTGGCCGAGGCCGGCGTGCCCACCGCCGCCTACGGCCGCTTCACCGAGACCGCCGCCGCCAAGGACTGGATCAAGGCCCAGGACGGCCGTCCGCTGGTGGTTAAGGCCGATGGCCTGGCCGCCGGCAAGGGCGTCATCCTGTGTGACGCCGAGGGCGAGGCCCTGGCTGCCGTCGACGCCATGATGACGGACCGGGCCTTCGGGGCGGCGGGCGACGCCGTGGTGGTGGAGGAGCGGCTCGAGGGCGAGGAGGTCAGCATCTTCGCCCTGTGCGACGGCACCACCGCCGTCTGGATGGGCGCGGCGCAAGACCACAAGCGCGTCGGCGAGGGCGACACGGGTCCCAACACCGGCGGCATGGGGGCCTACGCGCCGGCCCCCATCCTCGACCCGGCCCTCGAGGCGCGGGTGATGGCCGAGATCATCCAGCCCACCGTGGACGCCCTGGCGGCGCGCGGCACGCCCTTTACTGGGGTGCTGTTCGGCGGGCTGATGATCCATAGGGGCGAGCCGAAGGTCCTGGAGTTCAACGTGCGCTTCGGCGACCCGGAATGCCAGGTGCTGATGGCCCGGCTGGACGGCGACCTTCTGGCGCTTCTCGAGGCCGCCGCGCATGGCCGGCTGGCCATGGTCGATCCGCCGCGCTGGCGCGACCAGACGGCGCTGGTGGTGGTGATGGCGGCGCGCGGCTACCCCGGCGCCTACGAAAAGGGCACGGTGATCGGGGGGCTCGAGGCGGCCGAGGCCGTCGCGGGCGTCACGGTGCTGCATGCCGGCACTAGGGCCGGGCCGGACGGGGCCGTTCTGGCAAACGGGGGCCGGGTCCTGGGCATCACCGCCGTGGGCGGAAGCGTGGCCCAGGCCCGCGATCGCGCCCATGCCGCCATCGATGCCCTCGACTGGCCCGAGGGGTTCTGCCGCCGAGACATCGGCTGGCGGGCCATCGCGCGGGGCGCCTGACCCTGGGCGGCGTCACTGCCCGCTGGAGCGATTGGTGATCTCCGGGAGCAGGGATTTGATCCAGCCGGAGAAGGCATCGGCGTTGCGTGTCTGGATCCAGACGGGGCCGGGGCCGGTGAACTCCATCACCAGACCCTCGCCGCTGGTGGCGCTGGTGATGGCCCGCTTGAAGAACCCGCCGGTGCCGGCGACCATACGTGTCTCCATGCCCACCCCCTCGGCATAGGCCACCATGTGGCCGCTGTCGACAATGTAGCGCTCGCCCGGCGCCAGGTCGCGGCAGACGATGGCGCCGAAGGACGACAGGAACAGCACGCCGCTGCCCGACACCTTCAAGGCGAACAACCCCTCGCCTCCCAGCAGGCCGCGCAGGCCGCTGAAGGACGTATCCACCGTGATTCCGTCCGACGACGCGAGATAGGATCCGGCCTGGATGATCAGCGCCTCATTGTCCAGGCCCACGGCACTGATATCACCCGGTACCGGCGGCGCGAGCGCCAGGTGTCCCGGGCCTTTCTCGGCCGTGTAGGTGCTGACGAAGAAGCTCTCGCCCCCCAGGGCGGACCGCGCCAGGCCGCCCAGGGCGCGGCCAAGAAGGCCGCCAGACCGGTTTCCGCCGATGCTGGACTCCAGGGTGAGGGTCGACGACATGGAGACCATGGCGCCCGACTCGCATTGCACCTGGTCGCCGGCCTCCATGTCCAGCTCCAGCAACGCGAACGCGGGTCCGTTGGTGATGTTGAACTGCATGGGGGCGACTCCTTCCTTTGCCTTCTGGGCGCTCGTCTTCGGGACACGGCCGGTCCGGAGCCTACCGCAAGCCGACCATGAACGGAACGCCGCGCGCGCCGCGAGCAACGCAAGACAGCGGCACCCGCCCCGTTGGCCACGGGTGGATCACCTCAGACGAAAAGGATGAACGTCACAAAGGGAATGGGGCGAGTAGACGGATTTGAACCGACGACCTCTTGGACCACAACCAAGCGCTCTAACCAACTGAGCTATACCCGCCACCAAAACACCGATCTTTCGTGCGCAACAGGAGTCGCCTCAGGATCGGCGCCGGCCGGTGCCTGATTGGCGTCCGGCGCGAGAAGGCGGTGGATAGCCTATCCGCCGGGCGCCGTCAAGGCGCTAGCAATCTGTCCAGTCAGCATGAACCGTAGCGTTCTTGTTCGCCGTCACGTCGGGACGACCGTACTCGGGCGACGTCAGTCCGATCGTATCCCCCTGCCACTCTCACCCATACCGACAAGGCGGCACGAGGTCTTGCCAGGATCAATCCCCAAGCAAGAATCGTCATCGGCCCGTCTCCTCATCCCATAATTCAAGGCGATCCTATCAGATCGCCCCGAAAGGGACGGGTCATCCCATAACCACATGCCGAACCCTTCCGATAGAGGAGCGTTGCTCCTGTCGACCATGATCAACGCCATTCCGCCCTCTGAAGCGATTGCCCCGGCCATACAGCCTTGACCGAATGTTCCCATTATGTTTTCTTAGAAAGAACAAAACAAAAACATCCACGACACCATCGGCCAGTAGCTCAGGCTCGATCACGCCGTTGGTATCGCTTTCACAACGCCCCGGACCGGTCAGTCCCTGGCCCGGTCGATGGAAGCCCGATCAGAGGAGCGCCGTGTGATGACCCTCTCCGACTGCCTTCGTGAAGGTTTAGCCCTCGCGTCCCTGTTCCTGGTCCTCGGTCTTTGGGCCGTGCTCGGGCATGCGCTTGTGGGCGGATAGCGCCGCGCCGCGCATGCCGCTTATCGCCCTGTTTTTCATGACCAGGAGAGTTCATCAGCGCGTATCGACGGGACGTTAGGCGTCCCCGGGCCGGGCGGTGGTCAGGGCCAGCCATCGGCCGGGGGATATGCCAACGGTCCGGGTGAAATGCCGGGTCATGTGGCTCTGGTCGGCGAACCCGGCTGCGCAGGCTGCCCCAGCCAGGCTTTCCCCGTCCATCAGGGCGGCCTTGGCCCGATCCAGTCGGCGCAAGGTGAGATAACGGTAGGGGCTGGTGCCCAGCACGGCCCGGAAATGGCGTGCCAAGGTGTAGCGGTCCAGTCCGGTCACCGCTTCCAATTCGGCGGACGTCACCATGCGATCGCAATGGGCATCCAGGAACTGCCGCGTCCGCTCCACCGAAACATGGCACGACGCCCCCCGGGCCCGCCCCCTCGCGGCGGAGGGATCCAGGGACAGCAAAGCCTCGGCCACCTCCTGGACGACCTGGTCTGTCTCGAGATCTTCCAGCGGCCGCGCCATGTCGGTCAGGGCGGGCGCGACGGCCCACCGCAAACGACGATCGCGCGTCAGGGCCGCGCGCACGCACGGCAGCGTTCGCGTGCGCCCGGCCAGTGCCGCCGCGATGCGATGGGGCGGCACGTAGATCATGCGGTAGCGGAACCCCTCCGCCGAACCCGCCTCGCCGTCGTGGCGTTCGTCGGGATGCAACACCATGAGGGTGCCGGGCGCGCTGGTCCGATGGGCACCCCGATAGGTGAAGCACTGCAAACCGCCATCGGTAAGGCCGATGGCGTAGGTGTCGTGGCGATGCGGGTCATAGGCATGACCGGCGAAAAACGCCTCGAGGCGCACCAACCCGTCGCCATTCGCCGTCTGGCGCACCCAGTCACCTCCGCCGGACCGATCCGCCGCCGGCCATGCGCGGCACGATCGTTCAAGACCGCCGCCGGACGCACGGGTCATGCTGATGTCCTGGCTTCCCACAGCAGACAGGCCTCTCCATGCACGCCGATACCAAGACCGCGATCGTCGTCCGCGATACCCTTCTCACCTGGCAAAAGCTCAATGTGGTCAGTTTTATCGCCGGTGGCTTGGTGGGATCATACCCGGATCTGGTCGGGCACAGCTACGTGGACGGCACGGGCCGCGGCTATGGGCCACTGATCCGGCAGCCGGTCCTGATCTTCGCCGCGCCGGACGCCGAAACCCTTGCCGTCGCCCTGAATCGGGCGCTTCGCCGGGGCCTGGCACCGTCGATCTACACCGCAGACCTATTCAGCACGAGCAATGACATCGACAACCGGGCCGCCGTGGCGGCGGTGCCGACCGATCGCCTCGACCTCATGGGTCTCGCCGTACATGGCCCTCGAAAAGACGTCGAGAAAACGGTCAAGGGGCTGGCGTTGCACGACTAGAAAGAAACAAAGCGCGGCCCTGGCGTCGCACGTGCCCATAGAATACTGAAACACAACGCTTTTCCGTCATTGCGAGCCCGCCCCGCATGGAGCGGGCGCGGCAATCCAGGGCACAAGGCGCCGTCCTCCGCTCTGGATCGCCACGCCCACATCCAGGATGTGGGCTCGCGATGACGGGACACCGGGTGTCGACCGCGTCCCGTTTCATAGCCCCGGGGTCGGCGTAGTCGGTGACAACTGATACCAACAATCATGGACCATGACTGTTCAAGTCCGTGGCCGGGCCCGCTCCCCCACCCGCTTGACGGCCCCGTGCCCTTGCCGTGACCCATGCCCTGCGTGCACGAGGCGCGTTTTTGGCGACACGTGGACGCGCGCCCTGCGTTCCGGTAGGATTCGCTATGATGGTTCCGATGCCCCATGGACGGAGGGCGGTCGCGGTTGTTCTGCCGGATGCTGGCCCACCGCCAGCGGATCGGGCGAGCAGGCCCGGCCCCAACGGAACCAGGATCGGACGGGGAGAAGCGGGTTCGTGCGCGGGAAATCCATCGAAGCCGCCTGGCGCGGGCAGGCGGAATGCCAGGGTTGCGGGATTCGGGAGTCGGCCCTGTTCGCGGATTTGCTGCAGGCGGATTTCGCCCTCGTTCACCTGCCCATCGACGAAATCCAGTTCGAACCGGGCTTGGCGCTGTATCACGTGGGCGACCCGGGACAGGCCGTGTTCACCATCCGCACCGGCCTGGTGAAACTGGTGCGTTACCTCGCCGACGGCAGCCAGCGGATCGTACGCCTGCTGCGGCCCGGCGACACCGCCGGCATGGAAGCCGTGCTCGGGCAGGACTATGAGCACACGGCCATCGCCCTGCGCCCGGCCCTGACCTGCCGCATCCCCCGCGAGGTGGTCAATCGCCTGGCGGAGCAGACCCCGCGCATGCACGCCCAGCTGATGCGCCGCTGGCAGCGCCAGGTACAGCAGGCCGACGCCTGGCTCACCAGCCTGTCCACCGGCAGCGCCAAGGCACGGGTGGCGCGGCTGCTGTTGCTGCTGCTGGATCAGAACGCCTCGCGCCAGTGCGACCTGTTCGGCCGCGAGGACATGGGCGCCATGCTGGGCGTGACCACCGAAACCACCAGCCGCATCGTCGCCGAGTTTCGGCGCGACGGTGTGCTGAGCGAACTCGGTCCCAACCGCTACGACTGCGATATCGAGGCGCTGTTGCGCCTCGCCGGCATGGAGTGAGCGGAGCACCGGTCCCGCGATCGTCCCCGCGACAGGGGTGCGGTCACGGCGACTCCACGCGATAGCTCAGCCCAAGAGCCTGCGCGGTGTTCGATACGGTCGCCAGGCAGGCCTCCATGCGTCCACCCGGAATGGCCACGGCGAACCGCACCACGTATTGCTCCACCGCGCCCTTCCTGGCGTCACCCGGCAGCGGTTGGGCGTTCATGGTGACGATGTTGGCGTCGAAGTCCCCGAACACCTCCGCCAGGCGGGCCACCAGGCCGGGCCGATTGCCCCCCGACACATACACCAGGTGCGTGATCGGCGCCGCGTCGCGCGACTCGGCCCAGGCATCATAGGGCCGCACGCTGATCTCCGCGCCCTCGGCCGCGGGTACTCCCTTCAAGGCCGCCTCCACCTGAGCCGGGGTCAGGTCGTCGTCCACCGTCAGCACCGCCGAGAACTCCGCCCCCTGGCCCAACACCGCGAAGCGGGTGTCGCCCAGGTTGGCCCCCAGGTCGAACAGCGCGGCAGACAGGCCGGCCACCAACCCGGTGCGATCCGGGCAAAAGACCATGGCGAGCAGGGTATGGGACATATCGGGACCTCGTGCTGTATCGCGGACGTACCGTCAGGCGTCGATGGGTCTGGCCGAGTGCCGGCATGCGCGTCGCCGGCTGGCGGCGTTTATCCTACAGCCGCGCCCCCTGATCGCAACCTGTCGCCGAGATCGAGCGTGGCCCGGGAGCCCGCGGATTGATCAAGCGTTAACGGCAGGTTGACAGGAGGGGCGATCCATCCCAGCTCTTATTGAGAAAATGGGGCTGTTGGTGTGCCGTGTGTTTCGAACGGGCCATATGTTAAGATCATGGTTCCGAATGATCAGGCCTCCGATCTACGTACCGAAGTCCGCCATCGCGCACACCGTATCGTGATCAACGTCTCCAGGTGATCCGGTCCGTGATGGGAGTCGTGATCAGGGATATCTCGTGGCGGGATATCGCCGTCCAGACGACGAGGCCCCCATGGCCCTCCAGATGGCAAAGCCGGCCGCCGTGGCCTCCTCCGCAGCCGCGCCGCAGCGCGTGGGCACGCCGTCGCGCCTGGCGTCTGGAGCCTCCCAGCCAGACTTCGCTGTCCCCGAGATCGATCCGGTCCTGGGTGTTGGCGCACGCGCCCCGGACACAGACCCCAACGCCGGGTGGCGTGGTCCGGGTGACGGCACCGGCGGACGGCGCGAGCACACCGGGCGCGGCAACCGTGACGATGCCCATGGCGGCGTCTTTCCGGCACCGGCCATTGTTCGCCCAACCACCGTCTCCGACGTCATCCTGGCCAGCCAGATTGTCGCCCGGCGCATCGGACCACCCGTCATGCCCCGCAGCGAGGCCACCCAGGCCGTCGGCATTTACGACCACGCCATTCAGGCCGTCGCGGGTACGTTGCCGATCACGTATCTTGGAACCCGACTGGACGTGGCCCTGTAACCGGGCCACCAAGACATGATACTGTACCTTATGATCTGAGGATGGCATGAGTCGGCAGGCCGCATGGACGGTCCGGCAAGGAAGTGGCATCGTGCCGTACGCCAGAAAGGACCTCAGCCATGGTCTCCGCCCTGTCCATTGGTGTGTCCGCCTTGCAAGCGGCCGAGACGCGCCTGGCCGTGACGGCCGGTAACATCGTCAACGCCAACAATCGCGTGCCGCTGACCGCAGAGGGCGGCTACACCGGTTACACGCCACGCGACGTCGTCAATGTCGCCACCGGGTCCGGGGTGCAAGCCACGACCCGTCCGGTGGATCCGCCATATCAGGCGGTTCCCGATGGGCGCGGCGGCGTCGAGGCGATGCCGAACGTCAATCTGGCTGAACAAGTGATCGGCTTGAACACCGCCAGCCGCGCCTACGAAAGCGCCACCGCCGTCATCCGCACGGCCGACGAGATGCAGGAGACTCTTCTGGACGTTGTCGGCTGACGGCAGCCGCGGTCCCCTTGCGGGGACCGCCGATCTTTTTACCGAACCATGGCCGCGCCCGTTCTCCGAACGCCGCCCCAACCCCCGCCCTCACCCATGACGGATGACATCGCCACGCCCCCGTACCGAACACGGTTGTGGGTGTTGTTCGCGAGCCAAGCGCACCGCGCGGTGGTTTTGCGCCGAGGGCCGAGGAAGCACTATCGGCTCAGTCTTTGGGACACGCGGACAGACGACTTCACCCACGGCCAGTGGATGAGGGGCACCCTGACCCTCTGCGACCTCTCGCCCAAGGGCGATATGCTGCTGTACGCGGCCCAGCAGTACGGCCGCCGCGTCGCCAGGGACCATGGGATGGGGCTTGCCCCGAACGAATCGGGGCTATCCTACGAACCGCTGCACGCCAAACCCGCGCGTCGCCCCGGGCGTCCCAAACGGCCCCGCCGAAAGGTCCCGCGCTACCTGCGCACTCCCGCGAGCGCCCAGGCCCCGTCAAACGCGCGACTCTGCGACAACGAAGGGGTGTGGACCGCTGTCAGCACACCGCCCTACTTTTCCGCGTTGGCAATCTGGCCGAGCCTCGGCCCATGGACCGGCGGTGGCTGGTTCGGGGGCGCGCGTGACATCGTCCTTCGGGAGACCGAGGATGGCCTTATCCCCAAGCTGAACGCGCCGTGGCCTCGGTCGATCCGCGTAAGAGGCGCGACACGGGCGGACGGCATCCGCCGGCATCCGTTCCCTTTCAGCGCGACCCGGCCCTATGACCCGAATACACCCACCGCCCCGTGGTCCATGGACGCACCCTTGGGCGAGGCCGTGACCGCACGCTTGGTTTCCGAAGGGGCCCGCTGGGTGGACTGGTGCCATCCAGAGCCCGGCGGCGACCTTCTGTTCGCCTGCGACGGCTGCATCCACCGTCTGACGGGCTGGCGCGGGCCGGACCACGTCGGCCTGTTGCGCGAGGCCCGATGCCTTGCGGATTTCCGGACCATGACCTTCACGCGCATGGCACCGCCGCCCGAGGCCATGCGCTGGCCCCGCTGATGGGCGCCACCGCATACCCTGTCGCATGCTATGTCCGAAGGCACGACCGCCCCGCCCGGATGACCGGCGCGGGGCGGATCGGTGCGGTGTGCCAATGCCGCGGGACGGCCGGCCTCAGCCGACGATGTCGATCTCGGCGAAGAAAAAGGCGATCTCCTTGGCCGCGTTCTCGAGCGAGTCGGACCCATGCACCGAGTTGGCCTCGATGGACTCGGCGAAGTCCTTGCGAATGGTGCCGTCCTCGGCATTGGCCGGGTTGGTGGCCCCCATGACCTCGCGGTTCAAGGCCACGGCGCTCTCGCCCTCCAGCACCTGCACGACGACGGGACCCGAGCACATGAACGACACCAGCGAGCCAAAGAACGAGCGTTCCTTGTGCACGGCGTAGAAGGCCTCCGCATGGGCGGTGGTCAACTGGATGCGGCGCTGGGCGACGATGCGCAAGCCTCGCTCCTCGAAGCGGGCGTTAATGGCGCCGGTCAGGTTGCGGCGCGTGGCATCGGGCTTGATGATCGAAAGCGTGCGTTCGATGGCCATCGGAAATCCCTGTCGTGTCAGAGGATGGGGACGAGAACGGGCACCGGCGCGGCCGGCGTGAGAGCACCACCCGGCGACCGGGCGGCAGGCGCCCTCGTCCCAGGGAACACAGTGCACGCCACAACGGCCGGCTCCCGAACGGGACGGCGGCGGCGCAAGCGGGCGCCTTATAATCCCTTGCATCGGGGATGGCAACCGGTGCCTTGGACCCGCCAGGGCTCCGAATCCAGATTACGGGATGTTCATGTTGAGGATTGAGGCGAGGTAGCTGAGATCCCAGGCGGCCCGTTTGCGTCGGGTCTTGAGGGTTCGCTTGTCGGAGATGGCGCGCACGA
>Ga0126339_10004195_pt1 | contig 10605 bp, 4 predicted proteins | sample OrbTmetagenome_2_FD_92532 | JGI IMG/M metagenome (GOLD analysis project Ga0126339, IMG submission 92532) | Coral microbial communities from Petempiche,Puerto Morelos, Mexico - Orbicella T R C metagenome | ecosystem: Host-associated > Invertebrates > Cnidaria > Coral | place: Petempiche,Puerto...
CAGACACTTCAAAACTCAGATCTTTAACTTCAGCTCTTTTTTTATGTACATGTACATCTTTTCATGTATCATCAAATTCACTCATTTTATAACCAACAATTAATTTGATTCATTTGTTGATTTAGGTTCTATTTTATTTTTATTATTGGTATTTGAAAAGTCTTCATGAGAACTCTTTCTTGATGAAGGAAAACCAAGGCACTTACTGAAGAGACTATTCTTACATACTTACGTAGTTGTCAAGAATATCTGGATTGGTCCATTCCACACCTTGGATAGGCAGAATAAGAAGAGATTGCTAACTAAACAGGTGAGTTCACCATAGAAACTTAAAAGTTATACTGACATGCAAGTACATTGACTCATTTCACTTCAGTTGGCAGAGAATACATGGTGACTGTAACTAGTGAGACAATCTCAGATAGATATACTCCTTGTCACATAATACAGAGGTGGAATAAGCTCCTGCCAACAAGATGGGTACCTGGCTTTACGTTTAACTACACAGTCATCTGAGCAATTTACTCCTCAGGTAGTGCTCCAAGCTGCGACCATTTTGGTCATCATTAATAGTGAGTGAAAAAACATTTGGCAATTAAATTTTCCAAACAGGTCACCAACTTGGCAACTAGTGCAGCACAAAAGTTAAATGATTGCTCATCAACAATGTTTTTTTGTAGTATAATCAATAAGCCAAAGGAAGTACACCATAATTTCTGCACATTTGTCTTCCTTACCCATTTTTTTTTTTTTCATTTTATTTTATTTGCTAAATCCTTTACAACAGCATCGGGCATTCTTCCAACAATTTCAATATGGGCTCATCATGGTCAGCAGTATTAGATCCATGTAAAGTGACACACATTGTTCCTCCTGGCAAACCCTTAGAGTGGTCTTAGCAACGACCACTTTACCAAAGGAGGTTGCCAAAAGGTGATTTCTGAGAAACTTGAGCTTAGAGCCCTGTAAGGTGGTTCACATATCTATCTAATAGAAATTTACTTACCATCATCAATCACCGAAACAACTATTCCACGTCCTGTTATATTGTTCTCCCAAACACCAGTAACATTAATATCATGTCCTATGAACCGTAAATTGTCCTGCAATTAAGGTGACAAAAATGCAGCCACTAAGAATGGGCCATTTTCATATTCTCTGTTTTGGACTGGAACTAGCTTGCAATGGAGGCTAATGCGGTAGAATATCATAAAAAGAGATTAACGTAATTTGCATTTGAAAAGAGTCCTGGCATAAGCCTCAGTTGCAAGCTAGTTCCAGACTGATACTGAAAATATGAAAATAGTCTATTCTGAACGTGAAATCCACAATTTGGACGCAATACACTGATCCATGGTGGTAACTTCATTTATAATTATGACTTAATAGCAAAATAATATGTCACCTAATTGCTTGTAAAATAGCTACTGGGATCCTGCCAAGATGCTAGACAGTCCTCATTTTACAAGCTTAGGGTAGTGTTTATCACCCATTTAGAAAAATTCATGACTTTCAGTATTTTTGGTAAACTTACGCTAATCTGAAAGAAGCAGGAACTAAATAATTTTTTTGTTCAGCAAAATTGGGAATGCTCTTTAAGGAGACTTCTCCTGATCAACAGTTTGTGAGTTAAGAGAGACACCTATTTGCCACAAAATGTGCTAGTGTAATAACACTTGTTGGTGTTTTTGAAGTTGACCCAAACCAAGACGATCACACTAGGTGAACTACTGAATACTCTAAGGCTCAAAAGATTTACAAACAATTTGGAAACCTTGTAGGTTAGTGCAGTAACATCATAGCTTTGTAATAAATCAATAGGTGACAAAATTGATACTAATGGTTGTTATATGTTTATTTTAATATCTAAACCACTTAAAAATGCCAAAGTTGTGTGCTAAAAAATCCCACAATGATGATGGTTAAGAGATCCATTCATACATCTCCTAATGAACTCATTTTACTGTGTGCAAGTAACAACCACAACAGAACTTTAATTTGTCACGGCCAAGCCATATGTCTTTAATCACAGAACAAGATGTCTGTCAACTCACCTAAGCTTGTATTTTATCAGTTTATTAAAAACTGTAGGTTTGTGATTTGCTGTCCTTTTATTTTGTTCCCTTTCTTTTGTCAATGGTTCTTCTTTTAATATACATGTATTTAAGTTAATATACCAGCCTTGTAAAACAAAATCTGAATCATATCTGGTGTAAGTGTATCTTTAACTGCCGAGCTATTGTCATTGACACTCTCCAATTAATTGTAACACTCAATATTGAGATAAGTCATTGACCTTTTGAAATGTGACTAATTAAAAGACCCTGAATTCTCGAATTTAAAAACTCAACAAGAGGATCGGTGGCCAATTTAAGATTAAAAAAATCAAAGAAACGCTGAAGAAAATGTCAATTATTTCACTTACTGAAAGTTTCAATTCAAGATATTCTAGATCTATTTCAATAAATAAATTAATAATAAGGAAATTTACTCTTACCAAGTGCCACTGACTCGGAAAATACTGATCCTTGAATTGAAGGCTTCGCCGAAAGCGCATTCGAACTACTTCCTGTCTTGACCATTCGATTTCTGGATGATTCGCTAAATGCTCCGAGATAGCATTTTGCACTTTTCCAAGTTCATGTCTTTTGATCCCGCTTTGGTTAAAGAAAGTATTATGTATGTACAGGTAATGTCCAATAAGACCTCCAATTTGGCCGCGGTTGACAAGGCCTGCCTCGTCCGCGATGCGGTCTGCTAGCGCATGAAGATCAGTTATATTAGAATAATGTTCCATTGGTATCCTTATCGCCCATGATGAAGTGAAACTGGATGAGTTCGAAGTTCTTTTATGGTCGAGTCCATTGCTATAATAAGGTCCACACGTCAATAGAGCAAAAACATGCCAATACAAAGCCATAAATAGCCGCCATTCTAGCAGCTTAATGCGCATAACAAGTAACTAAGAGACTAGACGAAACATTCGCCGGCATCTCAACGAAGACGGCCTTGTAAGCAAAGGAGAAATTGGCTGAAAATTTGGCGATTCCCCTCTTCTTTATCCGCCATTCTTGCCAGTTCATGTAACCAAGCCTTCAGGCTTTGTCCGAACACAACCGGAAGTCATTCCAAACATTTCAAAACATCGTCGCTTGCTAAGAATCCTGGGACGGTTTCTCTAGGTTCCAGTTTCTCCCGTACAACTCAATTTGGCGAAATTTTGATGCATGAAGTTATGAGACAACTTCTTCGTCGATTTTCGTCTTACATTGCGATGAGTTCCTACGAGGTTAAACATAATGTGAAGGGGCGTGAATTTTACATTACCTTGGAGAAAGGTATATATTCTAGAATCGTGTATGTAAATTTATATTTTAATAAGTAGCAGTTAAAACCAACATCGAACTGAGATCGTAGTCCCTGAAAAGATCTGAAAGATTTTGAATCAAGCTCACTTGAACTGTTTGTTCTGAATAACGAGCCATTCTTTTTTATGTGCATCCTCTCTTTTACAGGTATTGGAAATTCATTTTGCAGATGACATTGTTGATGGCATCTTACCAAATCACAGGGTGGGGGGAAGGGCATTTCTAAAGTCCTTAGGGGAGAGGGGAGCCATCCCCAAGCAGTGAATCAAATCTTCCAGGGAAAAGGGAAGAACGATTATGTCCTTTTGCAGTTTTTTCTTAAGGGATGTTGCAAATGCAGGAATGCCTTAATTACTATCCATCTGCACCAAATATCGTCCAAGTAATGCACGAAACAAGTTCATATTGATTTTCAGCGAAAACTGCTTGACAGGTTGGTGTGTTTCTATCGAGTATTGGAAGCACTCACAAAAGTTTGAGAGAACTCAAAAAAACTGTGGGAACGCTCAAAAAAACTTTGGAGACTCTCACATCCAGCCCATGCTCCCACAGCAGTCCTCGTTTTCCCAAAGTTTCACTCATAATTTGATAGAGACAGAAAACAGAGATGGCAAAATTTTAGTCACAAGAGGCTCTGGGCACTTCGCCTTTAATTGCCGTATTTTTAGCATGATGCCACACTTAGTGATAGATAGTGTGACTGGTAATTTTTTCTTCAAACCATTTTAGGCAAGGCTGTGCTGCAATATGAAAATGAAGGGAATAATACCATGAACATGTACCACACCGGCGTACCTACAGAATACAGAGGGCAGGGTATTGCTGGTCACCTGGCCAAGGTGAGTCCTTACAGGGGAAATCATCTTAAGTTTCTACATGGAATGTACACACCACAAATTTTGTTTAATTTTTTCCAGTGAGGACATTTCGTATCATTGTGCCATTTCTGTTACTAAAGAACTGTTTTATTTCTCTTTAGGCAGCACTGGATTATGCTGTTGTCCGAGATGCCAAGGTTAAACTAACGTGCACATATTTGCAAAAATATGTAAAGGACAATCCTTCACCAGAGTATACATCCCGTGTTGTTTGACAGCTCAACATTAATTTTATCCCACACCATAGATATTTTAGCGCTCATGAAGAATTGATGAATACTTGTAACTTTTATTTATTTCAATTTCTCATTCAAGGTTTCTTGATTTGGCTGGTCCAATTGAAACTTACAGCAAGACAAATATATTGATAATAGCAAAATCTGCTGCTTTTGTATACAACTGTTAGGATGTTAATAAATTTGACTAAAACAACATGAACTAATAATAATGTAGATGTATGTAACAACACTGCTAATCACAAAAGTGTGAGACTGTACACTACTAACTACAGCAGATTCTAAAAACTATATTTTTAGCACATTGTCCTTTAAAAATTGTATTTTAAACAATATAAAAGGAAAGAAAATAAAACTTGATCACTGTTCGATATTTATTACCATCAAATCTTTAAATATGTGTTTACTAATGCAGTAATGAATAAAAGTATACACTAGCCTGCTACCGGCTTTATTAAGACAACCAAGTTTACCTTCCATTTACTAGTAAAATATATGTTACTTTAAGTTAGAGTTTTTCATTTGTCATCCAACAAAACATCCTGTATAAATTATGACACAGTATTTCCAGTTTGAGGTAGTTTGGTTACACAATAGCTTTGACTACAGTGTTGGCAGACATGGAAGTAACAAGTATATTCCATTCAAAATTAATGTAGAAATTAGATTAACTGTGTGAACAAAATAACTTATTAAATGTAAGTTCTGTAACAAGAATTTGTCAAACATTTATTCAATTATTTAGTAAGTTCCAGACTTTATTTTTCATGACATCAAACTTTTACTTTTTTTTTCAAACAACACAAGACATTTCATGCAATATAGTGATTTCACACTCACCATATTGAAATTGAATTATTAAATGCTAATATGAACAATAATGTAGTACGCATGTACAAATGAATATTATGCTTAGAAACAATTCATGCAGATAATTATTTAAACAAAGTAGATTTCCTTCAGTTCCAACCTTTTTTTCTAAATTGTTCCATTGTCATCTGTATTTCAAGAGCATTCAAACCTTAATTTTGATTAGTGCCTTGTTACTTACTCCTTGTGGATGTCCTGTGGCTTTTTTTTTTCATACTGTATGGGCATTCTTTAGTGTTTTTCACATTAGCATAAGACTTGTTTACTCTGTAACCATATAAAAAAATGGGTTTTTACAATAGTTCTTACCAAAAGTCATCAGAGCTACTGACAAATATGAAGAAATGTTCCTTAATTTATATTGAAAAAGAAATTATACTTCTAGCCCTTTTGTAAAGATCTATATGTCCTATAATCTTAATCTCCATTAATTGAATAACAATATTGTTTCATTAATAGACTCTTTGACAATAAAATTGTTATGCTTTGCACAACCTAGGTACAGATAGAATTCCCAATTATTTTGGGATATATATGATATATGTCCTCTAAGTATTAAAGTGTTACTGTGACCGAAAATCAATTCTACTTTTCTTTGTACTTCAAAACTGTATAACTGAACCACTAAGTGGCCGAAGTTTTAAGCCTTCATTTCAAAAAGACACTTGTTTATTTTGACTGAAATTTTCCTAATTAATGGTCTGCCATTACTAACTTTAAAATCTTGAGAGAGCTGGATCGAGGATAAGACAATGTCAAAGACTCACTAGTTTAAAAATGCAATGCGTGTGCACGTGCCTAAATTAATATGCAGCATGGGAGTTTCGAACTTTCAGACTTTTAAACTCGTGTTTTGCATGCACAATAAGCTGCGTTTACATGCTCCAATTTTAAACTAGCGAGTCTTTGACATCATCTTATCCTCGATCCAACCCTCTGAGGTCCAAACGGTCAGTCTTGAATGTGAAATGGCAGAAACTTGCACTCCTTGAAACAAACTCGAAATCCTAAACTTGCACTCAAAGAAAACAACCTTTGGATAAAATTCAAAGCTCAAGATTTTGCCAATCAGGTGTCAAACACACTTTTAAAATCTGAAGGAAAAAGGGGAGTGAATTTTTTGATCATAGTAGCACTTTAAGGGGGAAACTTATTGCAGTATTTTTTTTTTTAATAAAGTGTTTGCCACACTTGATGCAATTCTTCATATGCTAGTTAACTCTAATTTGTAACATGTTTTCTGAAACCAATCAGTCTTCTTTTTCTTCTTTTGTACTAAATGTTCGGTAGCTTCTTTCCACCTTCATCAGAGCTACCATGAAGAAAGGTTCCTACAAGTGCTACAAGCTCATGTGCTGGAATATAAGCACGGAAGAACAGTTTCCTCTTATCAAATGCTCCCTCATGCTTGCATACCTCTGATTCAACATTAAAAATGACCACAGGACGGGGTTGTGGTACAAGCAGTTACTGACAATCCTTTCTACATTGTAGCTCTGATGAAGCCACCAAGAATTGAGTGAGAAAAAAAAAACAGATTGCTTCAAGAAAGTTTCTTGAAGATGTCTAATAGTGTTCGCAATACTAGTAGCTGCTATTTTGTAAATTAATATTAAAAATCTTTTAAGCAGGAAATTGTTATCAACCCCCTATAATAAAGTTAATTTAAACATGACATAGTACGTAATTTTTAAACTAATGATGAATTATTTGGTATAGCAGCAGCGGGTAGAATTCCTCTGTCTCTTGTCTTTTGGGTAATCAAATGATGGCAATCTTATCCCACCATCTACCATATCAAAATCCTCCCCGACTTGATCATCATTGACAACCTAAAATTAACCCATAATGACAAATATCAATCAATGGGAAGTACACCTTGATGGACATTTAACATTAGCATTGCAAAGATAATAGATTGCTAGGATAATCTTGAATCAGGAGCTACCTGTCAATTATTGTCATTCCTGGTCAGTATATCAGAATTCAGATGTAATTTCCATGATTCTCAGCAATTCAATTCAAAACAGTTCTCTTACTAGTATTGAGCAGTTACTACTGGCAGATACTAAATAACTTAAAAATTAGTTAGACCACAAGTACAGTCCCTCTTTCACTTAGTCCATTGAGTGTAACCAAAATAAACCTCTGGGCAAAAAATTGTCATGCAAAATTGGCCAAGAATTTTGTGCAGCGATTTATTTATCTTAAAAGTTTTCTTTTGTGTCATGCACAATGGACTGAGTGAAGAGCCTGAGGGGAGAGCCAGTGCTATAGAAACTAGAGTGAAGTGCTAACCTCTTGAGCCACCACACTGCAAAATTTAAAAAATATTCTTACCAGATCAGGATGATTTGCAAACTTCATGTTTTTTGCAAGTTCTTGGAATACCTATAGTACACAATCAGATAACCCACACACCATTTAGGTATTTTTTTAGATTTTTTGGGGGTTTTGAAAATGAAGTATAGCATTTAATGTATGATAGGAGCTAGTCACTAACCTTAAATTAAGTTTTAAATTAATGTTTAATAGCTAATCTCTAGTTGCATAGCATGTAGTTTGATAAATTCACTAAGTGATTTCATGGATTGTATTGTACTAATTTGTACATACGTACTTATTCACTTTCACATTTATACTTCCTTTATGTTGTGTCCCCAATTAGCAGCAATGCTAAATATCCCCAGACACTTTAATAAAGTTTTTGTTGTTGTTGTTCATAATTCAGTCAATCTTTGATAACGCAGATGCACTTCCCACACATTCATGATCTGGTCTTCATGGTTTATCTCTTTTCACTTGCTATTTTTCATTACATTTTAATTAAAGTGTGGTGAAATGAAAGTTATTAATTCTTATATCACAAAACGTTTGTTTACCTCTTGAACATTCTCCTTTGTTTTTGCACTTGTTTGATAAAACTTCAAACCAAGCTGACTTGCAAACTACAGGGGCACAAAAAAGGACACTATTAGTACACTAGAGAAATCCTGAAGATATATGCAGGTCAGAGTTCTAACTTCAATTACATCCTGGATTTATTCTTGACAATCACTTCTGGCTGGGACTAAAAAAAAAACTACTGATCAATCCTGCTATTAATAATTATTAAAAAGACCAGTAAGTACTCATATTATTTTACAAGACATTTTTTAATTACATGTAGTAAATATTTACCTCCTCTCCAGTACGAGTGTCTACTTCCCACCTTTTTTCATCAAAATCACATTTGTTGGCCACTAAGATTACTTCTTCATACATTAGCTCATGCTACAAAAGAAAATTTAGATTTGTTGATTTTAATCTACTTTAGTTGTGACTTGGCAACCTCGACACTTGCATGGGCCTCTCCAAACTGTTTAAAGTATGAAGTGTATGATGTACTGTATATCAGCAAAGGGATATCAATAATGGCTCCCCCCAATGTGATGGATGGGGAGAGGAGAGAGACAGGTCTGATATGTCTTATATAAATTTCTTACATTTCAGTTCTACATTTTAGTCATGCTCTGAAAGTAAGATTATCAGAGGCTAATAATGGACAAGAGGGCTATACTGGGTGAATATCTGCCCAGCCTCCAGGGTCTTGCCCACTATCCAGAGTACAAATCAAGCATAGAGAGGTCCTGATACATGAATTGAAAGACTAGTAGGTCAGTATTCTCCCCTTAAGTTCCTGTTAGTGGAAAACTTAGCAATTGAAGGGTTTCATGCAAAAAGGGCGTATATCACTTTTTGGGCCAATTTTCATTTTTTGCAGGACCGAGCTAATTTTTGGCAGACTGACTTGTTTTGACATGAAAGCATTATTCCGTAATTGTTTTGTTGGTTTGCGCTCTGTTTAGGAGAAACAACATGTGCAAAAAACTCAGTTTTCCAAGGGCATCTTTTGGAGAACTTCTGCTGAACAAAAAACAAAAGAAACCTTTTGTTTTGCTAAATGATGAAGTAACCAAAGCGTGGCACTTGCCGCTAGTTGTTCGAACCGATACAAGTTTTTAATATTCATATAATTACGCTAATCGCTCACTGTTGCTTTGTTAGCGCAAGTGAATAAGGCACTGAACAGGCTGGATTCGAGTTTGTTTTGTCGGACACCGGTTCGATACGAGGTCAGCCGATTTTTTTTCCAGTCTATATTTCTCTACTACTTTCAAAAATCAAAACATCTTTTTAAAAAAAAAATGTGCTGTCAAAGCTGCTAAAAGGAAGCATTTAAGTTTGCACCATGTCGAAATCCACCTTTGAAGGATTTGCTCCAAAAGATGCCGCTTAGAGAACTGAGCTTTTTTGCATACGTTATTTCTCGAAAAAACGAAGCGCAAATCAAAAACAATTATACAATGACGCTTTTCATTTCAAAACAAGTCAGTCTGCCAAAAATTAACCAAAAATTAACCTGCAAAAAATGAAAATCGGCCCAAAAAGCGATGCCCTTTTTGCACGAAATCATTCATTTAAGACAATTGTACACATAGACCAGGACTAACAATAAAACAGGTCACCCACGCATATCACTCAATTTCTCCAGCCTTATTATGTTAAGTACACCAAGCTTGTCAACAATATTTTTATTCTTGCCCAAACAAATGTTGCAAATTAGATTTATTTAATAAAAATTTATTATACTGTTAGTACCTTATTCATTGCCCTCAGCCAGTATTGAAGCTGATCAAATGAGCGAGCATTTGTAATGTCATAAACCAATAATACACCCTAGAAAACGTAACAATTGACATACAGTCATAGACTTCAGTGCCAGTCCTTTACAAGAATTTATACCTAGGTATTATCCACCTCATAATTATTTACTACTTTTAATGATTTATTGGCCAATCAATTCCACTACATATGTAGATACATAACAGCAATGAAACCTTGGGACAACCCTCCAACAGTAGTCTGCTGTAGTCGAGTAATAAGAAAATACTTTTAGTTATTTTTAAGTTTTTATCACAGTATGTTTGATTGCTCTGTCAGTAGAATGATTTTGATTTGCTACAAATCTGTTTTGAAAGAAGATTTCTTCTTAGCTTGAGAAAACATGCATGCTTACTGACTTAGATTTCTTTCAATATGAGCTCATTTTCCATTCCTCGCAAAAGCATGATGAGAGTCTCTGCGCCATTTGTTCCTCCCCAGACTGCTCTTGCTTTTTTTTTTTTTTTTTTCCAATAACCCAATCCCCAACCTGCCCCAGGCTTTTATAAACCTTCCCCAGGCTTTTATAAAAAAATATATTAAATTTTA